>Ga0190363_1002242_pt1 | contig 11103 bp, 7 predicted proteins | sample 48721867_MG_FD_161272 | JGI IMG/M metagenome (GOLD analysis project Ga0190363, IMG submission 161272) | Hydrothermal vent microbial mat bacterial communities from Southern Trench, Guaymas Basin, Mexico - 4872-18-6-7_MG | ecosystem: Environmental > Aquatic > Marine > Hydrothermal vents > Microbial...
TTCCCTTCCTGGCCAGGACGACGAAGGGATGCTCCCCGGGGGGAAGGCCCCGGAGGGTGAGGCTGTACTTGCCCGAACCTTCCTCCTTAAAGGGCAGGCTCCTCCCGTCAATGCGCAGGAGGACGCTTGCCCCCTCCACCGGCCTGGAGAACCTGTCGTAGACCCTTCCCGAGAAGACCACCGGCTCTCCGCTTTTATATACCGAGCTTTCTGGGGCTATCTCCACCCCCAGGCTCCTCTTAGAAAGCCACCTTATAAGTCCACAGAAGAGCCGGGAGAAGGCAGCGTTCGTTCCCCCGGTCCCCCACATCATCAGGTCCCACCTCCAGAAGGTGGCGCAGGCGAAGGCCACCACCTTCCCCCCTCCGTAGGTCCGGAACGCCATGACGGGCCTTCCCGTCCCCGGATGCACAGCCCAGACCTGGGCTCCTTCCCTCGGGGGGCCGGTGAGGTTCCAGGCCAGAAGGGGGGGAAGTTCGCTCCATATTTCCTCGTCCTCCCTCGGGTCGTCCGAGAGCACGAGCGCCGGATGTACCCTTCCCGACCTGGTTCGCTCCGGCACGAACCTCCCCTCGTGGAGGTGGGGTTCGGGGGAGGGCTTCATGGGGAGGAGGTCGTCCAAGGGGGAGGGGCAGAAGGCCCTCGGGCCTCCGAGCACCAACAGCCCCCCACCATCCCTCACGAACCTGTGCAGACCTTCCGAAAGGGGAGCGAGGGGACCGGGGGGGAAGTCCAGGAGCACGACCACATCGTAACCTTCCAATGAGCTGGGGGGGGACTTCCCCCCGTAGTACCCCCCGTCCTTCAGCACGAACGTGTCGAGCTTGAAGTTCTCCTTCCAGAGCCTCCTGAGGAAGGCGAGGTCAGGGCTCGGGGACCCGGCCAGAAGGAGGACGTGCACCCTCCTGTCAGAGACGGAAATCCTCAGGAGCCTCGAATTGTCCTTGCCTGAGGCCTCCCCCTCGGACGCAGGTACCCTGACGACGTAAGTGTGGAGGCCGGGTTCGGCAGGACGGGCCGAGAGGAGCACCTCCCTTTCCCTACCATCTCCCGGAAGTTTCACCTCCTTGCGGTCCAGCACCTCTTCACCTTCGACGAGTTCTACGTAGACCCTGCGTCCCTCCATCCCCCACGCCCTGAGGAAGGCGACGACCTTGAGAGTATCTCCGAGGTAGACTATGGGGTCCGCCCTGAGGTCGGCGATCTGTAAGTTCTTCGCCTTCCGCAAGATGCCTATGCCCAAGGGGTAGACCGGAACGCCGAGTCCTCGGGCGGGGAGGGAGGGGTCCTCGCCGAGGTTGTGCGCCCCGTCGGAAAGGAGGACTACCGCATCGGGCCTCCTCAGGGTCTTCAGGTACCTCAGCGCCCCACCTATGTCGGTAGAGGAGCCCTCGGGAAGGAGGGAGGGAAGCTCCTTCCGGCCGAGGGGGTGGCAGTCCCCCGAGAAGACGAAGGCCTCAACATCGGCCTTCCTTTCAAGTTCGGCGAGGGGCCCTGCGAGAAGCTCCCTTAGTGTTTCGGACCTTCCGTAGAACTTCATGCTGGAGCTTCCGTCCACGAGCAGGACAAGCCTCGGCCTTTCGTAGCTCCTTCCCTTCCACTCGACCTCGGGCTCTACGACGAAGAGGACCGAGGCTGTGATGCCACCAAGGCGAAGGACGAGCAGGAGCCTCCTGAGGGCGGCCGACGTCGGCGGGTTCGTGCGCCGGTACGCCCAGAAGGAAACCCCCCAGGCTAAGGCCAACCCGAGCGCAATGGCGAGCAACTTCACCTTTCGTCCCTTCGATCAAGAACTTCTCGAGGGAGAAGAGGCCGTAAGGCAGCCTCTCGTCTCCGGAGACCTCAAGATAACAACTCTCGATGGGTAAGTCAACCTTCCGATGCGTCAAATCCCTTGCGAAGGATGTGTGGAAGGCTTATATTTTGGGAGGTTAACCTCATCCGGTCCGCACATGAGACTGCTCATAGTGACGCAGGCAGATCCTCTCTACATGCCGGTCTTCTTCAAGTTCTTCACGGAGAACCTCCGCAACCCCGAGGTGGAGGTCCGTAAGGTCATCATCCTCAGACCCCTGAACCAGAAAGATAAGTTCGGACTTTTGAAGAAGGTCCTGGACCTCTACGGAGCGTGGGGGACCTTCAGGCTGCTCCTGAGGATCCTGCGGGTGAAGGTCGGGACCGGGACGGTAGAGGGGTACCTGAAGAGGGCCGGCATAGGGTACGAATATGTGGAGGACATAAACGACGGCTCGGTGGCGGACTACGTAAGGAGGGAGGGGATAGACCTCATAGTATCCGTAGCAGCGTCGCAGATGTTCTCCAGGAAGCTCCTCTCCAGCCCCCGCTACGGGTGCATAAACGTCCACCACGGAAAGCTCCCGGAATACAGGGGCATGATGTCGAACTTCTGGCAGATGTACAACGGGGAGGAGTTCGCGGTCGTGACCTTCCACAGGATGACGGAGGACCTGGACGGAGGTGAGGTGCTTTTAGAGAAGAAGGTGAGGATAAATTACGATAGGCCTTTGGATTACCTTATAAAGAAGACGAAGATCTTCAGCGCATTATACATGTTGGACCTATTGGACGAGATAGCTGAGGACCCCGGAAGGCTCCTCCAGGGCAGGCCGCAGGAAGGCAGGAAGGGATACTATTCCTTTCCAGGTAAGCAGCATAGGATAGCGTTCAGGAGGAAGGGGCTGAAGTTGCTATGAACTTCCTTCTTTCCTTCGATGTAGAGGATTGGTTCCAGGTGGAAAACTTCAGAGGAGCCATAGACAGAAGCCTCTGGGAACACTGGGACCGAAAGGAAAGCAGGGTCGTGGGCAATACCTTGAAGTTGCTGGAACTCCTCGACGGACACGGAATAAAGGGTACCTTCTTCGTGCTTGCCTGGATAGCCGAAAGGCATCCGGAGCTCGTAAGGGAGGTTTCGTCCTGCGGCATGGAGGTGGCATCCCACGGATATGCCCACGAACTCACATACGGTATGACCGAGGAGGAGCTCAAGGAGGACCTCAGACGCTCCAAGGGGATCTTGGAGGACATAACCGGGAAGGAGGTCCTAGGGTACAGGGCTCCGAGCTTCTCCATAACGCAGGAGGTCTCGGAGCTGGTCGGGGAGGTCGGGTACAGGTACGACTCGAGCTACAACCCCTTCACCGGGAACAAGAGGTACGGAAGCGTGGACCTGTTGGTGAGGGACGGCAGAGGGTTCTACAGGATAGGGGACCTCGTGGAGGTGCCGATACCTTTGGTCAGGTTCATGGGGTTGGACTTCCCCGTAGGGGGCGGAGGGTACTTCAGGCTCTACCCCCTTCCCCTGTTCGAGGCCTTGGCCAGGAGGTACCTGAGGGAACAGGGATACTACCTTTTCTACCTCCATTCCTGGGAGGTGGACCCCGAACAGCCGAGGGTTAAGGGGGTGCCGAAGGGATACTACCTCAGGCACTACTTCGGCCTTCGGGAGGCTTACATGAAGCTCGAAAGGTTCCTCAGGGATATGAAGGACTTGGGTGTGAAGTTCTCCTCCATAGGGGAGTTCGTAGGGCCTGCGCTCGGATGATCCGGAGGACTCATGTTCAGGATAGCCTTGGCGCAGATGAACGCCACCGTCGGGGACCTGGAGGGGAACGCCGAGAAGATCTTGAGGTTCGCCGAGGAGGCGCGGAAGGAAGGGGCGGACCTCGTGGCCTTCCCGGAGCTCGCCCTCACGGGATACCCTCCGGAGGACCTCCTTTTGAAGCCGAGCTTCATAGAGGGGAACTTGAGGGTCCTAAGGGAGCTCGTTCCGAAGTTGAAGGGGATCATATCTGTGGTCGGGTTCGTGGACAAGGACGCTGACATCTACAACGCCGCGGCGATCGTGGCGGACGGAAAGATGGTGGGGGTATACCACAAGGTCTACCTGCCCAATTACGGGGTCTTCGACGAAGACAGGTACTTCAAGCCAGGTTCGGAATATCCCGTCTTCACCTCGGACGACCTCACCTTCGGGGTGAACATATGCGAGGACATCTGGTATCCCGGAGGGCCGACGTATTTCCAGAGCCTCAAGGGAGATGCGGACCTTATAGTGAACATCTCGTCCTCACCCTACCATATGGGCAAGGGACACCACAGGGAGAGGATGCTTTCGACCAGGGCCTCGGACAACATCGTCATAGTGGCCTTCGTGAACATGGTCGGGGGGCAGGACGAACTCGTGTTCGACGGCCACAGCCTCGTGTTCGACGAACGGGGGGAGAAGCTTGCGGAAGGTGCTTGGTTCGAGGAGGAGCTTTTGGTCGTGGACCTTCCCGTAGGGGAGGTCTTCCGCACGAGGTTGCACGACCCGAGGAGGAGGAGGGTGAACCTGGAGGAGGGCGAGGTCCCCCGCATATCCGTCCCCAAGTTCGGGCGGTCCCCGAAGCCCCCCATATCCCCCCCCAAGCGTGAACCTCCCGGGCCAGAGGAGGAGGTGTACAGGGCCTTGGTGTTGGGGACGAGGGACTACGTGCGCAAGAACGGGTTCAGCAAGGTCGTCGTGGGCCTCAGCGGCGGCATAGATTCTTCGCTTACGGCTGTCATAGCCGCCGACGCTTTGGGGCCGGAGAACGTGGTCGGGGTGGCGATGCCGTCCCAGTATTCCTCCTCAGCGAGCATGAAGGATGCGGAGGAGGTCGCGAGGAACTTGGGCATCAAGTTTTTGACGCTCCCGATACGGGACATATTCGATGCGTACCTAAGGACGCTCTCAGAGGTCTTCGAGGGCACGGAGCCCGACGTGACCGAGGAGAACATCCAGGCCAGGATAAGGGGGAACCTCCTCATGGCCCTCTCCAACAAGTTCGGTTGGCTCGTGCTCACGACCGGGAACAAGAGCGAGGTGAGCGTGGGGTATTGTACGTTGTACGGGGACATGGCTGGAGGGTTCGGGGTGCTGAAGGATGTGCCGAAGACCTTGGTCTACAGGCTTGCGGAATACAGGAACCGGGTGGGCGAAAGGCCCGTGATACCCAGGAGCGTGCTGGAGAAACCCCCCTCGGCGGAGCTTCGTCCAGGGCAGAAGGATACGGATACCCTCCCTCCCTACGAGGTCCTCGATCCAATAATAGAGGCGTACATAGAGTACGACAGGAGCCCTAAGGAGATGATGAGGATGGGGATGGAGGAGGAGGTCGTGAGGAAGGTCGTGGGGATGGTCGACAGGAACGAATACAAGCGCCGTCAGGCCCCTCCGGGCGTAAAGATAACCCCGAGGGCCTTCGGGAGGGATTGGAGGCTTCCGATAACCAATAGGTTCAGGGAGTAAGGGATGGCTGTGCTCGTAGCCCTGAAGGACAGGTCCCTGAGGGAGAGGGTAGGTGGGGCCATAAGCCTGAGGTTCCCCGTGACCCTCTCGGACGGCCTTCCACAGGACCCAGACAGGTACGACGTCCTGGTGGTGGATTTGGACGATGTCCATCGGCTCAGGGGCCTCGGGGCGTCCATCATCGCCGTCGTGCACCCCGACCGGGACGACCTGGAGGACTTGGAACTTGCCGACGACTTCGTCTCAGCTCAGGCTTCGGAGAGGGAGTTCCTCCTCAGGGTGGCGAGGGCCGCAAGGGGGAAGGATGGAAGGGCGAGCATAAGGCTCAGGGACTTGGTCATATATCCCGATTCGTACGAGGTGTTCCTGGACGGAAGGCCCGTGGTGCTCACCCTCAAGGAGTACGAGCTTCTAAAGTTGTTGGCATCCCACCCGGGCAGAGTCTTCACGAGGGACGCTATATTGGATTCCGTATGGGGGGAGGACTACTTCGGGGGACCCCGCACGGTGGACGTGCACATAAGGAGGCTGAGGGCGAAGATAGAGGTGGGGGGCAGGAGGTTCATAGAGACGGTGAGAGGGGTGGGGTACAGGATGATATGAACTTTAAAACCGAGGAGGTGGCACAGATGAGATGGCTGTGCATCCTGTTGGGGGTGCTGTGGGGACAGGTGACCTCCGCCCAGGAGCCGAAGGATCTATGGGACCTCCTGGACCGAAGCATCCAGAGCGAGAGGACGGTGCTTCCCGAGGAGATATCCTTCGGGGCTCCTGGACTGAAGGAGGAAAGGGAAAGGCCTGAACTTGTGGAGAGGGGACCGAGGGTGGAGAGGGTCGTAGCCTTGGACAGGCCTGTGGACCCGAACTCGTACGTGGTCGGTCCGGGGGATGGGTTCGTTGTATACATATGGGGTCAGGTGAACCAGTACCACGATTTGACGGTTACGCCCGAGGGAAAGCTCATAGTTCCGTACGTAGAGCCCATAAAAGTTGCCGGCCTTACCTTAGCCGAGGCCAAGCGGAGGGTAATACAGAAGGTCCAGGAACGTTACCGTGCCAAGGTGTCCGTAGAGCTTAAGTCCCTCAGGCGAATCAGGGTCTTCGTGACGGGCTATGTCGCACAACCCGGGGCGTACGACGTCACCCCTGTCCACCGTGCTATGGACGTGTTGATGGGGGTCGAAGTTACCCCTAAGTACGAGGTTAAGGCCAAAGCGGGATTGATGGTAGCCGGCTCCCGCCGAAACATCAAGATATTCCGCCGCAACGGGGATACCCTAAGGGTGGACCTGGATAGGTTCATAAACTTGGGAGACTTGAGCGCTAACCCATATTTGGAGGCAGGGGACATCATATATGTACCTCCGAGGAGCGACGTCGTGCACATATACGGAGCCGTGAAGATAGGAGACCGTTCAGCATATGAACTTCTTCCGGGCGAGACGGTCGCCGACCTCGTGGAACTTGCAGGTGGCCTCAGGGAGGACGCATGGCACGTAGCTGAACTCGTGAGGTTCAAGGACGACGGCGTCACGAAGGAGAGGTACACCATAGACCTCAACGAACAGCTCCACAATCCGGACGATCCCTTCTACCTCAAGCCCGGCGACCAGCTGTTCATCAGACACATCCCGAACTGGCGCCCGAGGGCGTGGGTGGAGGTGATAGGCGAGGTGAAGCATCCCGGGCCATATCCCATAAAGGACGGGGTCACGACCCTGAGCCAGGTCATAGAGGAGGCGGGAGGGTTTACAAAGGATGCCGCCCTGGAGAGGGCGACCTTGGAGAGGAGGCAGGCGAAGTTCGTCCTTCCAGATCCGGAGTTTCAGAGGCTCAGACAGATATCCTCGGTGATGGGCGGGCTGGAGAAGATGAAGCCCTTGGAGTACGATTACCTCAAGACACGCTCCAGGGAAAATAGGTACCTCGTTTCGGTGGACTTCGAGAAGCTCTTCTTGGAAGGTGACAAGAGTCAGGACGTGGTCCTGAGGTACGGGGATGTGATCAACATCCCCAGAAAGTGGGAGACCGTGACCGTGAGCGGTCAGGTGGAGCATCCGGGCATGGTCCCCTTCGTGAAGGGGATGGGCCCTGACTACTACATCCGCCAGGCCGGAGGTTACACGAGGAAGGCGGATAAGGGGAAAGTTCAGATCATAAAGGCCAGGACTCAGGTATGGATGAGCAAGGACGAGGCTAAGACCCTGGAGCCCGGCGATACCATATTCGTGCCCGAGCACCCCGAGCACGACTGGTGGGGTTTCGTAAAGGACGCTTCGGCCGTAGCAGGACAGTTGGCCACGTTCGTAATCTTGGCGAGGAGCATAGCGAACATGTAGGGGGGAACCATGAGGGGAGAGATCAGCATACTGGATTACCTGTACCTCCTTCTTCGCAGGTGGAAGTTCATAGCGCTCAATTTCATAGGGGTATGCATCGTGGCTGCGGTCGTAAGCCTCCTACTACCTTCCTGGTACACGGGAAGGGCCACCATCCTCCCACCGAAGGAGAGGGAGAAGTACGGTCTGGCGGGAGCCTTGGCCGAGCTTCCCATACCCAGGTTCAAGCTCGGGGAGAAGGGGACTCCGGCTGACATCTACGTCGGGGTCCTGAAGAGCAGGAGGATAGCGGAAGCCTTAGTTGACAGCTTCGACCTAATGCGGGTGTACAAGGTCAAAAGCAAAGAGAAAGCCATCCGTACACTCAAGAATAGAACTAAGATAGAGCGTACAGATGAAGGATTGATATCTGTTAGCGTCACCGACAGGTCCCCGGAGCGCTGTGCAGCTTTGGCAAACGCCTACATAGAATTATTAGACCGCATAAACTTAGATATCAGCCGGCGTTGGCAGGAGGACCGTTACAGGTACCTCTTAGCCCAGAAGAAGGAGGCGCAGGATTCCCTCAGGGCAGCCCAGTTGGCCCTCCAGGCGTTTCAGGAGAGATATGGGGTAGTCTCCCTGGAGCATCAGGCCCAGGCCGTGATAAAGGCGGCGGCCGAGCTTCAGATGGAGATAATGAGCCTGGAGTTGAGGTTGGAAAGTTACCTTGCCTCCATGGGACCTACCCATCCAGAGGTGGAACTTCTGAAGAATAGGATCCGTATAAGGAAGGAACAGCTGGATAGGCTCCGCAGGGGGGAGCTTCCGAAGTACGCCCAGAGCGAAGGAATTCCTGAGGACCCGGATGTGGAAAACTTGTTCCTCCCCATAGAGAGCATCCCCAAGCTTCAGATGGAATACTTCCGCAGGGAGATGGCCGTCAAGATCTGGGGGGCGATGGTGCAGTTCCTCTCCCAGAAGCTCGAGGAGACCAGGCTCGAGATGGAGAAGTCCTTCGCTTCGGTGAGCACCGTCTCATGGGTGGACAGGGCAGAGCCCCCTGAGCTTCGCTCCAAGCCTAAGAGAAGGCTGATAGTTATGTTCGCAGGGATGTTCAGCCTCGCCTTCAGCTTCTTCTGGATATTGACGGTGGAGTACGTAAACGCCATCAGGAGGGAAGGGGGGGAGAAGGCCGAGAAGATGGAGAGGATCTTGGAGATCTTCCGAAGGAAGAGGGCGTGATCTATGAACACCTTAGCTCTCGCATTGGATGAGCCCGCCCCTTTGGAAGGGTGGCGACTTTGGGCCTTTGTGGCCTTGGAGTTGGCCCTGGTCGTCCTCGGGGTGGTCTTCTACCAGCATATCCTCCTGCTTATGGCCGTGGTCTTGGGGGTAGGACTCTTCTTCTTCCTCCCCGCTATGCCCTATGTGTTACTCCCCTTAGCATTCCTCGCTTCCACCTTGGACCTTTCCGGGATACTCATAAAGACCGAACTCTTCAACATAACCTACTTCCACCTCTTCGGGGGTGGGTTGATACTCTTCACCTTAGCCCACATGCTCTACAGGGGCGACACCTCCTTCCCAAGGCTTCCGATAATCGTGCCCCTTTCCTTTTTTATCATGTCCATGGGGTTAAGTTCCCTATATTCTCCGTCTACGTTGGAGGGCCTCGTCCTCGCCGTTCGGATCTTCCTTCTGAGCGTGCTACTTTTGATCATGGCCGTGCTTATACGCTCCCCCAAGATGGCAGGATGGGCCATCTTTTGGCTTTTAGCTTTGGGCATAGCCATGTCGATAATAGGGATCGTACAGACGGCCACGGAGCAGGTTTACTTCCTCCCGGCAGAGTTCGTCAACCTCGTGGGTGCGACCACCCCGAGGGCCACGGGACTTTACCATAACCCTAACGAATACGCAACTTTCCTTATGGTCTGTATAATCTTAGCATCGGCCCTGATGCTGGGAGCTCAGAAGGGGAGGGCATGGTTGAGGGTGGTGCTAGGATTCGTGATCCTGGTGCTGATGGCGGGCCTTATAGTATCCTTCTCCCGCTCCAACTGGCTTGCTACCCTGGTCGGCGTGGGCCTGATAGCGATCCTCAGCCGCAGGGTGAAGTTGATGCTCTGGGTTCTGGCGGCAGGCCTGGCCATCCTGGGTATCATAGCCATGCTTTCCTCCAACATAGCGGAACTTGTGGTGAGCAGGTTCGAGTCCATATTCAAGATCTTCCGTCCTAAGGAGTTCTTCGGATCGGACGTTTATGTATCCAGTTCGGTCAGGGTCCTTTTGGTGGTGGCGTCCTGGCATATGTTCCTGGACCATCCCTTCGGGATAGGCACGAGGGGCTTCCCGAAGGTGTTCGAGCAGTACAAGCCTCCCAACTACCCTATCTGGGTCCCCGTGAGGGAGAACCACACCCTCCAGGCGAGGATATTAGCGGAACAGGGGATAATAGGGTTCCTCATATATATCTGGCTCGTCTACGTCGTGGTCAAGGGAGGACTGGAGGCGGTGAGGTGGGCCGAGGAGCCCTACATAAAGGCGGTAGCTGTGGGACTTCTGGGCGTCTTCGTCGGATATCAGGTCAACTTCCTCTTCACAGCAGCGCTTACGGACAACTTCTTCTGGATGACCACAGGGATGTTGTTCGCTGTAAGGGAGATAGTAAGGCCAAAGGAAGCAAGTTAATTCCTCATGTATGCGCCTCCTCCTAGTCTCTCACCTCCTGCCCAACCCTGCGGAGCCGGACAGGGGACGGTTCGTGTGGGACCAGGCCGTCGCCTTGAGGGGACTTTGCGAGGTGAGGGCCGTAGGCCCCGTCCCTTGGTTTCCCCTGAAATTGGGCCCCCTCAGGTGGACCAGATGGCGCTACGTCCCCCGATATGAGAGGAAGGAAGGGATAGTCCTCGGCCACCCTCGGTACATAACCCTCCCCCGCAGGTGGGCCTTCTCCCTGGTCTGGGCCTTCTACCTTAAAGCCCTCTCGGCGGAAGCTTCGCCTCCCTTCGACCTCGTACACGCCCACGTCCTCTACCCCGACGGTATGGCCGCCGTGGTCTTAGGGAGGTCGCTCGGCAGGCCCGTCGTGGTCACGGCCCACGGAAGCGACGTCAACTTTTACCCCTACGAGAGGAAACTTTGGAGGGTCCTCACCGTGTGGACCGCGGAACGTGCGGACAGGGTCGTGGCCGTAAGCACCGCTCTGAAGCAGAACTTATACGCCTTAGGTGCGAGGAGGGCCAGGGTCGTGGTCGTCCCCGACGGGGTGGACGGGAGGAAGTTCTTCCCCATGGATAAGTCGTCGTGTGCCCGGTCGCTCGGCCTGGAGCCCGGAAGGAGGAGGGTGGTATATGTAGGTAGCATAGAGGAGAGCAAGGGCGTGGGGGTGCTCCTCGAGGCCTTCGAAAGGCTCGAGGGTGTGGAGCTGTTCCTGATCGGCCGTGAGGTCGAAGGATACCCCTTACGGCCCGGCGTACACTTCGTCGG
>Ga0190363_1002243_pt1 | contig 11099 bp, 9 predicted proteins | sample 48721867_MG_FD_161272 | JGI IMG/M metagenome (GOLD analysis project Ga0190363, IMG submission 161272) | Hydrothermal vent microbial mat bacterial communities from Southern Trench, Guaymas Basin, Mexico - 4872-18-6-7_MG | ecosystem: Environmental > Aquatic > Marine > Hydrothermal vents > Microbial...
AACATCAAAAGTAACCTCAATCTGCGGAATTCCTCTGGGAGCGGGTGGAATTCCATCTAGAATGAATCTTCCCAAAGATCTACAATCTGAAGCCATCGGTCTTTCACCTTGCAATACATGAATTTCAACTGATGTCTGATTGTCAGCGGCGGTCGTGAAAATTTGAGTCTTTGAAGTTGGAATAGTTGTATTCTTTGGAATCATTATAGTATTGATTCCGCCCAAAGTTTCGATTCCCAAAGAGAGCGGTAAAACATCCAAAAGCAAAACTGATTTTATTTCCCCTTCTGGAGCTCTTCCTTCTTCTTTTGCTGTCAAGATTTCAGCTTCAATGGCTGCTCCCATAGCCACGACTTCTTCAGGATTAATGGATTTGTTAGGTTCTTTTCCAAAAAAGTCTTTAACTGCATTTCTTACTTGAGGAATTAGAGTTGTACCTCCAACTAAAACTACTTCATCAATATCTTTTTCAGTCATCTTCGCTTCTTCCAACGTTTTCTTAACTCTCTCTATTGATCTTTCAACTAAATCTCTTGTCATTTGTTCAAATTGAGCTCTAGTTAATTTGTAAAGTAAATGCTTTGGTCCTTCTAGAGTCGAAGTAATGAAAGGCAAATTGATTTCAGTTTCTACCATTGAGGACAACTCAATTTTTGCTTGCTCTGCTGCGTCTTTTATTCTTTGCAAAGCTAAAGGATCCTTTGAAAGATCTATTCCTTCTTCTTTTTTGAATTTATCAATAATCCAATGCATTATTCTTTGATCGAAATCTTCACCTCCCAAATGAGCTTCGCCTCCCGTTGCAATTACTTCAACAGTTTCTGGAGCAACGTTCAAAATTGTAACGTCAAAAGTTCCTCCTCCAAAGTCATAAACTAAAACTTTTTTTGGTTCTTTTTTTCCGAGTCCGTAAGCTAAGGCTGCAGCTGTAGGTTCGTTAATAATTCTTAAAACTTTAAAACCAGCAATCTCCCCTGCCGCTTTTGTTGCTTTTCTTTGTGAATCGTCGAAATTTGCAGGGCAAGTGATAACGACATTTTTAATTTTCTCTCCCAGTTTTTCTTCAGCATCCAGTTTTAACTTTTGTAAAATCATTGCTGAAATCTCAATGGGGGTGTACCATTTATCTCCCATTTTCACTTCAACTCCTCCATCCTTTCTTTTTCTTGTCTCATAAGGTAATCTTTTTAATTCTTTTTGAACTTCTGGATCATCAAACCTTCTTCCAATAAATCTTTTGACAGCAAAAATCGTATTTTTTGGATTAGTGATTGCTTGTCTCTTTGCTAAAATTCCAACTAATCTTTCTCCACTTTTTGAGATTGCAACTACTGATGGAGTCAAAATCGATCCCTCTCTGTTCTCAATGCATTTTGGCTCACCATTAATAATAGTAGCCATCTTTGAGATGGATGTGCCAAGATCTATTCCTAAAATTTTGGCCATATTTTTATTTTCCTTTTTTCTTAACCTTTATTTTAACTTTTTTCTCTGCCTTTTTGGGAGTTTTCTTTGGGATCTCAATTCTCAAAATTCCATCTTCATATTCAGCTGAAGCTCTTTTCTCTTCAACTTCAACTGGTAAGGGAACTACTCTCTTGAAATATCCTGCTGAAATCTCCCTTTTGTAATATCCTTTTCTTTTTTCTTCTTTCTCCTCTTTTTTCTTGGCTTCAACTTTCAATAAATTATCTCTTACTTCAACTTCAATATCTTTAGGATCAACTCCTGGCATTTCTACCTCAGCTATTATTTTATCTTCTGTCTCTGAAATATTCATTCTTGGAGTTCTAATTTTGGGAAATCTTGACCACTCAAAAAACTCAGGAAATTCTTCCTCAAACCACCTCTCTAACTCCCAAAAAGGTCTCCAGGGAATAATTGGCATGAAATTTTTTAGAAATTTACTTGGCGACCTTTACTTTAGCGGGCCTCAAAACCCTGCCATTTATTTTATAACCCTTTTGAACTTCTTCTACGATATAACCTGTTTCGATTTCATCTGTATCCACCTCCTCAACAACTTCATGAAATTGTAAGTTCAATTTTTCACCAACTGTCTTTATCTCCTCCACTCCTTGCTTTTTTAAAAAATCTAAAATTTGTTTTTTAATTTGCAAAAAACCTTTAATGTTTGGATCTTCCCTTTTTTCTTTTGGCAAATTCTTTTCTGCAATATCAAAATTATCCAAGATTGGTAAAAGTTCCAAAATAAGATTTTCTGTCGCAACCTTTACTAAATTTCCTACTCTTTCTAATTCTTCTTTTTTATAATTCAAAAGGTCAGCCCGTGCCCTTTGCCACCCAGCTAAATATTCTTGTTTTAACTTTTCTGATTCTTCTAATTTTTTCTTTAACTCTTCAATTTCTTTTTTTAATTTTTCAATTTCTTCTTTTTCAGCCATTAAAATTTTGTCAGAGATTCTCTTAAAGACTCAAGCAAAGTAATATTTCTGTAATAATCCATCCTTTTTGGACCAACTAAAGCAAATATACCTTCTTTTCTCTTTGGAAGATAACATTTTGAAAAGATGAGACTGAATTCTTTTCCTTTTGGAAATGGATTTTCTTTTCCAATAAAAACTTCAATTTCAGAGCAGATCTCAAATTCACCAAGCATCTTTTCAAATTCTAACAGAAATTCTAAAAATCTGGAAACTAATTTTTCATCTCTAAATTCTGGTTCTTTTAGAACATCCCATCCTTCTTTGAATAAAATCTCTCTTTCTTTCAAATAACTCAAAACTAAAGATTTTGTTCTTTCAGCCAAATTTTTTGTTAGAACTTGAATCAACCTTACTACATCTCCAATTTCCTTTTCTATCCAATCTTTTTCTCTTTTTTCTTTTTTCTTTGTTTTTTCTATTATTCTATCAACAAAGAATCTATAGCCTTTATCAGTTGGAATTCTTCCTGCTGAAGTGTGAGGTTGTTTTAAGAATCCTCTTTCTGTCAATCTTTGCATTTCAATTCTAATCATTGGAGAGGAAATTCCAATTTTATGTTTTTTCTCTAAGAACTGAGAAGAAATTGGCCTTGCCAAATCAATATAATCTCTGACAACCCAAACTAAAATTTTAGATTGTCTTTGCGTTAATTCCATTTATTATATTTTAGCAAATCAAAATTATCAGTCAAGACCTGAGAGTGATAATAAAAAGAAGGGCAAAATTGCCCTAAAACTCAAAGGAGAGTTTAAAGAAAAGTTGCTAAAAATATTGGAATTAAAATTGAAAGGCCTTCTCCTATAGCTATCAATACTACAAAGATTAATTCTTTTACTCCATTTTGTTCTTTATTAAAGCAAAGACGTTCAACTATAACTTCACTGAGTGTCACTGGGGTGACAATTCCTAAAAATAAAACACAAATGCCAGAAAGAGATGTTAATCCTATTATCACAATAATCTCTTTCCCGGCGAGGGCTAAAATAGTGCCAGTGATTATTATAGGAATTCCCCAAACAATTAAAAGGAAAAGAAAAAAGCCAACTCTCTCTTTATTCAATCTTTAATACCTCCTCCTTCAATGTTACTCTATCTCCAATAATTGTCAAGAATTAAGCCTCTTGTTAGAATAAAAAATGTCAAAAATTTCTGCTTTCTTTTTAGTTTTAGTTTTAATTATTGCTTTCTTTTTTAGATTTTGGAAAATAACTCAAATTCCTCCAGGTTTCTATCCTGATGAAGCCATAAACGCAAATGAAGCTTTTTTTTCACTCAAAAATAAAAATTTTAAAGTATTTTATCCTGAAAATTATGGAAGAGAGGGGCTCTTTATTTGGTTAATTTCTTCCTCTTTTTTCATCTTCAAAAAAATCTCAATTTTCACTGTAAAAATCGTTCCAGCAACGATTGGATTTTTAACAGTTATTGGTATCTATCTTTTAACAAAAGAAATGTTTAAGGAATCAAAATACCTTCCTCTTTTTGCAACCTTCTTTTTGGGAATCTCTTTTTGGCACACAAATTTTTCAAGAATTGCTTTTAGAGGAATTTTGATTCCTTTTGTCTTAGTTTTTTCTTTTTATTTTCTTTTGAAAAGTTTCAAGAGAAAATCAATTTCAAATTCGATTTTGGCTGGAATGTTTTTTGGATTAGGTTTTTATACTTATACTTCTTTCAGGATGGCAGTTTTAATTTTACCATTCTTGTTTTTACCCCTTTGGTTTTTATCAAAAAAGGAAAATTCTGAGAGAAAATTCATCATTTTGACATTCGTTTTTCTTTTTACAGTATTTTTTGTTGCTCTTCCAATTGGTATTTATTTTTTGAAAAATCCTCAATATTTTATTTCAAGAGCAGCTCCAATAACGATCTTTAAAGCTAAAAATCCGCTAAAAGAATTTTTCAAATCTCTAATTTTGCACCTTTCAATGTTTAACTTTTATGGAGATTCAAACTGGAGACATAATTTCTCAAAAAAACCTGAACTTATTTCACCTGTAGGAATTTTGTTTTTAATTGGTATTTTCATCTCATTTAAAGAATGCTTAAATTCTACAAAAATTAAAGATTGGAAAGGGGCTTTAAATTATTGGCTGCTTTTTTCTTGGTGGTTTGTGATGTTATTGCCAGGAATTTTAACCAGAGAAGGAATTCCACATTCTTTAAGAGTAATTGGGACTTTGCCTACAGTTTTTATTTTCACAGCAATTGGAACAGAAAAAATTTATTTTTTGTTGATCAAAAAATTTAAAAAAGAAAAAATAATAAATTTTGTTTTTTTAATTTTCTTTTTAATCTGTGCTTTTTTAGAATTTCAAAAATATTTTTTAGTCTGGGCAAAAAAACCAGAAGTGAAAAGTGAGTTTACCGCAGAATTTGTCAAAATGGGAAATTACTTAAATTCTTTGCCACAAGATTTTGAAAAATATGTGATAGTTAACAAAAATGGAGTTCCTATATCTTGGGCAGGAAATCTTCCAATGCCAGCTCAAACGATAATGTTTTTGGAAATTTCAAAGTATGGAAAAATTAAAAGTCATTACCTGTTGCCAGAGAATTTGGAAAAGATTAAAATCGAAAAAAGAGGAGTAGTTTTACCATTAGTTTTTGATCAAAATTTATTTGAAAATTTAAAAAGAAAATTTCCCCAAGGTCAAACTAAAAAAGTAAACAATTTTTTTGTCTATGAAATTAAATAAAAAAACAATTAATATTTTTGCTTTTCTTTTATTAACTTTAGTTTTCTTCTTAACTCTTTTCTCAATGAAAGGTGATTCTCTAACGATGGACGAAGTGGCGCATTTACCAGCAGGTTATTCTTATTTGACCCAAAAAGATTATCGATTAAACCCTGAACATCCTCCACTATTAAAGGATTTAGCAGCTTTCCCCCTTTTGTTCGTTAAAGGAATAAAATTTCCTTCAGATATTAAAGATTGGAAAGAAGATGTTAACGGTCAATGGGGTTTTGGATATCATTTTCTCTATCATATGGGAAATCCAGCAGATAAAATAATTTTTTGGGGAAGAATTCCAATGATCTTGCTTTTGATTTTTTGTGGGTTTTTTGTTTTCAAATTTGCGAGAGATTTCTTTGATGAAAAAGTAGCCATTTTAGCTTTATTTTTCTTTTCTTTCTCACCTACTTTTTTAGCTCATGGAAGATTAGTTACTACTGATGTCGGAGCTGCCTTTGGGATTGTCCTTGCTACTTATTTTTTCTTGAAAGCCTTAAAAGAACCTACTAAAAAGAATATAATTTTGGCTGGAGTTTCTCTGGGGATAGCAGAACTTTTGAAATTTTCTCTAATTTTGCTGCCTCCTCTTTTTGTAATTCTGGGAATAATTTGGGCCTTAGTTTTTAAAAATTGGAAAACACCTTTGAAGGTTTTGGGAAGTTCTTTTTTGATCTGGATTTTAATAGTTTGGATTGTTTACTTTTATCACACTTTCAATTATCCACCCCAAAGACAATTAAGAGATACTCAATTTTTATTATCAACTTTCTCAGGTGGGCCTTCTACAATAAAAGATACTTGTCTTCGTCCAAAATCTTTAGAAAAGGCAAAAAGATGTCTTGCAGAAATTACAATCTTTCTTTCTGACAAGCCTATAATCAGAGCTTTGGCTCATTATGCTCTAGGGCTTTTAATGGTTTTTCAAAGAGCAGCAGGTGGTCATACAACTTATTTCTTAGGTGAGGTATCAGCATCAGGCTGGAAAATTTATTTCCCTTTCGTTTATCTAATAAAAGAACCTTTGGCTTTTCATCTTCTGACAATTTTGGTTTTGATTTATTTTGCCTTAAAGATTAAAGAGCCTTTTTACAGGAGAACTTTTGGAAGATTGAAAAATTTTATCAAAGAGAATTTTGAGGTCTTTTCGATGATTTGTTTTATTTTGCTTTATTGGGCAGTTTCTCTAAAATCCCATTTGAACATTGGAGTAAGGCATTTGTTACCAGTTTTTCCCTTTACGATGATCTTAGTTTCTAAAGGAACAATTTTAGCTTTGGAAGATTTTAAAGGAAAATTGAAAACAGTAGCTCTTTCTTTCTTGACAATTTTGTTAGTCTGGCAAGCAATTTCTATATTGAAAATTTATCCTCACTTTCTATCTTATGCCAATGAAATTGTCGGAGGACCTGATAATCTCTATCTCTATACAGTCAATTCCAATTTAGATTGGGGACAAGATTTAAAAAGATTGAAAAAATGGGTAGATGAGAAAAAGATTGAAAAAATTTATGTAGATTATTTTGGAGGAGGAGATGCAAAATATTATTTAAAAGAGAAATTTTTGCCTTGGTGGGGAACTAGAAATCCAAAAGAAATGCCAAAAGGTTCTTGGCTGGCTGTTTCTGCTACCTTTTTACAAGGAGGAAGGGGTCTCCCCCATCCTGGATTTAACCAACCTTGGGGATATTATTTATGGCTGAATAAATACAAACCCAAAGCTAAAATTGGGTACTCAATTTTTGTCTATTTTATTGAGTAGTTTTATATTTGGGTACAACAAAATTTTCAAATCTCAAATCTAAATATTCTAAAATTTCTTTTTTCTCTTTCTCTAAATTTTCCCAAGCAATTTTTAGTTTTTTCAGTTGGAATTCAACATCTTTTTCAAAACTAAAAATCAACTTCCACCCATCTTTTGTCAAAAAATCTGTCTTTTCCTGAGAGATTATCACCTTTTCACAAGAAATTTTTAAATTTTCTAATTCTTTTTTGATTTTCAAAATTTTCTCAATTTCTTCTTTTGAAATTATGCTCTCTCCAATTGTTAACTCCTCTTTACCTTCTAATTCAATTTTTAAAAAATTTTCATTCTTTGATTCTTTAAAGCAAACCCCTTCTTCGTCAATTAAACAACAGGTTTTGTTACAAAATAAAAATAGGGGGGCTCTTTTTTTCAATTTGACTAAAATTTCATCTGGAAATTTCTTTAAAATCTCTACTGATTTTATTTCGGGAAAATGATTTAAAATTTGAGATTCAATTTTCTTTGAATTGAAAAGAAAAATATTTTTTCTCTTTAAAAAATTATTTTTTGAATTTTCAATTATTAAATTTTCAATCTTTTCTTTCTCTTTTATTCCAGAAATAGAAATCTTTTCTATCATGAAAAAATTTGAGAAAAAAAGAAACCAAACAAAGACTCCAAAAATAAAAGGTAAGAAAATCAAAAGCCAAAAAATTCCTTTTTTGTAAATTGGTTTTCTTAACCTTCTAATTTTTCTTTTCCTCATAAACCTCTTCTTATCTTTCTTATTTTCTCAACTAAAAAAGAAAACCAATATTTAGAATTTAAAGGGAGGTCTTGAGTCTTTACATATTCTTTTTTGTAACCTCCAAAACCTTTTTTAAATAAAGTAAGACCTGCCCAGGGATGATTTTTCTTTTCTTCTGGTGCTATTCCCCAAAAATTAAACTTTCGACAATTTCTTCTTTTGGCTTCTCTTATTGCTTCCCACAATAAAAAATAAGAAACGGGTATCTTTGAAGGTATTGAGGCTCCATGATGATAAAAAGCCAAATTTTGCCAAAAAATAAAAATTCCTCCAGAGAAAATATTTTCTTGATGTTTTCCGAGAAAAATTCCAATTTGATCTTCGTCTTTAAAAGCTAAAAATTCATTCTTTAAATAATCAAAGGAAAATGGAACAAAATGATGCCTTCTGGCGGTTTCTTTATATAGTTGATTAAAAATCTTAATACCTTCAAGGTCATTTTTTTGAAAAATTTCAATTTTATATTTCTTTTGAGCCTGTCTGATTAAATAGCGAGTAGTTTTTCTCATTTTCATTAAAAGTTCTTCCTCTGAAAGTGTAATATCCAATTCCCAGGTCAATTCAGGATGAATATGGATTGGAGCTTCTCTAAATTTTAAATCTTTGAAAATCTTAAGGTTTTCTTTTGTTCTTTCCCAAATTGGAGCTATCCTGATAAAATCCACTTTTTCATCTTTGGAAATTTCTATTAATTTTTTTAAGAGATTCTTTAAAATTTGAAATTTGAAATTTAAATTTTGAAATTCTTTTACGGTCGGCCCATGAGGCAAAAACAAAAAGGTTCCTCTTTTGGCACAAATTTTCAATACTAAAGCGACAGAAACCAAATTTTCATTTTCAAATACTCCCAATCTCCAAATTTTATTTCCCATTCTCTTTTGAAACTCTCCCCAATTCCAAGATTGTAAAAAAGTTTTTTCCTGACATTCTCTTAAAAAATCTTCCCAGATTTTTTTGTTTTTAATTTCTTCTATTCGCATAAAATTTTTTGAATTTCTTTTTTTATTCTTCCCTCCAATAAAATAATATCATTCTCTTCATTAAAATTCTTTATCCTTTCGAAAATTTCTTTAGGATCTTCTGAAAATAAAATATGTTCTTTTTTCATACCATTTTCTAAAGCTCCTTCTTTTATTTGGGAAAATTTATCTTTGGTAATAATTATTGCTAGATCGCAAATTTTACCAATCTTCTGTCCAATTTTTTTGTGAATTTCTTCTGATTTTGACCCTAACTCGATCAAGCAAGGCATAATAATAACTCTTTTCCCTGGCCAAGTTTTGAGATATTCTAAATGAGCTATCACTGAATCTGGATTTGCTGAATAGGTAGCATCAATAATGTTAAATCCTTTTTTTGTTTTGATTAATTTTACTCCAGTCTGCTCTTGAGTAATTTTCTGACAAGCTAAAGAAATTTCTTTTAAACTCATTCCCAATTCTTTTGCACAACAAGCTGCCAATAAAATATTTTCAATGTTTTGTTTTCCAATCAAATTTAAATTAAAATCTGCAGAACCTCCATCTTTTGAAAATACTTGAAAAAATAAAACTTTTCTTTTAACTTTGATGTTTCCTGCCCACAAATCAAAATCTTTCTTTTGAACTCCGACAATCTTTTTTCTAATTTTTGTTTTTTCGTAAATTTCTCTCAAAATTTTATTTTCCCCGTTAAAGATAACTAATCCATCTTCTGGTAAACTTTCGATCAATTCTTTCCCACCTTCAGCTGAAATTAAATTTTCCATCGATCCAAAAAGAGCTAAATGTTGCTCATTCACTCCCGTTAAAATAGCAATTTTGGGCTTTGCAATCTTTGCCAAAAGCGAAATTCCTCCTTTGTTATAAGCTCCCATTTCAACAATGAAAATTCTATGATTTTCATTCAATTTTTCTAAAATACATTTTGAAACAGCTATTTCTGAATTTTGGTGTTTTTCTGTTTTTAAAATTGCTCTGGGAAACTTCTGTTCTAAAATCGTTCCCAAAAATTCTTTTGTTGAGGTCTTACCATAAGAACCTGTAATTCCAATGACCAAAAGATTTTTAAAAGTCTCCCTTTTTTTAATTGCTCTTTTGATAATTTGATATCTAAAAAAAGCAGTCAGGGGCTGAAAAATCAAAACAATGCCTGAAAAAATTGCAGGGTTTAAAATATCAAAAGTCAAAATCAAAAGGAGAAAATTTTTGTTTTCAAAAATTGAAAAAAGAAAAAAAAGTAAAAATGAAAAAGAAAAAGTATTCAAAAAAATAACTTTCTTTGTAAAGATCGGCACGATAACTCTTTTCTCAAAAAAATCTTTTAGAAACTTTAAAGCTTCAAGAAGGAAAATAAAAAAAAGGAAATAAAAAAGAGGAAAATGCCTAAAGCAAAAACTGACAAAGAGTAGAAAAATCTTAAAAAGAAACAAAAAATTTAGAAAAATTCTTTTTCCCTTTGCAGTCCTAAAATGATCAATAAATCTTCCTAGATGATATTCTTTCAACTGCCAAAGATAAATCCAAAAAAGCTGAGATTTAAGTTGTCGCAAAAGCCAAAAAGAAAATAAAAGATAAATTAAAATCATGACAAATTCTCAAATAAGATTTTTGACAAAGTTTCAGGATCTTCAAGATGAGGATTATGACCTATTCCTTTTATAATTTCAAGTTTTGAGTTTTTTATCTTTTCTTTAAATAAAAAAGCGAATTTTAAAGGTAAAATTTTATCTTTTTGGCCCCAGATAATAATTGTTTTTGTCTGAATTTTTTCAAGTTCTGGCAAAAGATCTTCCTGAATTATTTTTTTCATTGTTTCTCGCATTACCCCTTTCACCCTAGAATAATCTTTGATTCTTAAAACTTGATAGAAAAGATTTCTGACTGTGTCTTTCAGATACAAAAATGGTCTTTTTGAAAAAATAAAATTTCCAATTCTAGCTAGTTGAAAAGTTATTTTCTCTTTTAATCCCCATTTCACTTTAATGCCTGCAGAATCAACTAAAATTAAAGTTTTCACTCTTTCTGGAAAAGAAAGTGAAAATTTTACTGCAACTCTCCCTCCAAAAGAATGTCCTAAAAGATAAAAATTTTCCAGTTTTAAAGTTTCTGTGAAATTTTTTAGCCAATTGGCAAAATCTTCAAGAGCCCAAGGTTTTGGAGGGAGTTGGCTTTTTCCAAAACCCGGAAAATCAGGGCAAACAACTTTAAATTTTTTTTCTAAAATTTGAATTATTTTTTTCCAAGAATCTGAAGACCCTCCCCAACCATGCAAAATTAAAAAATTTTCTCCTTTTCCTCCAGTTTTATAATTTGTCAAAATACCTTCAACAAAAATTTTCTCTTCTTTCATTATCTGATTTCTTTGAAAGGTAAGTATTTTTG
>Ga0190363_1002244_pt1 | contig 11089 bp, 9 predicted proteins | sample 48721867_MG_FD_161272 | JGI IMG/M metagenome (GOLD analysis project Ga0190363, IMG submission 161272) | Hydrothermal vent microbial mat bacterial communities from Southern Trench, Guaymas Basin, Mexico - 4872-18-6-7_MG | ecosystem: Environmental > Aquatic > Marine > Hydrothermal vents > Microbial...
GAAAACAAGGTAGCCCTGGTGACAGCAGCCGCCGGTGCCGGGATCGGCCAGGCAACTGCCAGAGCCTTCGCCCAGGAGGGGGCCCGGGTGGTGGTGAGCGACGCCCACGAGGGGAGACTGGCCAGAGTAGCTCGGGAAATGCAAGATGAATTCGGGCAGAGGATTCTGGCCGTGCCTTGCGATGTCACCAGCCGGGAGCAGGTCGAGCAGATGGTGCGTCGAACCCTGGAGGAGTTCGGCCGGATAGATATCCTGGTGAACAACGCCGGCATAGATCGGCCCCAGCCAATCTGGGAGATGACCGACGAGGCCTGGGAGCTGGTGATCAACGTTAACCTGAGGGGAACCTTCTACTGCTGCCGGGCGGTCATCCCCACCATGATGAAGCAACGCAGTGGTCGAATTATCAACCTCTCCTCAGTGGTGGCCTGGGCCCCCTCAAAGGAAGATGGGGCAGCTTATGTGGCCTGCAAGGCCGGCATTCAAGGGCTTACCCGCTCCCTGGCAGTACAACTGGCCGAGTATAACATCACCGTCAACGCTATCGCTCCGGGCCTTATCTTCAATCCCTTCCTGGCCCGCGTTCGCCCTTCGGAGTACTTTGACAAAATCAGGGAGAAAATACCCCTGGGCCGGGATGGCACGCCCCAGGACGTGGCCCACGTCATCCTGTTCCTCTCCTCAGACGAGGCCGCTTACATCACCGGCGAATGCCTGTGCATCAGCGGTGGCTGGTTCATGCACTAGCTCGGCAGGTTGACAGGTGCCATTCATAGGCGTTAGAATTTTGTATGACGTAAAAATAACGACATGAAAATCTTGTGACATATTACTTCGGCTTATGGACTAACATGCTCCGGCCTCAGTCAGCTATGCTCACGCTTTATGGTGATTATGTCCTTCATCGCGGGGGGGAGATCGGCATCGGCAGCCTCATAAAGTTGCTCGGCAATTTTGGCCTTTCGGAGCAAGCCATAAGGTCGGCGGTCTCGAGAATGTGTCGCGCTGGCTTGCTGGAGGCCAGAAGGGAAGGGCGAAAGAGCTATTACTCGCTGACCGAGAGCGGCCACGACTTGCTCACCAAAGGCACCCGGCGCATCTTTGAACGCAAGAACAGCAACTGGGATGGCAGCTGGAACATAGTCGTCTACTCAATCCCGGAGCAGAGGCGTCGGGCCCGAGACCGACTACGCCTGGAGCTGAGCTGGATGGGATACGGGCCTTTAAGTGAGGCTACCTGGATTTCCCCCTATGACCTGACTAAGGAGGTGGAGGAACTGGCCAACAGGCTCGGAGTTAAGGAGTGTGTACAGATCTTCCAGGCGAAACATCAGGGTTTCACCGATCCTCGGAAGATAGTTTCGCGGTGTTGGGACTTGAACAAGATACACGAAAGGTATGCCAGATTCATTGCCAAGTACCATCCCAAGCTGGAACATCACCTTGAGCGTCTTCGAGCTGGCGAGTCGATCGAACCCAGTGAATGCTTCGTGGAAAGGTTCAATTTAATTCATGAGTATCGTAAGCTGCCCTTCTTCGACCCCGATTTGCCGAAAGAACTCCTGCCCGAGGACTGGCTGCGACCTCAAGCTGCGGCCCTGTTTCATGAATATCACGATCTGCTGGCCGACAAGGCCAATGAGTACTTTGACTCGGTCTTCAGGAGCTATTAAACCGATTCCAAAGATGGTTAATTAGCCGGGTAACCTTGCGTTGTGGCGTCAATAGGCGCCTAAGGGGGTGAAAAGTTGAGGTATGCAGAGACAGGCTATATCTTAGAGGTTGACTTATCCCAGGGGAATATCGAGAAGGTACCCACTGATCCAAAATGGGCTGAGCTATTCCTCGGAGGCCTGGGAACGAATGTCAAGATATTGTGGGACAGGGTTGGCCCAGAGGTCGAGCCCTTCTCCCCCGATAACCTGCTCATCTTCAGCCCAGGCCTCTTAGAGGGCACCTCTGCCATAGGTGCCAACCGCACTATTATCTCTGCCGGTGTTTCTCCCCAGACTTCCTTGATGGCGTTCTCGATGATGGGAGGGTTTCTTGGCCCAGAACTGAAGCATGCCGGCTACGATAAGGTGGTCATCCGGGGTAAATCGCCCGACCTGGTTTACCTCTGGATAAACAATGACAAGGTAGAAATACGTGATGCCTCGCATTTAAGAGGCAAAGGCGCTCTGGAGACCGCCCACCTCATTAGAGAGGAATTGAACGAGCCGAAGGCCCAGGTAGCGGCGATCGGCCTGGCAGGTGAAAATAGAGTCTATTTTGCCTCTGTGGAGCACTTCCGATCTAGCGCCAGCCGATTGGGACTGGGTGCCATTATGGGAGACAAGGGGTTAAAGGCAATCGCTGTCCGCGGAACGAAGGATATCTACATCGCCCAGCCAGCGAAATTCTTTGAGCTCTGCGATGAGGTGCTGAAGTATATTGAGTGGCGGGAGAAAAACCCCATCAAGGGAGTGCCGGCGATCCTGGCCACCATCGGCGCGCCACAGGAGATGAAATTGACAGATGAAAGTTGGCACACCACGAGCTTTGCTTGGGGACATGCCCGCCAGAGAAGGAAGGACTTCTGGAACGAGGAGATTGAGAAAAAATGGACGGAGATTCATGAGAAGGCGATAAAGCGCCTGCTGAGCTGCTATAACTGCCCCGTGCGCTGTGGAGCGATAATTGCTTACCCGGCGTTGGAGCTTCCCACATATATGATGAAGTGTTACACCAAGCTTACCTATGTAATGGCAGCCATGGCAGATAACCTGGAGTTCGGCTATAAGATCGCGGGTAAAGCTCATGATTACGGAATCGATGGATTCACCGCTCCCCAGGTTATGGCCTTCGCCATCGAACTCTACGAAGCTGGAATCCTGACCGACAAGGATCTGCCGGGATTTCCCTCTACAAACGAGGAAAGATTCTTCTACCTGCTGGAGAAGATTGTGAGACGCGAGGGGATCGGAGACGTCCTAGCCAACGGCGTTTATTGGGCCGCTCGTCAGATTGGTCGGGGTGCCGAGGAATTCGATCACAACACCACCAAGAAGCACGAACAGATGGTGATCAAACTGGGAATGCTCAACCCAATATACTTTCTCATGTACGGTACCGGAGAGAAGGCAAACATCACCCAGATTGAGGGACAGATCCCCCAGGCCCCTCTTCCTAAGGAATATCGGGAGGAGTTCATAAAGGACTGGATCCAGGTGCCGACCAGATATGCGGAGAGGTTCAAGCAGTTCATACTCGAATGGGGCGATGAGGGGAAGGTCTTCCCGTTCTGGCCCCCGATTGACCTAGTCTGCGAGCTTGTCGAGTGGCAGGAGACCATGCACTACATTGATGACTCCACCGGCATCTGCGCCGGTCTCTCTTCATTCCCCATAAAGCCACCCTACCATATACATAACCTGCCGCTCTTCATCTCAGCGGCCACTGGCCTGGACATCGACGAGGACACGCTGTGGGAGATAGCCCGGAGGATTCGGAATTTTGTGAGGGCCTACAATGTGAGAAGGGGCCTGAGGAGACAGGACGACTACCCTCCGAAGGATCACTGGAGAAAAAGGTTCCCCGAATACGAGGAGAAGTTGCTCGATTCCTATTACGAGTTCAAGGGGTGGAATAAGGAGGGTATCCCCACCAAGAAGACCTTGGAAAAGCTAGGGCTGGATTATGTGGCCGAGGACTTGATAAAAAGGGGAATCCTGAAAGATGAAGAGGTTTCCTCGAGAGAGACGTTAGCCGAAACGGAGAAGAAATAAAAAGCGAAGGTGGTAATCGCGATGGCAAAGAAAAAGGTAAAGGTAATCAAGATCAATGCCGATGAATGTAATGGCTGCCGGGCATGTGAGGCATTCTGTGCTGCCTTTCACGCCGACCCGCAATACAGCAGCGTCAACCCGGCCAGAGCGCGGATCCGCGTGATTCATGACCCGATAAGAAACGTCTTCCTTCCAGTATTAGCTGGCCCACACACCGAGGTTGAATGTATGGCGAGAGATAAGTACATCATTGACGGAAAGGAATATAACGAGTGTGCCTTTTGCCGAGCTACTGCCTGCCCATCCAGGGAGGAGTTCAAAGACCCGGATTCTGGGCTTCCCTTAAAATGTGATGCCTGTGAAACTGAGCCACCATTGGAAGAGCCAATTTGTGTCAAGGTATGCTTGGTTGATGCCTTAACTTATGAGGAAAGGGAGGAAGAGGCAGAGGAAGCAGAGAAACTGGATGAGCTAGAGGTAGGGTTGGAATCACTGGTGGACAAATACGGAATGGATAAAGTAATGGATACCCTAGCCCGGATAACGATATCAAAGAAGGGCTAAACATGCAAGTGAAAGAGAGGTTGGAAAGGTCGTGGAAGCTGTAATTCTAGCTGATTACAAGGAGGTCAGGGATTTCATAAGGGAGAAGCGCGGAGATCCCTTCAAGTTATGCTATCAATGTGGCAAATGTGATACCCTATGTCCCTGGAATAGGGTCACCAGCTTTAGCATGCGCCGGATGATCACCCAGGCAAGCTTTGGCCTGACCGAAATAGAAGGTGAAGATATATGGCGCTGCACGACTTGCGGAAGATGCACCCAACTTTGTCCGAGAGGGGTAAACCAGACAGAAGTGGCGAAGGCCTTGCGCGAGATTGCCACCGAATATCGCGTTTTCCCCAGCCGCGCCCAGCCCATCAGCGCCGTGGGGGCAAACTTGGCCACCTTGGGCAATCCCTTGGGTGAGAAAAGAGAGAAGAGGGCCGATTGGGCCGAAGGCCTCTCGGTAAAAACATTCAATGGGGGGACCCAAATCCTATATTTTCCCGGCTGCTACCTCTGCTATGATCCAAGGATGAAAAAGGTGGCCCGAGCTACAGCGAACATCCTAAATGCCGCCGGGGTGGATTTCGGAATTCTAGGACCTCAGGAGAATTGCTGTGGGGAAAGCATCCGTAAGGCGGGAGATGAGGAACTGTTCACCCGCTTGGCCAGGGAGAACATTAAAACATTCATCGAAAACGGGGTTAAGAAGATCCTCGTCAACTCTCCCCACTGCTATCACACCTTTAAGAACGAGTACCCCGAATTCATGGTGAACTTTGAGGTAGTTCATATCAGTCAGTTCTTACTTGAGCTAATCAACAAAGGAAAGCTTAAGCTCACCAAAAAATATGAGAAAAAAGTTACCTACCATGACCCATGCTACTTAGGTAGACACAATGGCATATTTGATGAACCCCGAGAGGTCTTGAAGAGGGTGCCCGGTTTAGAGCTAATTGAGATGCCGGAGTCACGGGAAAAGAGCCTTTGTTGTGGGGGAGGTGGCGGTGGGATTTGGATGGAAACGCCAAAAGGTGAAAGGCTCTCCGACCTCCGAATAGAACAAGCCGTTGGGGTCGGGGCTGAAGTGCTGGCGACCTGTTGCCCATATTGCATCACCATGCTTGAGGATAGCCAAAAAACCCTGGAAGATCAGGGATATAGCCATGGCCTGCAGATCAAGGACATCACCGAAATTATCCAGGAAGTGATCCAATAAAAAGAAGTGGAGAGGGTAAGGAAATGGAAAGAGAAACACAATCCATGGTGGAACGACTTCTGAGAATCCAAGAGGCCGGCAATTTTGGAGATGTTATGGTTGTCGGCGGAGGAATCAGCGGCATTCAGGCCTCCCTTGACTTGGCTCAGGCAGGCTTTAAGGTTTATCTAGTTGATAAAGTGCCGGCCATTGGTGGCCATATGGCTCAGCTTGATAAAACCTTTCCCACCAACGAGTGTTCCATATGAATACTCGCACCTAAACTGGTCGAGGTCGACCGGCATCCCAACATAGAGATCCTGACCCATACCGAGGTCGAGAGCGTGGAAGGAGAAGCGGGGGATTTCAAGGTAACCCTGGTTAAAAAACCCCGATATGTTAACGAGAACAAATGTCTTGGTTGCACCACTTGCACCGAGTATTGTCCGGTTTTGGTGCCCGACCCATTTAACCAGAAGCTATCGATGAGCAAGGCTACCCATATATATTTCCCCCAGGCGGTTCCCCTTATCAGCTATATAGACGAAGAGGATTGCCTTTACCTCAGGGAGAAAAAATGCGGCATTTGTCTGGCCGTCTGTGAGCAAAATGCCATCGATTTTGGACAAAAGCCAGAGAAGATCGAGCTCAAGGTGGGGGCGGTAATTCTATCCCCCGGCTTTGAACCATTTGATCCCCAGGTGAGGAGTGAATACGGCTACGGAAGAATGCAGAACGTGGTAACCAGCATGGACTATGAGCGGCTATTATCCTCCACCGGGCCATACGAAGGAGAGATACTGCGCCCCTCCGACAGAAAGTACCCGAAGAAGATAGCCTGGATCCAGTGTGTTGGCTCCAGGCAGGTTATCCCGGGTGGTAATAGCTACTGTTCAGCCGTATGTTGCACCTACACTCAAAAGCAGGTGATTTTGACAAAGGAGCACTACCCCGAAGTAGAGTGCACCATATTTCATAACGATGTTCGTTCCTATGGCAAAGATTTTGAGAGATACTATCAAAGGGCGGCTAATCTTCCCGGTGTTCGATTTATCAGAAGTTATGTATCAATAGGAAGGGAGATCCCGGAGACCAAGAATGTAACCATAAGATACTCCACGCCCGAGGGGGTAAAGGAGGAGGAATTTGAACTGGTGGTATTATCCGTTGGCTTGAATCCTCCCTCCGATGCGAAAGAGCTGGCCGAAAAGTTTGGCATCGAGCTCGACCCTCACGGATTTTGTAAAACCAATCCCTTTAACCCCATTGAGACTACTCGCCCGGGAATTTTTGTGAGCGGAGCCTTCCAGGGTCCTAGAGACATACCCGAATCGGTCTTTGGTGCCAGTGGGGCGGCTGCCCTTTGTGGCCAACTCCTTTCCTATCGCCGACGAAAGCTGGCCAAGGAAAGGAGATATCCGCCCGAAAGGGACACCTCAGGCGAGGAACCAAAGATTGGCGTATTCATATGTCACTGTGGAGCCAATATTGGGAGAGTTGTGGACGTCCCTTCAGTGGTCGAATACGCCTCGACCTTACCCAATGTTGTCCATGCCCAAGAACAGCTATTCTCATGTGCTACTAATTGCGCCGAAGAAATAGCCGAGGTGATAAAAGAAAAAGGGCTCAATAGAGTGGTTGTCGCCGCCTGTACCCCTAGGACACATGAGCCAACATTCCGGGACACCCTTCGCGAAGCTGGAATCAATCAATACTTTTTCGAAATGGCTAATATCAGGGAGCATGACTCCTGGGTCCACTCCCGAGAAAAAGAAGAGGCCACCCAAAAGGCCAAGGATTTGGTGAGGATGGCAGTGGCCAGGGCTTGTGCTTTAGAGCCTCTACAGGAGTTTAAGCTGCCCGTCACCAAGGTTGGCCTGGTGCTTGGTGGAGGTGTGGCCGGGATGACCAGCGCTCTGAACCTGGCTGGACAGGGATTCGAGGTTTACCTCGTGGAGAAGGAAAGGGAGCTGGGAGGAATGGCTCGGAGGCTTTATTACACCCTTGAGGGAATGGATGTTCAGGCACACTTGCGCGATCTCATTCGCCAAGTTTATCAACACCCTCTTATACATGTGTATACCAATGCCGTCATCGTGGAGGCCACCGGTTATATCGGGAATTTCGTGACCAAAGTGAAGCATGAGGGAAGGATCAAGGAGATACTTCACGGAATAACCATCATTGCTACCGGTGCCGAAGAATATAAACCCACGGAATATCTTCATGGAGAAGATGAGAGGGTATTGACTCAGCTAGAGCTGGAGGAAAAAATCGCCCAAGGAGATGAAAAGGTAATCAACGTGGGGAGCGTCGTGATGATCCAATGCGTTGGCTGCCGAAACGAGGAGAGAAACTATTGCAGCCGGGTATGTTGCAGTCAGGCCATAAAGAATGCCTTGAAGCTAAAGGAAATAAACCCCGAGACGGATGTTTACATTCTATTTCGGGATATGCGAACTTATGGTTTTATGGAGGATTATTACCGAGAAGCATCGGATAAAGGAGTAAAGTTTATTCGCTACGAAGCTGAGGACAAACCTCAGGTGGAAGTCGTCGAGGAAAATGGCAAAGGTTGGTTAAGGGTTACAGTGACCGATCCTGTTTTAGGTCAGAGACTTGCTATCGATGCCGATATACTGACTCTATCCGCTGCCGTTATTCCCCCCGCAGGCAATGAGGAGATATCAAAGTTATTCAAGGTGCCTCTGAACCCGGATGGTTTCTTCCAGGAGGCCCATGTAAAATTAAGGCCAGTTGACTTTCCTACCGAAGGCATTTTTCTGTGTGGGACAGCGCACTACCCTAAACACCTATCAGAGGCGATCAGCCAGGCCTATGGAGCGGCCGGTCGGGCTGCAAATGTTCTCTCGCAGGATTCGATCACGGCCTCCGGTTCCGTTGCCGAGGTGAACGAGGAAAAATGCATCGGGTGTGGGGCATGTGCCCTAGCCTGTGCATATGGTGCCATAGAGCTTTATGAGACCCGGCAAGGCAAAAAAGCAAAGGTTAATCCTTTCCTCTGTAAAGGGGATGGCCTCTGCAATGCGAAATGTCCCACGGGAGCTATATCCTTGAAGCATTACACTGATGAGGAGATCAATCGGCAGATAGATGCCGCCTTTGCAGTAGAGGCAGCTCTCGCAGCCACGTGAGCTGAGTGAGCAAGCGCTAATTACTGATACAAGGAGAGCGAGATGGGAGCAGCATTTGAGTACCGACCGAGGATTTTAGCCTTCCTGTGTAACTGGTGAGGGTACGCCGCGGCTGATATGTCTGGAGTTTCCAGACTACAATACCCTCCATATGTTAAGATCATCCGCGTTATGTGCTCTGGCCGGGTGGATCTTGCCTTCATACTCCGAGCCTTCTCCAACGGAACGGACGGAGTGTGTATCATTGGGTGTTGGCCTGGAGAGTGTAATTATGCTACCCAGGGGAATTACCATGCCTTGAATACGGTGCACCTATGTAAGAGACTGCTGGAGCACATAGGGATTAACCCCGAAAGATTGATGATCGCCTGGTGTAATTCCAGCCAGGGGATTCGTTTTGCCGAGCTCATGACCGATTTTAGCCAGAAACTGAAGAAATTAGGGCCCCTGATCCAGGATAAAGGGAAGGACAAAAATGGGGTAAAGACGAGGCTTGAGGAAATCAGAAAGCTGGTCCCCTATATTAAGCTGGTGAAAAAGGATAAGCTATCGTTACGCCTTGATAATGAAGAAGAGTATGCCAATCTCTACACCAAGGAGGAGATCGAGCAGCTACTCACCGAATTAGTTTCCTATTATATCGATCCGGATAAGTGTCAGGCATGTGGGATTTGTCGCCGGAGGTGTCCGGTAAAGGCAATTTCAGGCGATAAGAATAAGATCCATGTAATTGATCAAGAGAAATGCATCAGGTGCGGGACTTGCTACGAATCTTGTCCTCCTCGCTTTGGCGCGGTGAAGAAACTGGCTGGCGAGCCTGTCCCGCCTCCAATTCCCGAGGAGGAAAGAATTATAGTGAGGGAAAAGTGAGAAGGGAGCGACAACATGAATGAGAGTCCCATTAAAATTAGGCTTATGAAGGCTGAGGATTTTGACGCCGTGGTCGCCATTGACGAGAGAATACTCCAGACCCCCCGGCGGGAGTATTATGAGATGAAGTTTGAGAAGCTCTTTAAGTCCAAAGATTACGTTCCAGTGTCATTTGTGGCCGAGAAGGAGGACGGAACAACGGTGGGTTTTGTAATGGGGGAGTTATATATGGGAGAGTATGGTATCCAGGAAGAGGCAACCCTGGATACCATAGGCGTTGATCCTGATTACCAGAATAAGGGCATTGGCAAGCGGCTGCTCGATGAATTTGTGGATCACTTAAGAGATCTGGGCGTCAAAAAACTATACACCCTGGTCAACTGGAATGACTCGGAACTGATACGCTTCTTCAGTGCAAACCAGTTCAGCCCTTCAAAAATCATTAACCTGGAACGAATCCTTTAATCTCTTCTAGGAGGGAAAAATGACCTATCAAGACATAATCCTGAAGAAAGAGGGCAGCCTGGCCAAGGTCATCATTAACCGCCCCCCGGTCAACGTGATGAGCTTGAACACCGTGATGGAGCTCGACCAAGCATTGAGGGAAATGAGCGAGGACGAACAGGTGAAGGTGATCCTCCTTCGGGGCAGTGGCGACCGGGCTTTCTGCGCTGGCGTTGAGGTCCGGGATCACCTAGGCGCGAAAATGCCGCAGATGCTGGAGCAGTTCGGTCAGCTCTTCAAGACCCTCAGGAGGGTAGCTCAGCCAGTCATCGCTGTGGTCAACGGCGTGGCCTTGGGAGGTGGTTGCGAGGTGGTGGCTGGCTGTGACCTGGCCATCGCTTCGGAGAAAGCCCAGTTCGGCCAGCCGGAGATAAAGCTTGGAGTTAACCCTCCACCAGCGAGCGTCCTTCTGCCGAGGCTGTTGGGAATGAAAAGGGCTTTGGAACTCATCCTCATTGGCGATTCCATAGACGCCAGGGAGGCGGAGCGGATAGGCCTGGTAAACAAGGTGGTTCCTCACGAGGAGTTGGACCAGGCGGCCGAGGAATTTGCTGGCCGGTTTCTCAACCTCAGCCGGCATATTCTGAAGTTGGCCAAGCAGGCCATCTACCAGGTAAGCGAGCTGAGCGATTTTGAGCAGGCACTTGACATGATAAACTATCTCTCCCGTAAAATTATGGAGTCCGAGGATGCCGTTGAGGGGCTGACCTCGTTTTTAGAGAAGCGAAAGCCGGTGTGGAAGAACCGGTAGCTGGTAGATGAAGAAAGAAGCTATCTCAAGCCGGGAGCAGGCGACGGAATACATCATCCGTCGCATGTCTTTGAATGATCTCCCCCAGGTGATCGGGATCGAAAGGACTTCCTTTCCCTCATCCTGGTCCTTCACCTTTTTCGAACAGGAACTCAGGTACAACCAACTGGCCCATTACTTCGTCGCCTGCCGTAGAGAGGAGGGTAAGGCAAACGATGAGGTCTTGGGTTACCTCGGACTGCGCATCCTGGCTGGGGAGGCTCATCTCACCACCATCGCAGTGAAGGAGAGCGAGCGG
>Ga0190363_1002245_pt1 | contig 11089 bp, 10 predicted proteins | sample 48721867_MG_FD_161272 | JGI IMG/M metagenome (GOLD analysis project Ga0190363, IMG submission 161272) | Hydrothermal vent microbial mat bacterial communities from Southern Trench, Guaymas Basin, Mexico - 4872-18-6-7_MG | ecosystem: Environmental > Aquatic > Marine > Hydrothermal vents >...
GCGCTCCTCGACGAGCTGGGCGAACTTCTCGCGGTCCACAGCAAGGGCGTCGCCCGCGGGCACGGCGGTGGCCTCGGCGCAGTGCAAAATAAGCGAGCCGAGGATCCTCAGCTCCGCCTTAAGCACGCCCTGCGCGCGGTCGAGCGAGGTCGAGCGCAGCGAGTTGGAGCACACGAGCTCCGCCAAGCGCCCCGTGCGGTGGGCGAGGGTCATCCGCCCGGGGCGCATCTCGTACATGCGCACGGGCACGCCCGCGCGCAGCAGTTGCCACGCGGCCTCGCACCCGGCAAGCCCGCCGCCGATGATCAGCACCGGCTGCTTTCGCTCGCCCGCAATCATTGCTCGCTCGTCCTTCCCTTTATGTGCCCCGCGGGGTCGCCACGGCGCTGGGCGGCGTGCTGGGCGTGGGCGGAAGGCTTTGCAGAGCCGGGTCCACGCCCTCGAACGCAGGCAGGTTAAGGTGCACCGGCGTCGGTGGCGGAAGCCGCTTTGCGTAGGGAAACGGGGCGTTCCACCACATTAACCCCGTAGTGTAGAACACAAGCAGCCAGAGCGCAACCAGCGCCGCGGCAAACAAAAGCCACAGGAAGGCCCTCCTCCATGGCCGCGCGCCGCTGGTTCGCTCGCTGTGTTTCACCCTAGTATGGAGTCTGGCTGATGGATTTGGCGATGAGCGCGATGGCGATGCTCACCATGCTGATAAGCCCCATGCCGCAGGAGTAGCCCGCGGCGAGCACGGGGGCATAGTTGCGCCAGTTTTGCCGCCCATAGCGCTTGAGGAAATAATACCGCCCAAGCAGCGCCCCGAACAACTCGGGGAGGATAATGTCCGGCGTGGCCCCCATCCCGCGGATCATGCCATAGACGAACATCAATGGCGCGCCCACGCGAGCGAGGATGGCAAAGAGCACCGCGGTAAACACCCCGCCCGTGGTAATGTAGCGCCAGTCAATAGCGCTGAGAAACAGCTCCGGGTTTTCCGTGGTTGCCGTCATAAACAGAGCGCGCTGGCGGGCGAACCAGGGCCACATTTTCTGCGCATAGGGGAACTGCGCCGAGGGAATCGGGGCGAGCTTCCAAATAAACTCCCAGAAGACAAAGCTTGCCGTAAGCAACACGGGAAAGGCAAGCAGCTCGCACTTAAGCAGCCCGCGGAAGCTCGCGCCGATAAGCTCCACCTCGCGGAACTTCTGCACCTGCGCGGCGAACACGTGCATGGGAATCGGGGCAAACCAAATGTCCACATTCTTGTGCTGGCTTAAGATAAACGCCACCTCGCGCACCATGGGGAAGCCGATGAAGTGGCCGGCGATGCCCACCATGCGGGCGTCGATGTACGAAATGAGCGGCGTCCAGACGAAGCCGAAGAAGAAAAAGATAAACAGCAGCCTGCCCGAGACCTCGCTGTGCCGGCCGACGAGGTAGTGGCTCAGCCCGATGTAGCCGAGCGTAGAGATGATAAACAAGCCCACGCACAGGGGAACGTTAAAGTCCCCCCGGCCCTCGGGCGGGGTATACGGCGCAGCGCTGATTAGCCCCTCGCGCCGCGCCCGCCGCTGGCGCATGAGCGTCTTAAACGTGCTCCCCATGCCAATTAGCCCGACGATTAGCCCGCTGCCGATGGAGAAGCTGAGCCAAAAGTCCAGCCAATTCGCCGTCTTCACGTCTACCAGGCCCATCCCCGGCTGCCACTGGTGCAATATCCCGAAGTGATAGAGCGTGGGGTTGATGAACAGCGTGAGGATAAACGCCGCCGTGGTCCCCAACACGATCCACAACGGGAGCACGAACCCCCAGAGGATGATCCCGATGTCCGTGCCGATGGCGATGGCCGTCGCAGGGAGGATGCTCTCCGTGCCCGTGGTGAAGTCGATCCACGGGATGGGGAGGATCTCGATGGGCTTGGCTAGGGTCACGCCGGTGAGCGTGGGCACGCCGACGTAAATCGCGCCAAAGGAAAGCCCGATCATCGCGCCGATGGAGAAGATGCGCCAGCGCCAGGTCTCTTGCTTCGAGGAGGACTCGGCCAACGCCGTCGCTCCCTGCGCGGCAATGGGCGCGAGGGGGAAGGGCAGGCGCTCCACGTCCGAAGTCGCGCGGAAGAGCACGTAGCTCGCGGTAAACCAGTTCAGGCGCCACAGGACGTTGCTGATGAGCATTACGATGATCGGCGCGACCCACGCCGACTGCACAAACGAACGCTTAAAGAACGCCTCGGAGCCTACTTTCGGGACGACCCAGGTGGGGATTTGGTCGGCGAACGACGCGGCCGCGGGCGAGCCGGCGAAGTAGACGTTCCAGATAAACTGCCCAAACGGCCCGCCGGCGATGAACAGCCCGCCGATGGTCGCGGTAAGCGTGCCCGCGATGTAGTAGAGCATATAAATCTCTTGCCGGCCGAGGGTAACGAACGAGCGGCGGGCGGCTTCGGTGAACAGGATAATGGTTACCCACTCTGCCGCGGGGCCCAGGCGGGCGCCCATGAGCAGGCCGAGGTAAATCGCCCCGGGCATCATGACGAACCCGATAAAGAACGCGCCGACAACCGTTCGGAAGTTAAACCCTTCCTCGAACGTGTCGGGGACGATCATTAAGTCCCGGTATTCTTCGGACTCTTTGTCTAGCTTCGCCCCGTAGTCGGCGGCCAGGGGTCCTCACCCCCCCTGAGCCGAGCCGGGGCCGGGCGGGCGCTCACTCCCCCTGCCCCTCCTCTGCGGCCAGCAGTTCCTTCGCCTTGCGCACGTCGGCGGCGATCTGCCGCTGCAGCGTCTCCTTTAGGTAAAACTTGCGCTCGTCGCGGATCTTGCGCACAAAGCGCACCTCCAGCCGCTGGCCATAGAGCGGCTGGTTAAAGTTTAAAATGTGGGTCTCCACGAGCACCTGGCCCTCTTTAAACGTGGGCACCACGCCAACGTTGGTGACCGAGTCCAAAAGCTCGCCGTCGGGCGTAAGGGTTTTCGTGGCGTAAACCCCGTTCCCCGGGAGAAGCTTGGTTTCCTCGTAGCGCACGTTTGCCGTGGGAAAGCCGAGCGACTCCCCTCGGCCGTCGCCCGGAATAACCTGCCCCGCGACGGAGTAGTAGCGCCCGAGCATGCGCGCCGCGACATCTACCTGCCCCGCGGAGATGAGCTCCCTGATGCGCGAGGAGCAGACGCGCTCGCCCTCGATCTTCAGCGGCTCGACGACCACTACGCTAAACCCAAACGAGGCCCCGAGCTGCCACAGATAGTCCACGTCGCCCTCGCGCCGCGCCCCGAACGAGTGGCTCGACCCCACGACGGCGACGCGCATGCGCAGCCGCTCCACGAGCACGTCCTGGACAAACTGCCGCGCGCTCATGTTCGCCAGCGCGGCGTCGAACTGGAGCACGAGCAGGTCGGGAATCCCCTGCTCTTCGAGCAGGGCAATGCGCTCTTCGTCGGTAGACAGCGCGCGGAACGTGCCGTCGCCGAGGGCCACCTGGGGATGTGGGGTAAACGTTACCACGACGGCGGGGATGCCGAACGTTTCGCTTTCCTCGAGCAGCCGCTTGAGCAGGGCCTGGTGGCCGATGTGCACGCCGTCGAACGCGCCCACAGCCACGGCCGTGGGGCCGAGCGACTGGTCGTACTCATCGAGCCCGCGAAAGATTCTCATCTTCCCAGCGCCCTGCGTTAAGCGCAGCGCTCGCCGCGGGCGGCGCCGCTTTGCTAGATAGGATTTTTGTGTCGCAGGTCGCGTAGGACCTTCTTAGGAGCGACAAAAAGCTCCCCGCGCTTTACGCTAACCACCGTGCCGATGGCGAAAAACTCGCCGCCCCGGACATAGACGCGCACGAGCGCCCCGCGCTCCAAGCCCTCGCCGTCGCCCGCCACGCCCTCCTGCCCGCTGGACAGGGCAAGAGCGTGCGCCGGGTCGAGCTCCACGCGCGGCAGGTGGGCCACGGCGCTGTCGCTGGGCAGGAGCACCTCGTGCACCGTCCCCTCCTTCGCCCGCTGCTCCAGCTCCTCCAGGGCAAGCGCGTCCTCGAGGCGAAACGAGCCCACGCGCGTGCGCACGAGCTCGCTTACCGTGCCCACCGTGCCCAGGCGCTCGGCGATCATCTGCGCCAGCGAGCGCACGTAGGTGCCCTTGGAGCAGACGGTGCGAATGACGGCTTCGGGGTGCGCGTCGTCGCGGAGAAATTCCTCCAGGCGCAGCTTTTCGACAAGCACCAGGCGCGGCTTGCGCTCTACGGTAATCCCCTGGCGGGCGAGCTCGTAAAGCTTGCGCCCCTCGTGGCGCACGGCGGAGAACATCGGGGGGATCATCTCGATCTCCCCCTCTAAGCTGGCGAGCACCTGGCGCACGTCGTCCTCGGAGATACCTCCGGCGAGCTCCTGGCGCAAAACCTGCCCTTCGCTGTCCAGGGTGTCCGTTTCCAGGCCAAAGACGACGCGAAAGAGATATTCTTTTTCGCGCTCGGCGGCAAATTCGGCCAGGCGCGTGGCCGGGCCGAGGAGGAGGAGGAGGACGCCTTGGGCGGCGGGGTCGAGGGTTCCCGCGTGGCCCACGCGCTTTTCCCCGAGCATCTTGCGCACGCGGGCGACGACGTCGTGCGAGGTAATCCCGCGCGGCTTGTTAATGTTTAGCACGCCGGTCATTTCGCCTGTCGCTCCTCGGCTTCGGCCAAGGCGCGCTCGACGGCGGCCATCGCCGCGTCAAGGGCCTCCTCGGCGCTGCCCGCAAAACACGATCCCGCGGCCTCGCGGTGACCCCCGCCGCCGAACTGCGCGGCAATTTGCGAGACATCGGGCACGCCGTGCGAGCGAAAGCTAAGCTTGGCCTCGCCCGTGGGCAGCTCGCGCGAGAGAATTCCCACAAGCACCCCGCCCACCCCGCGCAGCTCCTCGACGATTCCCTCCGCGTGCTCGTCCAGCGCGCCGGTGGCGGCGAAGTCCGCACGCTGAAGATACGACCCGCAAATGCGCCCGCCCGCGGCGAGTCGCGCGCGACTGAGGGCGATCCCGCGCAGGACGACCTTGGGGAACGGCTCCTCGGCAAACAACGCCGAGGCCACCCTGTCCGCGCGCGCCCCCGCCTCAACGAGGGCCGCCGCGGTGCGCAGGGCGCGCGCCGTGGTGTTTGCGTAGCGAAACGAGCCCGTGTCGAACATTAGCCCGGCGAGCAGACACGTTGCGATGTCCGCGGTGAGCGGCGCGGCGAGGTGCCCCAAAAGCTCGTAAATGAGCTCCGCTGTGGCCGCGGCGTCCTCGTACGTGGCGTGCACGTCGCCGAACGCCTTGCGTCCGGCGTGGTGGTCGATGTCGATTATCGGGCGAATGTTCGCGAGCAGGTCGGCCACCGCACCCGTGCGCTCCAGGCCCTCGCAGTCGAGCACGACGGCGGCGTCGAACCGCCACTCGTCGTCGGCATCATCGGGGCTGAGGATCGCCGCCCACCCGGGGAGGAAGCGGTAGGCCTGGGGGCATTCGTCGTGGAGGACCATCGTCGCGCGCTTGCCCAGGCCGCGCAGCGCCCAATATAGAGCGAGGAGCGAGCCTATCGCGTCGCCATCCGGCCGAACGTGTGCCGTAAGCAGAAAGCTTTGGTGCTGCTTAATAACCCGCGCGACATCAGCCAGGTTCCGGCGACTGCTCACCTTCGCCTTCCCTTCGCACTTGCTGCAGGAGCATGGCAATCCGTGCTGCCCGGCGCGGCGTGCGATCTAGGCGGAAATGGAGCTCGGGCACGAACTTCAGCGTTATCCGCTCGGCCAACTTGCGCCGGATAAATGCGCTCGCCCCGCTCACCGCCTCGAACGCGTCGCGCTCCTCTTCCTCGCCCCCAAGGACGCTCACATAGACCTTTGCGTGGCGCAAGTCTACCGATGCTTCCACGTCGGTAATCGTGACAAACCCCAGGCGCGGGTCGCGCATTTCCTTGCGAATGATGTCGCTGATCTCCGCGCGAATGAGCCGGCTTACCTGAATTTGGCGCTGCGTGGGTAACATCGCCGATCACTCTTCTTCCCGGCGCGCTTACAGCATCTCCATAGTAACGCTGATCACTTCGGCCTCGGGGTGGCCGTCAAACTGGGCAACCACCTTGTTTAACACAGAGTTCACGTGCTGCGTCTCGTTCCCCACGGTAACCACGGCCACCGTCGCCCGGGCCCAAAGGTCGTTATTTTCCATCTCGGCAACGGCGACGTTGTAGCGGTCGCGCGTGCGCTCGATAAGGCTTTTCAGCACCCGCCGCTTTTCCTTAAGCGAGCGGCTGCCCGGGATATAAAGCTCCAGCTTCACCAGCCCGATGGTCACCGTTACGTCCGCCCCGCGCGGCGCAGCGCGCAAGCGCTACAGCGTGCGTTTTACTTCCTCAAGCGTGTACACCTCGATAATGTCGCCCTCTTGGAAGCCGTCGAACCCCTCGAGCAAGATCCCGCAGTCGCGCCCCGCGCCGATCTCGCGGATGTCCTCCTTCAAGTGCTTGAGCGAGGTCAGCCGGCCCTCGAAGACCACCGCGCCGTCGCGGCGCACGCGCACCTGCTCGCCCCGCCGCACAATACCGTTGGTTACGTGGCAGCCCGCGACGACGCCCAGGCGCGAGATGCGGAACAGTTGCCGCACCTCGGCCTCGCCCAGATACACCTCGCGGTATATCGGCTTGAGCATCCCCGCCATGGCGTCCTTGATGTCGTCCACGACCTCGTAAATCACGGTATACAGGCGCACGTCTACCTTTTGGTCCTCGGCGAGCTTGTCCGCGCCCGGCTCAAAGCCCACGTGGAAGCCGATGACGATCGCGTTGGACGCCGCGGCGAGGTTGATATCCGACTCCCCGATGCCCCCCACGCCACGGTGGACAATGGTCACGCGGATCTCCTCGTGGTGCAGCTTCTCGATCGCCTGACATAGCGCTTCCAGCGAGCCTTGCGTGTCCGCTTTGACGACGAGGGCCAGCTCTTTCACCTCGCCGGCCTTCATCTGCTCAAACAAAGCCTCGAGGCTCACGCGGGTCGCGGCCTGGCGCTGGGCCGCCTCCTCCTGGGCGAGCTTCGCCTCGCGCGCCATCTGCCGCGCGACCTTTGCGTTCTCCACGACACGCAGCTCGTCGCTGGCCATGGGCACTTCGGTCAGCCCAGCCACCTCGACGGCCTCGCTCGGCCCCGCCTGCTCCAGGCGCACCCCGCGCCAGTTTTGCATCAGGCGCACCTTGCCGTGCGTCGTGCCGCAGATTACCGCGTCGCCCCGGCGCAGGATCCCCTCCTTAATGAGCACCGTGGCCAGTGGCCCGCGGCTGGGGTCAAGCCGCGCCTCGATCACTACCCCGCGCGCGGGAACGTCGATCCGCGCCTTAAGCTCGAGCAGGTCGGCGACGAGGAGGATCATCTCGAGCAGCTCGTCGAGGTTCGTGCGCTGTAGGGCGGAGACTTTTACGCACACCGTATCGCCGCCCCACTCCTCGGGCACCAGCCCCTGCTCGGCGAGCTGTTGCATAACGCGGTCCGGATTAGCGCCGGGGACATCGATCTTGTTTATCGCTACGATAATGGGAACGTTTGCCGCCCGCGCGTGATTTATCGCCTCGATCGTCTGCGGCATAACGCCATCGTCGGCGGCGACGACGAGCACGGCGATATTGGTTACCTGCGCTCCGCGGGCGCGCATCGCGGTGAATAGCTCGTGCCCGGGGGTATCGATAAACACGATGCGCCGGCCTTGGAACTTAACGTCCGAGGCGCCGATGTGTTGGGTAATCCCGCCGAACTCCTGCTCCACGACGTTTGTGTTGCGAATGGCGTCAAGAAGCGTGGTTTTGCCGTGGTCTACGTGGCCCATTACGGTAACCACGGGGGCGACGGCGATCTCCTGTGGCTCGCCCGCCTTGGCCGCCTTTTCCTTCTTAACCTTCTTTTTGCGCTTGCTCGGCCGCTCCGGGGGGAGGATCTTTACGGTAATCCCCAGGTCCGCGGCGATCGCTTGGGCGAGCAACGGGTCGACCACGGCGCCCGGGCCGGGCTCCGCGCCGCGCGCGGAAAGCTCCTGGAGAATGTCCTGGCGGTCGAGCATGAGCGCGGAAGCCAAGTCGCCCACGTGTACCGGCTCGCGCAGCTCAACGACGTCGCCCACATGCGGGGGCGTGGGGGCGAGGGGACGCTCTGGCTTGGGCGGCGCGGGTTTGGGGGGAGCAGGGGGCTTTTTCTCGACCTTTTTCGCTTTGGCCAGCTCCTGCTCTTTGCGCCGCTGCTCCTCGGCCTTGCGCCGCTCCTCTTCGGCGCGGCGCGCCTGCTCTTCAGCGCGGCGGCGGGCTTCCTCCTCTGCCTTGCGGCGCTGCTCCTCGATCTTCCGCCGCTTCTCTTCCTCGGCGCGTAGGCGCTGCTGTTCCTCAAGCTCGCGGCGCTTCGCTTCCTCCTCGGCGCGCCGGCGCGCTTCCTCCTCCGCGCGGCGCTTGGCCTCTTCCTCGGCCTTGCGCCGCTTTTCTTCCTCGGCGCGGCGGGCGGCCTCGTTCTTGAGGTAGCGCTCGAGCACCGCCGCCTCGTCCTCGGTAACCGTGCTCGAGTGCGTCTTTACGGGGATGCCGATCTCGCAGAACTTGGCGATGCACTCCTTGCTGCTCATCCCCAGCCACTTGGCCACCTGGTGCACCCGAATTTTCCTCATCTAATCACCCCCGCCCCGCAGGGACAGGACCTGCTGCACCTGCTCCTCAAGCCGGCAGGCCGTGGCATTATTGATGTTCGTCTTTAACGACTTGGCAACCTTTTGCCACTTGCGCCGGTCGCCCTGGCACTCCGGGCGCAGGCACAGATAGGCGCCCCGGCCGGGCATTTTGCCCGTGGGGTCGAGCTCCACCTGCCCCTCCGGCTGGCGTACGAAGCGCAGCAGGCTGCGTTTGTCCGCCGGCTGGCGGCAGACGACACACAGCCGCTGCGGCACGTGCTTTTTGCGCATCGCCGTCAACTCGCCTCTTGCTCCTCCGGGCGAGGCTCCTCCTGCTCGAGCTCCGCAGCGCTCGGCTCGGGCTCCTGTTCCGCGGAGGGCTCCTCGCCGGCGGGCTCCTCTGGGGCTGCGGGTTGTTGCTCCTCGGCCTGCTCCGCCTCGCCGGCGGCCGCCTCCTCCGCAGGCGCCTCAACGTTTTGAGCAGGCTCTTCCTCCTGCTCCGATTGCGGCTTGCTCGTTTTGCCCACGAGGATGGCCTCGGCCTGCTCCGCGGTAAATTGCTCGGGCAGACGCTGGCGCTGGCGCGCGGCACGGAACTCCTCGGGCGTCAGCGGACGCACCTTGTGCCAGTCGCGGTAGAGCATCGCCTCCTCGCCGCCGAGGTAGCGGCGCAGCTCGTCCGCCTGCAGGCCGTTGACCGTGCTCGCGTGCGAGCTCACCTCGATCCCCAGCTCGTTGAGCAGGTCAATGGCCTCCTTGCTCGTCAGCCCCAGCTCCTGCGCCAGGTCATAAACGCGCATCTTTATCTCCGACGGGTCGCGCGCGAGCTCCCGCTGGCGCAGGTGCTCCTCATATTCCTGCTCGCTCATGATGTCGATCTTCCAGCCCGTGAGCCGCGAAGCGAGCCGCACGTTTTGGCCCTTTTTGCCGATGGCCAGCGAGAGCTGGTCCTCGGGGACGACGACAATGGCCTCTTTCTTTTCCTCGTTGGTCTCGATTTTGGTTACCGTGGCCGGGTTAAGGGCGTTGCGCATATACTGCTCGATGTCGTCGTCGTAGCGCACGATGTCGATTTTCTCGCCGGCAAGCTCGTCCACGACGGCCTGGACGCGGCTCCCGCGGTGCCCCACACAGGCGCCCACGGGGTCCACCTTCTCGTCGTGCGAGCGCACGGCAATTTTCGCCCGATAGCCCGGCTCGCGCTCCACGGCGACGATCTCCACGATCCCGTCGTAAACCTCGGGAACCTCAAGCTCAAACAGCCGGCGCACCAGCCCGGGATGGGTGCGCGAGACGATAACCTGCGGGCTCTTGGTCGTGCGGCGCACATCGAGGATGTAGACCTTAAGCCGCCGGTGCACGGCATAGGGGCGCTCCGTGGGGATTTGCTCGCGCATGGGCAAGAGGGCCTCCACGCGCCCCACGGTGACATATACATTGCCGTTGTCGCGCCGCTGAACCTCGCAGGTAACCACCTCGTCGCGGCGGGCGTCGAACTCGTCGTAGATAATCTCGCGCTCCGCCTCGCGGATGCGCTGGACGACGACCTGCTTCGCCGTCTGCGCGGCAATGCGCCCGAAGTCGCTCGGGGTAATCTCCACCTCGACGGTGTCCCCGAGGAGGGCATCGGGGCGGATCTCGCGCGCATCCTCAAGGCTAATTTCCGTCTGTGGGTTTTCCACTTTCTCCACGACGCGGCGCAAAGCGAACACCTTAAACGTGCCCTGCTCCTCGTTAACGTCAATGCGAATTTGTCCCGCGGCGCCGTAGCGTTTGCGATAGGCGGACTCTAACGCTGCGCGCACGGTGTCGAGCAGAGCCTCGTAAGGGATGTTTTTCTCCTCGACGATCTGCCGCAGGGCAGCCATAAACTGAGCGTTCATTGGCCACTCACTCCCCGAGGCCCAAGCGGCGCGTTCGGCCTGAGCTCAGTCCCATTCATATTCCAGGCGCGCCTCCTCGATTTGGTCGAAGGGCACGCGCGTAACGCGGCCCTCTACCTCGATGAGCGTGGCGTCGTCGTCCACGCCGCGCAGCCGGCCGATCAGCCGCTTTCCCTTCCTCTGCCCAGGGTCTGGAGCGAGCTTGAGCCGAGCGAGCCGCCCGGCGAAGCGCTCGAAGTCCTTGCGCTTTTTCAGCGGGCGGTCGAGCCCCGGCGAGGAGACCTGGAGCATATAGGGCACGTCGATGGGATCGATGGCGTCAAACCACGCCTCGACGTGCCCGCTTACCTCCTGGCAGGTCTGGACATCGACACCGCCGGGGCAGTCGATGGACACCTCGACGAGCAGTCGGCCCTCCGCTCTGCCGATGCGAAAGTCGACCAGTTCGTAGCCGAGGCGCGCGAGGCGCTCCTCGACGATTTTCTCCATTTCTTGCAGGCGCTCACGCAGTTGCTCGCGCCTGCTTTTTCCGCCCTGCGAGCGGCGCGCGCCGGACATGGAACACGACCACCTTTAACGGCA
>Ga0190363_1002246_pt1 | contig 11084 bp, 9 predicted proteins | sample 48721867_MG_FD_161272 | JGI IMG/M metagenome (GOLD analysis project Ga0190363, IMG submission 161272) | Hydrothermal vent microbial mat bacterial communities from Southern Trench, Guaymas Basin, Mexico - 4872-18-6-7_MG | ecosystem: Environmental > Aquatic > Marine > Hydrothermal vents > Microbial...
TCCATGCATAGAGTGCAATGCGGAGCCTCCCTCATACTTTTCGCAACTCTTTCAGCGGAAATCTTTCTAACTCCAGTTAAACGAATAACTTCGCAAATCTTAGGCTTATATCCAAGCCTTTCCTCGATGTATCGTCTAACATCAGCCTCCACAATTCTCCCTTCAGGTCCCGTTCCGGCGATTTGACTGAGATCTACCCCATATTCTCTTGCCAGCCTCTTTGCTGCCGGAGAGGCCAAAATTCTTTCTCTAACCTCAACTTTCGGCCTTTCTTCTTCTATTTTTGGTAATGGCTCCCCTGGCTTAGTTATCACTGCCAACAGGCCATTAACTGGAACCTCATCACCCTCTTTCGCATAGATTTTTCTTAGTATTCCAGATTCTGGAGCTTCCATGTCGTAGGTAACCTTTTCAGTTAAGACTTCGACTATTGGCTCTCCCTTCTTGACTTCTTCTCCTTCCCGCTTATACCATCTAACCACAGAGCCGGTTTTCATCGTCAGGCTGAGTCGGGGCATAACTACCTTAACGGCCATTCTGAACTCCTCTCTAGTAAACTACCTCTTTAACGGCTTCTATAATGCGTTTCTCGTCTGGAATTACGTAACTTTCCAGAGGCGGACTGAAAGGTATGGGCACATCTGGGTTGGCAACCCTCTTTATCGGAGCATCCAAATAGTCCAGCGCTTCCTCGGCGATTATCGCAGCTATCTCAGCGCTTACACCAGCAGTCCTACAATCTTCAGTGACGATCACCACCCTACCAGTCTTTTTGACGGAATTTATTATCGTCTCCTTATCTAAGGGAACAAGCGTGCGCGGATCAACAACCTCGGCGCTTATCCCTTCCTCTTCCAGCTTTTCAGCTGCGTTAAGAGCTTTATGGACCATATAAAGCGTAGCAATAATCGTTACATCTGAGCCTTCACGCTTAATGTTCGCCTCGCCGAAGGGCAGGGTATATTCTTCCTCTGGGACAGGTCCAGTAATTGGATAGAGAAGCTTATGCTCACAGAAAATTACGGGATTATCATTTCTGATAGCTGTTTTCAGTAGTCCCTTCGCATCATAGGGTGTTGAGGGAACTGCAACCTGTAAGCCTGGAATATGCATGAATAATGCTTCTAGACATTGGGAATGATGCGCCGCAATGTTCACTCCTCCGCCGAAGGGCGTTCTAATTACTAATGGAACCTTAGCTTGTCCACCAAACATGTAGCGTATTTTAGCAGCTTGATTAACTATCTGGTCCATGGCGAGTGTGGTTAGGTCTCCAAACATTATCTCTGCTACCGGCCTCATTCCCGTTATAGCGGCGCCTACAGCCGCACCTATAATGGCCGATTCTGAAATTGGCGTATCCCTAACTCTTTCATCTCCAAATTCTTCTGCTAATCCCTTAGTAACCTTGAAGGCTCCTCCCCAATATCTCCCAATATCCTCGCCGAGAAGAAAAACGGTAGGATCTCTTTGCATCTCCTCACGTAATGCTTCGCGTAAGGCATCTCTATAGCTTATCTCCCTCATTCATTCATCCTCCTATGCGTAAACATCTTTTAGGGCTTCTTCAGGCTCGGGATAGGGGCTTTCCAGAGCAAACTTTACAGCTTCCTCAATTTCCCGCAAAACTTCTTCTTCAATTTTTTTAGCCTCTCCTTCTGTTAGAATTCCCATCTCCAGAAGCCTATCCCTAAACCTTGGTATGGGATCCTTCCTAAGCCAATATTCTACTTCCTCTTTCGACCTGTAGGTTGCCGGATCCATTCGTGAATGTCCCTTATGGCGGTAGGTTTTGCATTCAATTAGCGTTGGCCCCTCTCCTCTCTTTGCCCTCTCAACAGCCTCTTTAGCAGCTTCATAAACAGCTAAAACATCATTTCCGTCAACTGTGACTCCTGGAATTCCGTAGGCGGCTGCTCTCTCAGAAATATTCTCTATAAGCATAGCTCTTGATTGGCGTGTTCCCATGGCGTAAAGATTATTTTCGCATACAAAGAGAACTGGAAGCTTCCAGATAGCCGCCATGTTTATTCCTTCATGGAATGTCCCCTGATTTGAGGCGCCATCGCCGAAAAAGCATGCGACAACTTGGTCTGTTCCTCTAAGCTTTATTGAGAGGCCTGCGCCGACCGCTATCGGAATTCCTGCTCCTACAACTCCAGTTGCGCCTAATATGCCAATGTTGAAGTCTGCAATATGCATTGAGCCTCCTTTGCCCCTGCAATATCCAGTTTTCTTGCCTAGAATTTCCGCCATGACACGCTTTAAGTCTGCACCCTTCGCTATGCAGTGGCCATGTCCCCTATGCGTACTAACAATATAATCTTCTTTGCGGAGATTCGCACAGACGCCGACCGCAACCGCCTCCTGTCCGACGTAAAGGTGAATTGTTCCTGGAACAAGGTTTTGGCCATAAAGTTCATAGACTTTCTCCTCAAATTGACGGATTTCAAGCATTTTACGATACATTTCAATCAGCTTTTCACTGGGGGAAATCATCTTGATAATTCTCTCCTAATCAATATACTGTCTTATCTCTTAGAGAACGTTTCTAGCATTTATAAATTAGGATTCGAGTTAGGGCTGGAGAGCTCCCCCGCAACTTCCCTATTTTTATTTTACGCTGAAACTTCCATGACATTTGCTGATAATATAATCTGAAAGTAGCTGAATTTTGGTAAGTTCAATATCTGTATTGTATAAACAAAAATTTAACTTCAAGTATTAATACCTTTAAATTTGATGAGAGTTATGGCGAAATGTGAGTATTGTGGAAAGGAAGTTCTTCTACCTTTTAAGTGTAAATTTTGTGGAGGATATTTCTGTGAGGAGCATAGACTTCCTGAAAAACACAACTGTCCAAATATACCTAAACCGTTGCCTTTGGGGCCGGCATCACACCCAGCAAAGGACCCCTACGCGCTTACTCGACCCAGAAAAAAGAAGAAAGAAACTGTTCCGGTAAGTTCTAAACCTTTACCATTAGGATCCGCATCATGTCCAGGAAAGGAGAAAAAATTTGAAAAGCATCCATCTGTAAGTGGAAGTGAGACAGAAAAACCAAAATCTAAACATTGGCTTTCAAAAAAGAAGGCCGTCAGCATCTTTTTTGCCTGCTTAGTTATCGGTGTATTAATTTGGTATATCCAGCAAACTCTAGTGCTAAGCTCTTATACTAAGTTGACACTTGAGAGAAGCCCAAGAGCTGGTACTTACTATGAATCAGTCATATTCGGCGATTTAGAGTATCACTTTGGATATAATTATGCAGGTCAGTTGGTTGTGTTCAACTCTATTCTGGAACATAGGATTTATGATCCGGTTAATGGCACAGTCTACGTGGATATAGGAGTAGAGATCAGAGTCTCTGAAGTGAATTCAGAAACCCTCGTAATTCTAGTAAAACCTAATCCACAAGACTATTTGAGTAAAACTTCTTTTAAAAAGTTAGTTATTGCTAACGGGCAATATCATAATGTCAGTTTTAATGGCAATCAATACAGAATAAGCTATTTTCATAACCCACCTTATTATTATCAGCAACTCATAATAGCAACTCCATTATTTCAGGTAAGACAGTATTATATTTCAGAGTTTCAGACAATACACTGCGATCTAGGTCTGGAAATAAGAGTATATAAAGTAACAAATTCTTCCACTACAATTTATGTCAGGCCCTCATATTAAGCAGAAACTTCGGGTTAAAATAAAATCTGTCAAGCAACATAACATTATAACATCTGGGAGGATAAGTGAATAATGATTCAGCATTCATTCTGAAAATACGAAAGGAATTTAATCTTAGACTAAAAACATCATTTTATGAAAAACCTTTCGATTGCAAGGTCTGGAAAAAATAAGAATTTGCTAGTTCTCCTTATTCTTCTTCTCTTATTCCTCTCAACTTTATCGTCGGGCTTTGCTTCTTTCAAAGAGGAGATTTTAAGGTATAAAGTTCGAAACCCTAGAGTTAGCCGCATAATCCATAAAATAATCATTGTAAACAAAGGTAAATTTACAGTTAATAATCTCAAGGTTTGGATTCCAATTATCAGAAATGAAACTCCCTATCATTTCGCAATAATAAATAGCATTACAACAAACCATCAATATGACTTCAAAAGTGACCCTTCAAACAACACATACATTTTTTGGCACATAAACAGTATGCTTCCAGGCGAGATGCTCACGGCGAAAATAGAGTACTCCCTACTATCATTCAATGTTTGGTCCATAATCAACGCCGATCTTGTTGGAAGCTACTCCAAGGAGTCCCCGCTTTATAGAAGTTACACTCAACCAGAGCAATTCATAGAGTCTAATGATCCCCTTATTGTGGAGACAGCTCGATCCATAGCCGGAAATGAGACCAACCCTCACATTTTAGCCTTAAAAATAGCCGATTTCGTCTCAAAACATCTGAAATATAAAGTTCAAGATAATGAACAAGGGGCTAAATGGGCCTTAGAACATGGCGAAGGAGACTGTTCAGAGTTCTCCTACCTCTTCACAGCATTATGCCGTGCTTGCGGAATTCCGGCCAGAGTAAAGGCGGGATTTGCGTTTCACAGCAATGTTGAAGAGACAGAGTTTGGACATATGTGGGCTGAATATTATCTTCCAAATTACGGCTGGATTCCAGTTGACCTAACTTGGAATCAATTATGCAGTCAAGACAGTCTACACTTCAGCATGTTACAGACATTTCCGATAAAATATCCATATGATACAGTCTTCATTGAATATTCTGCTTTTCCGAGCGCAAACATAGAGGCATTTCAGACAATAAAAATAAGTTTGGGGTCAATAGCTGACTTTGAAAACTTCCATCTGGCCTATCTAACTTATGATGCAATACATGAAACAAAAAACGTAGAATCGCTATACTTCTTGGCAACCCTTATGGGCGCCGGAATTTTTACTCCAGAAGACTATACAAACCTAGAAAAGGCAATCGAAGAATTTGATATGACACTACAACAATCGCTGGAAACTAATGATTTAAACGGAATTCAGCAAGCCTACGCTCAGATCGAATATATATCAAGTCTAGCTGAAGGAATAATCTTCAAATGTGGAATAATGCTGACATTAACAGTCCTCATCATAATTCTCATAGTTTACGCTGTGAGTTGGAGAAGACATAAAATTGAAGCTGAATTTATCTCCTAAGCGCATCTACTATTTTCTGAGCGAGCAAGGTGGCAGCCACCCTTTGAGCCTCAACTGTTTGAGCTCCAATATGTGGCGTGCACACGACGTTGGGTAGCTTCATTAATGAATAATCCCTAGGAGGCTCTATCTCATAGACATCCAAGGCGGCTCCACCGAGCTTTCCAGACTTTAGCGCGTTAAACAATGCCTTCTCATCGATCACGGCACCCCTAGAAGTATTAATTATGAATGCTCCATCCTTCATTAGCTGAATTTCTCTCTCGCCTATCATGTGACGAGTTTGAGGGGTTAATGGAACATGCAAGCTTATAATGTCGCTTCTTCTGAGAAGTTCGTCTAGGGGTACAAATTCGGCCTCTAATTCCTTTAGGATTTCAGGCGAAGGCGGCGTACGCTTTGTTATCAGTATTTTCATGCCGAAAGCCTTGGCTAATCTAGCAACTTTCTCTCCAATATGGCCCAAACCTACAATGCCGAAAGTCTTACCGTTTAGTTGCCATCCCTTAAACTCCTTTTTGGCCCATTTTCCCTCTTTCATTGATCTGTCCGCTCTTGGAATCTGTCTAGCGAGTGAAAGCAAAAGTCCCATAGTTAGCTCAGCTACAGCTATTGCTGGTGCCTCCGGAGTGTTAAGAACAATTATTCCCCTCTCTTTGGCAGCCTCAACATCAATGTTGTCTATGCCCGCCCCAGCCCTACCGACAACTCTCAAGTTCTCTCCAGCTTCGATAATCTCCCTAGTCACCTTAGTTCTACTCCTAACAACCAAAACGTTATAATCCCTAACTTTCTCCTTCAATTCCTCATAGGAAATGTTTGGATTAACATCAACCTCAAATCCCGCGTCTTTAAGGATTTTTATTCCATCTTCATGAATGGGATCACATACTAGAACCTTCATGGCTTTCATCTCCGCGGCACAGTTTATTTATTATCTTGGGCGATATAAGCTATCTTGGAAGTTTAAAACATTGATGGTAGGAATAGTTGGGAAGCCGAACGTGGGAAAATCCACATTTTTCAGCGCCGCAACACTCGCTCCGGCAGAAATAGCCAACTATCCCTTCACAACAATTAAGCCCAACCGCGGAATAGGCTATGTAAGGGTTCCATGCGTATGCAGAGAATTTAACGTCAAGGATAATCCGATTAACTCCCTGTGCATAAATGGAACACGTTTAATACCAGTCGAACTAATAGACTGCGCTGGCCTTGTGCCTGGCGCATGGCAGGGAAGAGGACTGGGAAACCAGTTTCTGGATGAGATTAGAAAGGCAGACGCGCTAATCCACGTAGTTGATGCCTCAGGTGGAACAGACATAGAGGGGAGACCGTGCAAGCCTGGAAGTCATGATCCAATCGAGGATATACGCTTCTTAGAGACCGAAATAACCATGTGGATGGTCAGCATCCTAAAACGTGACTGGCCTAAAATCGCAAGAAAAGTTGAAAGCGACGCCTCGATAAATCTTCTAGACATACTTGAGGAGAGATTAAGCGGCCTACAAATAAAGAGAACGCAAATATTCGAGGCCATAAGAGAGACTAAACTTAACCCCGAAAAACCCACCGCATGGTCTGAGGAGGAATTCATAAAATTCGTAGACTCCCTAAGGAGAATAGCAAAACCAATGCTAATAGCAGCAAACAAAATAGACGTTCCGCCAGCAGAGGAAAACCTGGAACGCATGAAAAGGCTTGGCTATCTCGTTGTTCCGTGCTGCGCCGAAGCCGAACTCGCCCTAAGAAGAGCTAATGAAAAGCGCCTAATAGAATATACTCCTGGAGACTGCAACTTCAAAATTTTAGAACCAGAAAAACTAACTAACAGCCAAATGCAAGCCTTAAAAACGATAAGGGAAAAAATACTTCTAAAATACGGCTCAACCGGAATACAAGACGCAATAAATCTAGCCTTTTTCAAACTCTTAAACATGATAGTTGTATATCCAGTTGAGGATGTTGAGCATTTAACAGACCATAAAGGAAACGTTCTTCCAGACGCCTACCTAGTGCCATATGGAACAACGGCGCGCGAATTCGCTTACATGATTCACAGCGAACTCGGTGAGACTTTCATTTATGCAATCGAGGCGAGAGAGAAAAAGAGAGTAGGCGAAAACTATATTCTAAAAGACAGAGACGTAATTTCCATAGTTAGTGCAAAGAAAAGAGCCTAATTCCAGATGGTTATTGGCCAAATCTTCTTTTCCTTTTCTGAAAGGTTCTAATGGCTCTAAGTAGATCTATTTTTCGAAAATCTGGCCAATATACGTCTAGAAAGCAAAGCTCGCTGTAGGCTGATTGCCACAGCAAGAATCCGCTTAGCCTCTCTTCGCCGGACGTTCTAATAATCAGATCCGGATCCTGCTTTGGTAAGTGGGATGTGTAAAGAAAACTTTCAAAAAGCTTCTCATCAATTTGTTTAGGATCAAGTTCTCCCTTCTCAATCCTTTCAGCTATTTTTCTTGTAGCATCAACTATCTCGGCTCTTCCACCATAAGCTAGGGCAATATTCAAAAAATGCTCATTGTAGTCTTTCGTTGCCTCCTCAACTTCTTCAACAAGTTTTTTAAGAGATTCAGGTAGCAAACTTTTTCTGCCAATAACCTTTACTTTAACCTTATTTTCATAAATTCTCCTGTCAGTTAGGAGCTTCTTCATTTTTTCTTCGAATATTCTCATTATTTCTTCTACTTCCCTTCTTGGCCTCCTAAAGTTCTCAGTGGAAAAAGCATAAAGCGTTATGGACTTCACGCCCATTTCAAGGCACCAATCAAGAAGATCTTCAACTTTCTCTGCCCCCTCCCTATGGCCTATCCAAGGATTTAATGAACGTTCCAACGCCCACCTTCTGTTTCCATCCAAAATAACTGCTATATGTTCAGGTTTCGATCCATTCTTGATTTGATGCCATAGCCACTTCTCGTACAGCTTATAAACGCCTAAGATCGACAATAGTCTTCTTAACATGTTTCCTTCACTGGTCTTTTGATTTAATGACGATTTTAGCATTCTCCTATTAGGATATTCTTAACGTTACTCTTAAAATTTGCCCGAAACCGTTCCTAAAAGCTTCCTTAAACTTCCACAATTCTACTTTTCAACTTCTTCAAATTCTTCTATTTCTTTTCCCTTGAAAAAGTCTGAGTATCTCCTATGAATTACAAATATTATCAGAAAGGATGCTATTGCCAGTAATATACCAATGAAAATCGAAAGCGCCAAACCGGTTGGCAACGGCTTTTCTGTGGGTTGTATTAAAACACTTGAAGTTTGTTCGAGAATTTGCGAGGACCATGCTATCACAACTATCATAGCCACCGTACGTAGGAGCCTAATATCCCTCTCAAAATACCATCGTATGGCTCTACCAATCAAAATAACGCAGATTCCAATTATTATGAGAAAGACCGATCCTCGAATGAACCACCCAAGAAGGCGTGGAAGAACCTCAATAAAAACACCAATATCCGTTATTTCTCCTGCATTCCCTATGGCATACGTTATTCCCTGATAAATTCCCATTCCTATAGAAAGGAAACCCGCAATGACCGTGAAACCCGCAATTTGAATGTGGAAAGGAGGCGGCGAGTATTCCTTCACTGCAATATATAACTTCTTAACAAGCCTATCTATTCCAAATCCCCTTATAAGTAGTATTGAACCGAAAATCAGTAGAAAGGCTATCCAAAAGTGTGTTAAAAGATTAAAGGCCCAGAGAAAACCTATCAAAACCAGCAAAATCCCTGGGAGTCCCAGAAATATCTTGGAGTATCTGGGATCTTCCCACAAGATTCTCAGATACTTCATAAATAGCATGGCTGTTTCTTCTATCGACTTACTATGTTTCACTACTACTCGTCTAACCGAGGAGACGGGTATCCTTGATTCTATTAAGGGTAAAACCGCTTCATCGGCTATTCCGTCAGTTACAAGTATGACTTCCTTCGCCGGAAATTTCATCAGAACATCATTTAGTTCAGCTACTATTTTCCTGTCGGCTCCCACCCCGCCAAGCTCCGTGCCTGAAATTGTTGCGATTTGAAGTTTTTCATGGATTCCTCCTTCCTGTTCTAGCCTATCATAAATCCTTACGGCTTCAAACATGGCATTCGCATCTGCTTCTTCTGGATCCTTCAGCGCCAACGCAATCGCTGCTTCGAGATTCTCTTTTCTTCCAATTATTGGAGTCTTTATTCCGGTTTTTGCCTCTATATCTCCGTCTCTATCAACACATAAAACCAGTATTCTTCCTTCGCCCGCATTTTTTCCCATGGTGTTTCTCTTTCTCCTATTACTAGAACTTTCCATTATAATTATTTTCCCTAAACTCCTTTTAGTTTTCTCACTAAATGAGACCTTTCCCAGCTAAGATCTTGAATTCTTCCCATGTAAGTTTTTCTCCTTTCTCTAATTTCTCCTTTGCTCTTTCCTCAATTGTCCTCCTAGTTTTTTCTTCAAATTCAATTTTTTCTTTCTCTTTCATTTCTCTTATCTTATTTTTTACTTCCCTTATTTTCTCATGTAATTTTGATATTTCATTACCTTTGTCCTCAATTTTGATTTTAAACTTCAAAAATTCTTTATGGGCCATATCTGCTTCTTTTCTAACTTCTTTAATTTTATTAAATAGATTCAGTATTTCTCTGTGGATTTTATTGCTTTTTTCAGCCTTTTCTATCATTTTTTCGTGAAATATTTTGACATTTGCTTCTAGTGCTTTAATTTCAGCTTTTAACTCGATTATTTCCCCGTTTAGTTCGTTAATTCTTTCTTGAATTTTTAATTGTTTATGAAGGTTTTTCAATTTCTCGATTATTGGTTTTTCTTCTTCCGCCGTTAGTGGGGTTGTTTGGATTTTCCACTCAATTTCTTCTATTTTTTCTCTAAGCGTCTTTACGTTCATTTTAGGTTTGTTTTTACTGAGTTCTATTAGTTCTTTTTTCAATTTAACAATTTTTTCTATTTTTTCTCTTTTTATTTTCTTGTAGCTGTTTCTTTTTTCCTTTAATTCCTTGACTTTCTGGTTTATTTCGGTCCTTTGCTTCTTTAAATCAGTTATCTTCCCTCTGATTTCTCTTATTTCTTCGTTAAGGCGATCCCTTTTGCTTTTCCATTTTTCGGCTTCTTCTCTTAATTTTTCCCTTTCAATTTTTATTTCGTTTATTTTCGCATAAAGTTCCTCTAATTCCTTTTTAAGCTGTTCTCGATTTTCATTCATTTATTTTCCTCCGCAGCTCCCTTGATTATTTTATCTATCAGTTTTTGTCCTTCTCTGGTTGTAAAGAGCGGAGCATTCCAGTTTTCAACTATCTTTCTCCTCTTTACCTTCATCCCATTCACTTCTTTTTCGTAAGCCTTTCTATAGATTATTACTCCCCTTCTCTGCCAGGCTGGAGTTTCGGCTAAGTTGATTCCGTGTCTGAATAGGAGTTCATGAATTTGCTTTGACTTTAATCCCCTCAGTTTTCTGGCAGCTTCTCTAGAGGAATAACCTAATTTTCGGAGAAGCCAATATGCATAAGCATTGTTATGATTCCTCCAACCATTTTGTTGTCTCCAGATAAGATAGTCCACTAAATTTTCATTGGGCAGAATAACTATGCGAGAGTCAAAGGAAGCAACTATTGCTTTTCCAAAATATTTCTTCACATTTAGGTTGAAAGAAGTCGAAACTAAACCAGTCAGAACGGAGTCTATTTTTTCAATTCTACCATTAAATGGATAATTTTTCACAAAAAGGAAATTTATTTCATCGCTTATAAGATAAGCAAGTGAGGGATTAAAATTCTTTAACACTTGGGCGCATGCAGCGACCAGGCATTTTGCAATTCTTAAATCGAACGGCCTTTCCGCTCCGATTTTTCCGCAGAGGGAACTAAATTTCCATCCGTCTAGTCTAACGG
>Ga0190363_1002247_pt1 | contig 11079 bp, 8 predicted proteins | sample 48721867_MG_FD_161272 | JGI IMG/M metagenome (GOLD analysis project Ga0190363, IMG submission 161272) | Hydrothermal vent microbial mat bacterial communities from Southern Trench, Guaymas Basin, Mexico - 4872-18-6-7_MG | ecosystem: Environmental > Aquatic > Marine > Hydrothermal vents > Microbial...
TCAATGGTATCTGAATGGAACCCCTGTCTCTGGAGCAACATCGTCGGCTTGGATATTCACTCCTACATCACCCGGAACATACTATGTCTATGTGAATGTTACAGACAACTATGGATTTTCAGCTGTATCTTCAACAGCCACAGTTAAAGTTACATCGCCTCCTCCACCAGCAATTGTAGGAGGAGAAACCTTTACTTTAACAGTAAAGACAAAAGGCAACAACGGACAATTTACAGTTTACCTAGCCACATTAACGGTCATTTTAGTAACATTAACCATAACCGACATACGAAAAAATAAGAGAAAGCGAATTCAATAATAACAGCCGCTAAAAATTCGGGAACTACTAATGATGAAAGAGAAAGACGTTAAAAAATACTCCAAACTGAAAATTGCTTGCATAACCATTCTCACAGTCTCCATAATTTTATCAGCCTTTTTCATTTACCAGAGTTCAACAAGAAAACCTCAAACATTCTCATTTAGAGCCGCGATTGTTGATCAGCTAAGCGGTTCATTCCCTAATGAAGATTTCATTCAAACTGCGACTAATTTATTAAAGAATGCAGGCTTTAAGGTGGAATACTACTCTTACAAACATGTAACAGTGAACTTTTACAAACAGCTTCTCAAGGAAAACTTTGGAATAATCATTTTTAGAGTTCACTCCGGTATGAGAAGCGGAGAGAACATTGTTGATTTCTTCACTTCAGAAGAAATCCCCGACAATGACGATTTATATAGGAATGAGAGAAGTCTAGGCTACGTAGTCATAGGATATATACCTTTGGAAAATAAATCATACTTTGCAATAACACCAAAGCTGGTATCAGCCGAAGCAAACCTACATAACTCAATAATTATCGCGATGGGATGCTCAAGCTTAAGACCCGGATACGAAAGCATGGCGCAGGCATTCATAAGTAAAGGCGCAAAAGCCTATATTGGATGGAGCAATTCCGTCACAGTAAACCATAGCGACAATGAAACTATAAGATTTCTCCAGCTGTTTCTCCAAAATAAAACAATTAGCGAAGCAACGTATGCATGTCATCCGGATCCAAACATTCTAGGAAGCAAGCTTCGATATTACCCGCCAGAAGCAAAACAATTAACTTTTAGCGCATTAGTTGCAGATGCCAAATTAAGCGGGCAGCCCTCCAAATTAGATATCACTATATTAGCACTAACCATCATTTTATTGTTAAGCCTTCTTCAATCGACCATTTCCGGTAAGCCGCATTTGCAAAAGACCCTATTTTCTTTAGCAACTCTGAGATTTAAGCATGCCGACTCCTTCTCTAGAACAATGTTTCCAAACCCGATTTAGTCCAAAAAGCTTCTTTAAACGGAAAAACCAAAAATCCTAAACTTATTTAGCAACCAGAGTATATGGAAGGTTGATTTATTTTAAAGAAAAAAGAAGAGATTATTAGAGTGTTTCTCCCCAGTGGGATCCCATTATGCCAAGGTCTGTTGAGTCTACGACGCCGTCGAAATTAATGTCCGCGTTGGGGTTATAGAATGGATCGCCTGAAAACTTGCACCAAGAAGTTCCCAGCATACCGAGATCTGTTGAGTCCACCACTCTATCTTCGTTTATATCGCCGGGGATGCCAACAATGACTATGCCGTCTGTAAACGTATTGTCCGCGGTATCTGTCTCGCGTGGAACAGGCCAAGCGTAGGCCCATATTGTATAGTTGCCCTTAGCAAAGTCTGTAGTGTCCCATGTTAAGGTAATGGTTGCGGATGCACAGTTTGTTAGGGTTAACTCCGTTTGATTGACAGTTGCTGTGTTCGCATAGACCGTGACGTTAAAGGTTTCTGTAAAGTTGCCTTCATTGGTTATTGTGACATTAATTTTGCAGATATAGCTTTGACCTACAATAGTTTTCCAAGGTGTAACATTAACGACGGCCACATCATGAGCTCCCACAAACACCTCGCCGTCAACCGTTTCATGTTCAATCGGCTGCGGAGGCATACTGCAATCGTACAGTTTTGTAGCGCCAAAATGTAATGTTGTGCTACCGCCACCTTTAGTTTGGAAAATGATGGTTGCCAACACTCCGCTACCGTTGACGCCGGGCACTTGTCCTAGAAGGGTGGAGCCAATGCATACTCGCCCATGAGTAGAGTTGTAAGCATTAGTTATGTTCTCAGCCCACATCGTTTCGCCACCTGCTTGAAGGAAAGGCCCTTCAGTTGCATTAATACACATTAAAATGGAACTTCGATAGTATAGTTTGATTTCCCAAGCGCAAAGGCAAGTTACGTTAGCGATTGTAATGTTTACCGAAAACGTCCTTCCTGCTTCTGGAACTTCGATGGTTGAAGGATACACTTGAATCACTGTTGTATTATTGTTGCCCTCCACACTCATGAAAGCGAATGCTGTGCATGAGAAAAAAGCTAGAAGGATTATTGTAGTGGTTTTTTTCAGCATTTTTATCACTTCTCATATCAGTTTTGCCCTTTTGCCCTTAATCTCTCTAAAAAATGGAGAGAAGTTGCTAGCAGTCATACTCATACCCATATTTTGTGGTAATTAGTGTCAAATCGTAGATGTCGATTATACCGTCGCAGTTTAAGTCATATTTAGAGGCTTCAGTCCATCCTGGATCCCCTTGTTTAACTTCGTAGTAGTAAGCTACGGTTCGTAGGTCAAGTATGTCAACGTCACCATCGCTGTTTATGTCGCCTTGAATCGGCATGTACCAATATTCGGCATTAGAAATGTGTACAAGGTCATCTGTTAGGAAATGAATTGTCGGGCATCTTACAGTAATGTTCCAGTCTGTGAATGTAATCATGTCGAAAAGGTAGTTCTCCCATTCGGCACATTTCTTCCATATCCTTGTTTTCGTCGCATTAAACGTGACTTCTGCTAACACTCCGTCTCCATACGCTAGTGGCGCCCCAGCTGTTACATTTTCGCTGACACTGAATCGAATTAAACCGTTTTCTTCATCAACTGTGTATTTCTTGGTTATATACGGTCCCGGAAGGAAGGTTGACAAGTTTCCCCAATTAATGCTTATCGGTTTTATTAGTGTCGTGTTATAGTGAATTTCGATTTCAAAGCCAGAAACCTTGAATGCGTCAATGATTACAATCTGAAGAGTAAAGGTTTCGCCGAGTTTTCTGCATGTGATTTTGTTTGAAAAGTTTCGGGTGTAACTCATTTTTAGCCATGGTTTGACGGCGTGTATAATATATGCTCCATCTTGCACTTGTGCACAGATCGGATCAGCCTCCGAGTTGCTCAGTTTGACAAGGGCGAAGTGTAATCGTGTTTGTAGTTGATAGTCGGGTTCGATATAGCACGGTCCATACTCAACGCGGAAAGTTAGTTTAACCAGCGGTGCGGTGCCCGAGAAGCCCGTTGCCGGACTGAGGGCTAGCGCAGTGAGTTTATACCATCCGGCGGTGGTCTCGTTATTGACGATGTACCACTGGTTTTCTCCCCACAGCGCATTCAGTTGGTTCTCGTATTCAGCGCTTACAAGACTTAGTAGACTGCTATTCCAAGTTAGTTCGAAATCAAAGCCCCATAAGTCAACGACGTTTCCAATGTATACGTCAACTGAAAATTCGCTGCCCTCTACTCCAGTAAAGGCGTATTTCTCAACTATTGGCGGATTTATGAAGATGCTTGTTTCTACCGGAGGCGTGTAGGATGAGCAAGACAACCATGGATCAAATAAGACATTGCCGGTAATTGCATCCCCTGTTCCCGGGCCAATGCCACTGGGGCCACTTGAGTCACCCCACCAGTTATATCGAGCGTCAACAGTTTCTGTTACGCTTTCGTCTGCCCATATGCCGCATGAACCGCTGCCTTCAATGTTGTTGTAATGTATCTTAATGTTGGTTGGTGCAACATCTACTCCAGAGTAGCTCCATACATCGATTCCATCTTCGGTAGCATTTATTACACTATTATAGGTTACTGTAATGTTCCTAGCATCATTTGCAATGTCTATATGCCATATATTCCTGACTAGTGTATTGTTGGTTACTGTCACATTTGAGATGATGTGATAGTCCCATGTAGCACCATATTTTGACCCTGGAAAGTCTATTATGGCTATACCGTCATCACAGCCTTCAACATAGTTGTTTTCAACGGTAACTCCATCAGTGTCAGTGATTAGTATGCCGCTCGCCAACCAGTTTGGATTGTTCACTGTACAATTGTAGACCGTATTGCCCCTAACATATCCAGCTGTGCCAAGCGATATTTGTATGCCGTTCTCAGCCCACCATCCAGTCTCATCTTCGAAACCATTTCCAAAAACAGTGTTTTGTTCTACGACAACCGACGGATCTGGGCCTGGGCCACCATCGCCTAAAACGCCTATTCCTCCTCTGCTGAAGTCCCTGATTTCATTATTTTGAATAGTTACTTCAGAGTCACCATAAACCACTATGCCGAACGTCTCCGGACCGGTTCCCTTTCCTGAAGGTGGGAACATGCTATGAATAACATTGTTAGAGATGACGCTAGGTTTGATGTTGCGACAGAATATTGCAACATAACGATAACCGCTAGCAGCCTTGTTTCCACCGTCTATTTCAAACCCTTCGATAGTTACATTAATTGTCTCAGGACCACTTGTCGCGCCATAAGCGAAGATTATTGGATCCCATATTGCTCCAGATTCGGCTATTGTGAAGGTATTCCGTGTGTCAGGAGCAACAATCTTAGCTCCTGCTGTTCCTTGTAATGTAAGACTCTTATTGATGATCAGCTGTTCTTCATAAGTTCCTCCACGTACAATTATTGTGTCCCCTGACACTGCTGCCTCTATTGCTGGTTGTATGGCATCAAAATGGTTCCGTGTAAGGTCCCAGTCCACTTTATACATGAAAATGTTTCCGTCGCCTCGTCTAGTTCCATTCTTTTCTGAACCGTAGAAGAGGTATAGGTTGGTTCCGTCCACTAAGGCTTCAGGCCACATGTCCCACCAATATGTGGTGCCCCATCCACCGTTCGTCACTCTTCTCCGCTCAGACCAAGTAGTGAGATCCGTCGAGGTGATCACCTCGATCCATTGGGAATCCGTCGCTTGATCCCAAGGCGCGTAGAACAATACGTACAAGCCATTGTATTTGATCATTATCGGATCGCACATTATTGTGCCTGAAACGTCAACAAGCAGCTTGGGAGTATCCCAACTGTCCCCTGTTAGGCCGTCCGTAGAAGTTGTATACCAAGCTTTCCCTCCTACAGCCCAGTTACACCACACGACGTAAAGCTTTCCATCAGCCTCCGTCGCTTTTGGAATGCCGTCGTTCGGCGATGGACCTATACCGGTAACGTGGGTCCAACTGGCGCCGTAGTCTGAACTCTTGATTGCTTCGATGCCTGTGCCACCATCCTCATAAAAAATCCATATTTTTCCGTCAGAAGCTTGAAAAGCGTCTACATGACTCCCCGTGTAACCGGTGTTAACAGGACCAGTCCATGTAGCTCCGTTATCTGTCGATTTAAAGTACAAAATTGAGTTATTACCTGGAGCAGATGTAACCACCCAAATTGCCCCAGTGTCATCTTGAAAAGCAGCCATTCCCCTCTGACCGGTTGAACATACCGTTAAATTCGTCTCCGTCGACCATGAAACACCGTCTGTAGAAGTCATATAATAAACGTTGTAGGAATCTGCATCAGGATTATACGTCGGCGGGATATGCGGAGTATCTGATGCTGCCCTTACAAAGAACAACCAATATTTTCCGTCGCTTGCCTTAAACACGCTTGGATTTCTGTCGTAATGAGGGTCTGTAGTGAGCTGAATAGCCTGGCTTACTTCAATAGTTTCGGGATCCTCGCCTGTATTTTGCAGCTCCACGTCTGATGTTTTATACATTGCCATAGCTGAAAGTGTACTCATAATGAGCAATAGCACTATCACCATTGCAGATAATTTAATTTTCATCTTGTCCTTCTCCCCTAGATTTACCCGCTAAATTATACGGAAAATTTTGATTTAAATTTTATGTAAGCTAATTCTATAAATGTTCCATAAATAGTTACTTTTAAGTTTTCAATAGAAGTTTTTTACATAAAATTTATTTAATTAATTAACTACGCAGTATATAGTGGATGAAACTTGTTCAGAATTATGGATGGTCATTGTTTTAAACCTAAATTAGCATCAGAAATAGCATTTCTGCTTTTATTTTTGCTTTCTCTCCTGCATTTTCCCGTAATTTATGGAGATTCGGAAGAAGCGTATCTTTTAATAGACCCGCCAGCATATGTTGCAAAAGAAACCTCAGAGATTTACGTAGTAAGTGTGAATATTTCAAATGTTAAAAACCTACATAAAGCCTATCTCAGTTTAGCCTATAACTCCTCTTTTCTAGACGTTACAACGATTTCTCAGGGATCATTCTTTCCTAGATCACAGAGCCATTTTGACTTTAAGTTAGACAGTTTATCCGGCCTAATCGAAGTTAATTTATCACTTACAAACTCGGCGGCGGCTCTTAATGGCGACGGCTCCTTGGTGAAGATATCATTTAAAGTAATTCAAAACTCAACCTCATGCGCTTATAGTACACTGAACTTCCGAGAAACTTTACTTTTAAACCCCGAATCAACCCCTATTGCTCATCAATCAGTCGGAGCAGTAATTTTCTGGAAATCAATTTATGACCCCTATATAGAGGGTGGATCCCTCGATGTTTACACTCAGAAGGCAGGAAAGGGCCCAGATGAGCCGGGTGGGACCTTTTTGGTTTTCGATGTTGTATACTTGTTTTCTGAAGCGAAATATAATAATTGGTCAACGCCGCAGCAGTTAGTTACTTTTCAAGTGATCAACCCACATAATGAAACCATACTGGTGAGAACTGCTATAACAAATCAAGAGGGCGTAGCAAAGATAAGCTTTCGTATTCCACCTACTATGAGCAGCATCGGAGTCTGGGTAGCTATTTCAACAGTTAGTTTAGTTGAAAAGGTCATATGGGATGCCACTGTTTTTAAAGCACTTCCAATACCAACGGTCGGAGGAAATACAGTCGGGGGAGACGTGAACCCGATGGAATATAAAACTGATGGATGTGATAGAGATAACATGGCCTTTTACTTAGTCACAGTATTAACTTTAACGCTTTTCTACACACTAATAAGAAGGAAAAGTAAGGGAAAATGCAAGTTATAGGTTACAAGTTAAATTATTCTTCACTGATTTTCTTTAGCTGCCTTTGGTACATTTCTATTATTTCTTTTTCTGTTGTTGCGTCTTCTGCTGCCTTGTCGAAGCGGTAGTTTCCTGTGAATCTTGGAAATCGTATGGCTAGCCCGCTTCCTTCTCGTATGGCATCCATTGCGCATGTGTGTATCGGGCTTAGGGTTATTTCTGCGCCGATTACTTCTATGACTATTTTTGGTTCAAACCATACATCTGCTTCTAGGTTTGATATGACTCTTGGATGTTTATGTTCTATGCGATGAGGCTCAAGCATTTTGGGTAGGTTGGCTAAGTCTTCATCTGTGAAGCCTGAGCCGCATTTGCACACTGTTTTGAAGACATCTTTTTCCGGGTTATATGTTGCAAGTAGCAGTGCACCGTAGGTTCCAGCTCTTCTTCCTTTTCCATGGAACGCGCCTACTACGACTAGGTCTACAGTGTCAGTCATTTCGCTTTTGTAGTCTCTCTTGTATTTTATCCATAGCCAGCCTCTAGCTCCAGCCCTATAAATTGAGTCAGGCATAATTGATTTGCATACTAGGCCTTCGCATCCTTTCTCGACGGCTTCTAGGAAGAATTTTTCAAGTTCTTCAGGGTTGTCGATGATGAGATGTTCTGCAATTTTTATTCTTTCCCCTTCCTCGATTATTTCGTTTAAATGTTTCCGTCTTACGGAGTATGGTTCAACTGTTAGGTCTTTCCCGTCAACATATAAGGCATCGAACATGAAAAGTGAAACAGGATACTCTTCCATTGCCTTTTCTATTCCATATTTTCTTCTCCTATGCATGAGTTCTTGAAATGGCAGCATGTCGCCAGTGTCGGGGTCTATGGCCACACATTCACCTTCAAGAATAGCCTCTTTTGCTTTTACATGCTTTTTTAAAAGTTCGACTGCATCTGGATATTGAGAAGTTATATTTTCTAGCCGTCTCGAAAAGAGCATTATCTTTTCGCCGTCTTTGTGAGCTTGAATTCTTTCTCCGTCATACTTGTATTCTGCAGCGCATTTTCCGCCAAGCTTTTCAAGAATTTCATGTGGTGAAGAAAGCCTCTCGGCAAGCATGGGCCTTATCGGCTCTCCAATTACGACTTTGAATTTCTTTATCCCTTCTAAGCCTTCTTCTACAAGTGTTTTCGCCACTCTTCCTAGGTCTGAGGAGATGTTGTAGGCTCTTTCAAGAAACTGCCTAGCTTCTTTTCCGCCTCCATAAGCTATTGCTAGCGCATCTAAAACAGTCATGTCAGCTATTCCGAGCCTAAGCTTTCCAGTAACTGTTCTAACAATGTACTTTGCCTCTTTTGGCGACGCATTGGCAAGTAAACCTGCTAAAAGAGATACTTTAAGGTCCATTGCCCCCTCGCCTGCCGCCTTTGCCATTTTGTCGAGTGTTTCGTAGACTTTTTGGATGGTTAACGGCTGCTGGAAAAGTGTAACCTGCTTCTTTTTCGCTATGAAGTTTTGGGCTGTTTCTCCTATGTCTCCGGTTTTCTTAAGGTCTTCTTCGATTTCTTTTTCGTTATGGCCTGAAGCTCTCGCTATAGCTCTAATAGCAAGTTTTTCGGCTACGCCTATTTCGATTCCCATAAAATCTGGATAGAGCTTTCCTTGAGTAAGATAAACAACCTTGTCAATTAGTTCTTTAGGTGTTTCCTTTAAGAGTTTTACAAGGTGGTCTGTCATTTCCAAGCGTTTTGTGGTAGCCTCAATTTTTTCGTAGGCGTCAGCGATAAGGGAATACTTCAAGCTGGTAAGCCTCCAATCTAATCAAAAGCATTGAAGGAGTATTTTAAGTTAAGCTATTCAGATGGGAACATGGTTACCTAAAAATTTCGCGATGAATTATCTCATTTAATGGCCTTCTTGGTCTGGGGCTGGGCTGTTCAGCGGGATAGCCTACGGGAATTATGGCCACTGGCCTGACTCCTTCTGGAATTCTAAGCAGCTTTTTGACTGGTTCTTCTCTGAAAGCTCCAATCCAGCATGTTCCTAAACCCATAGCCGTAGCGGCCAAGTGGATGTTCTGAATCGCCGCCGCAGTGTCCTGTATGCAATAAAGTGTTGCGCCTCTGCTACCGTATCCTCTGCTTGAACGTTGATAATCTGCGCATACAACTATTACTACTGGGGCTTCTTCAATGAATGTTTGATTTAATGCTGCCTCCGCGAGCCTTCGCTTAGTTTCCTGGATCCTTACAATTATGAATTCCCAAGGTTGAATGTTGCCTGCTGAAGGCGCCCATCGAGCGGCATCAATAAGCTTCTCAACAATCTCTTCGGATACATCTATATCTTTGAAGGCTCTTATGCTTCTCCGCCTCTTTATGGCTTCAAAAACATCCATTTCTTAGGCCTCCAATCAACTTAACTTTGCATCTAAATTTTAGAGTAGACATTTAAAAGTTATAATTGTATAAGCAGAACTTAATGGCAGGTGACGAGAATGCTGTTCTTGGCTTTGCTTAAAGTTTCAGCCTCCAGAGCAGGCGATCTGCCTTCCTTCCTGAAAAGAATTAAGGCGGTAACTCCACCCTCAAATGTTAAGGTTCACCAAGTTTACTTTCTGTTCGGCCAATATGACGGGGCAGTCCTCTTTGACGCTCCAGACCTTCCTTCAGCAAAAGACTTTATTGTAAGAATTTCTATACCAGCAGTCTACAAAATTGAAGCATTACCCGCCATTCCCGTAGAAGAGTTATAGGAGGAGATGTTATGGCAAAAAATAGAGAAACAAAGCTTCTATATCTAAAAGATGCTTACATAAGGGAATTCAAAGCGGAAATAATGAAAAAAGAAAAAATAAATGATAAATTTGGAATAATTTTGGATCAAACAGCCTTTTATCCAGTCGGTGGAGGTCAACCAGCTGACACTGGCGAAATTTCCAGCGAAAAGGAAAAAGCGCGCATTGTTCATGTTGAAAAGAGAGATGGGATAGTATATCATTTTGCAAATGAAATCAAAGGAGAATTAACTGAAGGCGATGTCGTAAAGGGCGTTATAGATTGGAGTAGGCGTTACCGTTTAATGCGAATTCATACAGCTGCCCATCTGCTTTCAGAAGCGGTCAGAAAAGCTGTTGGGAGGCCATTGGAAATTGTTGGTTCAGCCATTGATGTTGAGAAGGCGAGGCTTGATTTTGGATATGAAAGGTCTATTCGCGAGTTCTTTCCAAAAATAGAGGAAATAGCAAACATGGTTATAGCGGAAGATAGACCAGTAGTTATTAGGATAATGTCCCGAAAAGAAGCTGAAGGGTACGTTGCAAGATTCAATGAAAGTTTGAAGATTTTGCCGCCGCAAGTTCAAGAAGTTAGGGTGGTTGAGATAAAGGATTGGCATGCATGCGCCTGCGGTGGAACTCACGTCAAATCAACGGGCGAAATCGGCGGAGTAAAACTCTTAAAAAGAAGTTCGAAGGGCAAAGGCGTAGAAAGAATAGAGTTTACAGTTGTGCAAAATCCTTAAGTTTTCTAATAGTCCCTTCTTATTTTGGATGATGAGCTGGAGAGTCATTTGACCTTCATGATAGGACCCGACGGGCGGACTGACACAAACTTATTGTAAGTTTTCTAGTTTGGATAGGAAAATTTAAGAGGGAAAAAGTCAATTTTGAAAAGACCAAGCCCTCAACCGCTGATAGGCTTGTAGAGGTTAGGGCAAACTTTGGGCGAAAAACCATCATACAAGACTTTAGACAAGCTTTCATCGAAAAAACCCATTAAATATGCCGTTTATCTCGGCGCAATAATCTTCTTTATAGCTGTCATCTTGTTGCCGCCGCTTATGGGAATAATTCTGAAATGGAATTTAATAGGACAAATATTTGATGAGCCTGAACTGTTGGATAAGGCTGTCCACGCCATTTAT
>Ga0190363_1002248_pt1 | contig 11078 bp, 6 predicted proteins | sample 48721867_MG_FD_161272 | JGI IMG/M metagenome (GOLD analysis project Ga0190363, IMG submission 161272) | Hydrothermal vent microbial mat bacterial communities from Southern Trench, Guaymas Basin, Mexico - 4872-18-6-7_MG | ecosystem: Environmental > Aquatic > Marine > Hydrothermal vents > Microbial...
ATTTTCTTGGCCTGGCTTCCAACAGTCGATTTCATTAAAATATTAGAGAATAAAGAGTTTCCCATTAAAATACTGTTTCAAGAAGTTTCAGAGATAATTGGATGTTTATGGAACGGTCAGAGCGGGCTGCTAGCAGATGGACTGGAGTTTATTAAAATAATTGTATTCATTAGTTTTTGCTGGAGCCTAGTTATTTTAGCAATATATGGTTTGAGTAGAGCTTTTGGAGGGATAGCTCATGTTATCTCTTCAAGACTTTAGTCTCGGATTAGCTTTTGGTTTAAGTTTTGTTGAATTCCTATATTTTGCTTTAAGATTTAATTATAAGTCTAGGTTGAGTAGAGAAGATTATAATCGTTTATTGTATAGTCTTTCCGCACTAATAGTCTCATCTATACTTCTTACCTCATACACTTTCTTTAATCAATATAATGTATTGAATAAGTTGAATGAATTAGGCAATGGATTGAAGGATATAGGTTTACAGTCATATAAAGATTTTACAAGTGCGGCTATATTTTCAGGACTTTACGGAGTCTTCGTTGAAACAGTTAGTTTAACATTTCTTATAATGAGTTTTATTTCATCATCTCCATATCCATTAATTGCGGTAGGTGTAGCGAAATTATCGTATAGAAGTATTGAGGGTATTGCTTTAGCCGGAACATACATTTCTCAAAATATGATTCTTATTGGTCAGTTTTTCATGATATTGGTATTTATTGCTCGTCTAATATTTCCAATCTTATTTTTCATGGGAGCTGGAATACTGCCATTAAAAAATACTCGTTCGTTGGGGATTAGCCTAATATTATACAGCTTAACTATAGCTATATTTCTACCATACATTTTCTACAGTATTTCAAGTCAATATGATTTCATTAAGAAAAATATATCTCAGTCTCCACCTAGAGGAATGGGTTGGCTGAAAATTATTCTCATGTTGAGGATACCAAAGTTAGTTAATGATAAAGTTGTCTGGATAAACGTTAGCTGTCCCAAATATACCGCTGTAAGATATTTACGGGATATAGAATTTATGAACGGAAGTGTTAGAGAAAGTTATGCACAATATCTTACTACTACAAAGGATCTAGGAAAATATGTTAGATATATATTGGTTCCAACTGGAGAATATACTCCTAAAGCCATTATATGGGGCTGGATGGGTTTTCCAGTCGACTATAATTATTCTTCTCCAGTCTATGTGAATAGCAGTAAAATTGATTCATATAGCTTAGACTATCTAATGAATACTAGAGAATTAAAGCCTAAACCCAGCGACAAAATATATTTAAGTGTAGTTTATCCAAAACCTCTTTTTCAGGATGGATTTAAGTTTTTCACTACAGATAATACTGTTGCATCTAGCGGTGTATGTGATTTCAGCTCAGGATGGTTTTTCCACAAACAAGCAATATTTCTAGGAATATTGGATCCAAAATATGTTTCCCAAGATAGAATGAATGTTACTTGGGTTTATAGAAATATTACTATAACTCTAGAAAATGGGACTATTGTTACACGGAGGATTAAGGTCAAGAAGACTACAGTTATAATTGAAATATACGGTCACTATAAGGTTCTAAGCAATGAGACCGGTAGGAGTTTTATTAAGATTGATTTTCCAGACCTAAATACAACTTATTTAAAGTATTTTGATGCTGAAATCAGTTTAAGCGAGTCGTGGACTAAGTATTCGCATATCAGTTTATTTGATTGGCGATATAAGAAATATGATCCATTTAAATTTCTATATAATACTATTAGCATCATAAATGGCTCAGATACATTTATTGAAAGTTATGATTGTCTATTTGACAAAATTATTTTGAATACAACTTTTCTAGAAGATATAGGTTATCCAGAACTCTTAGATAATATACGATACGACTATATGCTAATAGTCAAGAAATTTGATATTCCATTGATCACCGGATATAGAGATGCAATTTACGGTATAATTAATGTAACTTACTATGGGAATATTTCTTCTTCAGCCAAAATCTTTGTTGAAGTAGTTAATCCACACACGAGATTTAAGTGGGGAGATGAATATCTAAGAAACTGCTATTATTGTTGGAATGGGAGTGTGAATTGGCTTTACAGCTGTGAGGGAGCACCACTAGGAGTTAAATGTAATCAAATATTTACTCTATACAACTTAACATATTTTCTACCATTAGAGTATGATGAGTTAAACCAATTTCTATGGTCTATAGATAATCCATTATTTAGAGACCTCAAACTTTTGGTTGAAGACCACTCAAAGATATATGGATTGATAATACAAATATTTACTATTCTAATTTCAGCATTTATGATAATAGATTTTCTAAGCGGATTATTTGGAGGTGTATCGATTAGCGGATTAACTTATCTGGGAATAGTTAAAAAGACAAGATTTTATAGCTCTATAAGTCAAACCATTTCTTCAAGCCTATATTCATTCTTAGACGTTATTTCTAGGAAGACTAATCCGACATATAGGATTGGATATAGGGCTTTGAGACAAATGGGGCTTAAACATATTACTGCTCTAGCACTAGCATCAAAGACAGGGAAAACAATAAGTGATAGAGATTTTGTAAAAAAGGTAGAAAAATATTATTTGGATAAAGTTGGGAAAGTATTTTATTCCTTATATAAGTATGGTATTGTATTCCATCGCCCATTAGCAGGAATACTATATATAGGATATAGAACTACAAAGAAAGGTGCGGAGAGAAAGGGTAGCCCACTACTCTACAGTATTTCTGAAAAGCTGAGGACTGCATACTTCTTATCTACCCGAAGACCTTTAGACCTTCTTATTTTTTCAACTGTCATAGGTGCTAAAGCTATAAAAGATAGATTGAAGTCGATGGAGAGTTTTAGTCAACTAGCTAGATTTGAGAGGAAAATTATTGAGGAATTATCTAAGATGAAAGTAGATTTCGGATTAAAGTATAGGGCTTTAGAGAGATTCTATAAGGGATATGTATATAGTTTTCCATTTAAATTGAAGAGTTATAGTGAGTTTCTTAAAGTATATGATAAGTATGCGGGTATTTTGGATAGTTTTACTATACAGTTTTATGAGAAAGGAGCTGTAAATAAAGAATTGTTAAGCAAGGTTTTATCGGAGCTTAAAGACAGTATTTTAGGTGAACAGTTATCACGTTTCTTTAGAAACATCAATATAGTGTCTATGAGAAGTTATATTCTATTTAGAAGTGAACAATTAATTTTAGGTAATAGAGATGAGATATATCTCTATAAATTGTTGGATAGCTATCATAAGAGATATATTGAGGGATTTAGTAGAGGTGTAGGTTTAGCTGATAGGGATCTTAAGAAATATATAAGCAACATATTTTCTGGAAAAGATACAACCTATAGTCTAGGGGTATTGAAGGGATATTACCTTAAACTTTGTAGAGAAGAAGAGTATTTGAAGATTTTGGAGAAGGTTGAAGGCAGATACGATCTACTAAAATATCTTCCAATCCGGGAGACAAAGCCATATAGGTTTATCTCTATAGCTCCTAAGACCACCATTATTATAGATGATGTTAAGGCTAAGATGTTTAAGAACTATATTTATTCAAGTAATTTCAAGGAATATCCTCTAGAATTTATGCTTACAGCCCTCAAAAAATACTATGAGGATAGAGGGCAATATGAAGAATTTGAAAAAATTTTGGAGACTATTGAAGGCAGATATGACCTGCTACAGTATATGCCTTGGGAAAGATATTCAAAGACTGTGGAAAAAGAGAGAATTCCTGAGGAGATTGAGGAATTTTTGGCTCCAGTCTTGGATGTAAGTGTTATTGTTGAGAATCTGAATAGGCTTAGAAATAATGTTCAGTATATGAAGAAGATTAACCACGAGGTTAATGCTATTATCGTAGAGATTGGTGGAGAAGATGTTAATCAAAGTCTTAATGAAGCTATCTTTACTCTTAGAAGGGGATATGGATCTGATTTATTGAGAAGAGAATATCTAGAGTATTTACAGGAATATCGTGATAAATGTATAGCATATAGGGATAAGCTTAGATTGGCTAGAGATGTATATAGGATGAAGTATGATGATTCTCTGAGACTCATACCTCCAGAATTTCGTAATGAATTTGTGGAGAAATATAAGCCAACGCTTTTGTTAATTGATAAGCTTATCGATGAATTAAATTATCGTATCGAATTTCTCACAAAGTTTCTGGAGGGTGGCCAGTATGTTGGATAAATATGGTATTATGATTTTGAGAGAATGGGAGATGGTATTAAAAACGAGGATTGATAATTGGGCTAGTCTAATAGAGAAATTGAAGTTTCTTTCAGAAGACTATGTAACTCTACATGAATATGGTTTGAAAATGCTTTGCAGAGATAGGAGTGTAATAAAGTTCTATAAAAAACACTATTTAAAGAAATATGGCAGAAATTTTGAAAGAAATGCCAGAAAAGTTTTTAGAAAAATGCTTCACGATATGATTCTATATGTTGTATTTCACAACGAGATTAGAGCTCTTCAAGGAATAGAGGAAGACGAACCGTATAATTTCATATCCATACTAGAGGAGATTGATGAGAAATATGGGATAATTACAAACATGAAGTATTGTATAGAATATTTTCGTAAAAACCATCGGCATATTAGAAATAGATTGCGAAAAAATAGTAAGAGGGAGATAGATGTATATTCCAGGCATTAAATGGATCCTATTTATATGGATTATCTTAATGATGTTTTTATTAGCACTATTATTCAGAAACATATACATAGTTTTACCGTTATTGTCGACTCTAGGCTTTTTCATAGGAATTCGATATGGTAGACAGATCTATTATACATCGATTCCTCTGCAAAATATTCTATCACTCCTAGATATCGATGAGGTTGAGAAGGGAGATGACTACTATTTAGTAAGAAATGGAAAGAAGATCTATGTTACGACGTTTTTAGCAGTTAAGGAAACAGAATATATTGAATCAGAGCTAGGTATCGGCGACTTAGCGGAATACTTTATGAGATTTCTCCATAGTGGTTTAGATATTCTAATTATTATTAAAAATAATTATTATATTTTAAGGTTGACGGCTGAATATGCTAATATTAAGAGGGAGGAAGCTTTAAAACTATTTGCGAGTCAGGTAAAAGCCCTTAAAAACCAGTTATTACATAAGGGATATATTTCGAAAATTATAGCGGTGAATGATGTTGAAAAGGAGATTAATGTAAGATTGTTGGAGAAACCTCGTACTGTTAAGAGACCTTCACCTCTTATCCCCCTTTTAGTATTATTGTCAAATCTAGTGGGATTCGTAACCCCATACATTTTACCATTAACAGTGGCGTTGACAGTAAGTGTGTGGAAACATCATTTATCTTTGCTGAAATATAATAGAGTTTGGCTTAAATTCAAAGATACAGTTTTCTTTAATGCACGATTGCTTTCAGAGAAGTATCTTTCAAAGAGTGAGATAGGAAGTATTGCATTATCTTTGAGGAATATTAGTCTAGGTAATAGTATTATATTTATTCATTTAAAGCCATACGACATTTTGAAAATCTATCGATTGGAAAAAAGAAGCGAAGATATATTGGATAAGGAGAGTATTGCTAAAATCAGAGATGTACGGAGTGCAGCTAAAACCCTCATGCTTGTCGATAGGGTCCGAAAGGGGGAAATGCCGTTTTTGATTAGTATTTTTGCTTCCGGTGGAAAAAGTATTGGATTGACATTACAATTTTTGAGAAATATGGGTATAACTATGGTAAGATCGAGAAAGGACAAACTAATAGATATATATGGTAGGATTATAGGGGTTGAGAGAAAAAAGTTTCTGGAGATATATGAAGATTTTGAGGAGAAGATTAATTCATGGGGTATAGAGCAGTTTTTACGGACAAGCATTCAGTTAGCAGTGTTTAGTCCATTTAGTTTTATTACTCCTAGAACGACTAAAGGTATTTATCTAGGAATGTCAGCGACTGCAAAGCATGATAAGGTCTATTTGGAGCTTGATAGATTAGAGAACGTACACGGATTGCTTATAGGTCCCCCCGGAAGTGGAAAATCTACTACAGCTAGGACTATTATTTTGAGGGCTGAGAAAAAGTTTGTTCCAATAGTTATTGATCCGAGCGGAGAATACCGAAAATTCTTCAAGACGATAAGTGGAGTTATAGTGGATTTGATTGACTATCCATTTAATCCATTAAATATTGATTTAAATGAATTCTTTAAGGCCATGCGTTATATTGCACCTCTCTCATTCGAGGAGCGCGATGTTATTAGAAGTATTTTAAAGAGAAATAATCATATTGGTATTGTAGAGTTATATAGGAGTCTTGAAAGGAGATATAGTTTTCTAGCATCAAAGATAGCAGAAATATTACCATATTTTTCATCAAAATATATTGATTTAGATAGAATATTGGATATGGGTAAGCCTGTTCTCTTAACATTTGGATCAACTAGAACTGGAAAATATATTATGATGCCCATAGAGGTTATGAGATTTGCATTCCATATGTTCTTAGCAAAAATAGTTAGAAAGTCATTGGAGAAGGGATTGACGAAAATAAGATATTTGTTGATAGTTGATGAAGCTCATCTTTTTGCAAAGCCTATGGCAGAGTTCGGAGAACCTCTTACAACTACTGTAGCGAGAATTTATAGGAAATTCGGTGTCGCATTAATGTTATTGACCCATTCGTGGTCTGATGTGGATGAAGTCTACCGAAATTTCTGTGGATATACATTAGCTTTAGGAGCAAGTCAACCAGACTATTTGAGCTACACTAGATTGTATATGGGATTGGATAGTTCAGCGATTAATTGGTTGAAGAGGGGTGAGCCAGGAAATGCTGTGTTGAAGAGAATATATACTCCTCATCCTGTACTTTTAAAAATTATTCCCGAAGATATTGCTTTAACTGAGTGGTCTGGATGATTGTATTCTTTTTGCCGAGAAAAATGTATCCGAGAATGGAGAATTATGTCTATATTGTTGAGGACGGGTGTCTGCCCTTATCCAGTACGGTTGATGAGGATATTTTATATGCATTGGTTTTAGACAACATTATTTCTATAAGCGATTTCCATAAAATATGTTCTTATAACGATCTATTCGATTTATCCTTGTTTGGAGATATCTATGAATATATTGCTGAATACTGTTGGCTAAATAAAATAGGGGATAGAGTTAAAGATCTTAGAGAAATATTTTTCCATATCATTAGAATTGCACCCACATTTTCTATAATCAATGTATTAAAAAATTTTGATAAGCCTAGAGTTATCGATATAACATTTCTAAATAATGAGCAACTTAGATATGTTTATAGGTTTTCAAGAGAAAACGATGTATTGATTTCACATTATCTTAGACTAGATGTATTGAATTTATGTGACAAAATGGTTTTGCATAGGAGCGTTGAGAGACAGTATTTTATATATAGTAAGCTTAATCCAAGCATTAGGGATGATGCATTCAGAATATTTAAGGATAAAGAATACGTTGTATTTAATCTAATAAATGGATACTATTCTATACTTGATGAAGAATATAATTTTATAAAGTATTCTAAAAATTTTGTTAGAAAGAGAATTGACTATAGCAGGTTTAGAGAAGCCTTCGAGCTTATTGATGAGATTGTAAAGAACGGTGGAGTATTGACGTTTAAAATGCTATATGATGTAACTGAGGGTAAGCTAGATATTTTAGCCAAAGCATTAAAATATAATCTGCTTGAACATAGACAAGGTCAAATAATCTTAACACCGAGAGGATTAGAGATCTATGAGAGACTTAAAAAAAGCATTGAAGCTAAATAGATATATTGTTAGACATAGGTTTGACTATATCACAGACAGTAGTTTCGCCACAATTATATGTGAAAGATTCAAGCTGAATAGAGAGTATGTTTTGAGAATATTGGAGGCATTACGATACATGTATATGAGTTTCCCCAATAAGGGTGAAAGCTGGTATATTAGATGCCTAACAAGATACATGATGGGCGTAGAATATAGCGGTAAAACATGGATTGTAAAGGGATATAGGGAACTTGGAGACAACTATCCATACTACTACGTAAATTTTCTACCTAAATCGCAGAAATATTTCTGCACATGCTTCCTAAATCGATATGGAAAAATCAGGGAAAAAAAGATATGCACACATATAGGTGCAGTAATATTATGCAGAAGGATACAGAAGAAAATAAAGGAATATGTCTAACACTCTCTATTTTGAACATTTATGTTCATCATCCTAATCATATTTTTAAGCCTTCACCTTCTGGGTATTAATTTAATAAGAATATAGTAGTCTTTCAATAATGTTGTTACTTTTATTAAAATAAATTTTTAGAGAATTAAGGTTGAAACGATCAACATGGGAAAAATATGCCTATATAGGCGTAACACTATATAGAGAAAATTTGGGAAAAATCCAATTAACTTAATTGTCTTCATTTTTTAATTCCTTTATAGCTCTATGTACTTGGGTAACGCCTAATATGAATCCTGCATTATTTCGTATCCAATATTCATTAGTTAAATATGCGTATGTCCAGCCCCATGTATCCATATCTATTATGGGATAGTCTACTGGAAGCCCGTCTGAAATCACAAAGTTTCCTGTTCTAAAATCCCCAATGTCAAAGATACCTCCATTCCCTCCAACAATTCCATTAAGTATGCCTCCAGGAACAACGCCGTCCTCATGTCCATCTATAAAGCAGTATCTGTGATGATAGCAGCTTGGACCTCTGCCTACTCCCGCCATCATGGATACGTCACGTGGATTGAAACCTAAAATCCACTGAATTTGATGTTCAGCTATTCTGAGAAATTCGGGTTCATGGAATAGTATACTAGCGGTGGCAAGCCCCCACGCATATGTTCCAAAAAACCTATTGGATGGTTCCTTCCTTAGATTCCTTAGGGTATTATCATTATCTAATACGCCTACCTGCCCAAACGGAGAGAGATTTGTTAGAAGTTTTATACAATTTACCCATCTCTTAAAAGCCTCTAATGCTTTCTTACCTAAATCTCTGTTCACATTAAGTTTCATGAATTCGTAAAGTCCAATCAAATGATAATCACAATATAGGTATTTTGAAGACATTTCTTTATTTATATAGAAGTATCCCTCCTTGCTTTGCAGAGAAAATATTTCCTTCACCGATTTCTCAGCCGTTTTAATATATTTATTATCCTCCAAAGACTTATAAAGTTCGATGCTTAACAATAGCAATCCTGCTTGAAAATGGAGATAACTCTTGATATCATTTTCTGAAGGCTTTGAATTTATGATGTAGTCATAAACCTCCTTAGCTATCTCAATATATTTCTCTGAAGTATTCCTATCGTATCTTGAAATGTTTCTTCCCAGTGTAGCTAAGGCTAGGGCCACTTGAGCTCTAAAGGTATGGGTTGGAGGATAATAATCTAATGACTGCTGTACAGTAACTATTCTAGGAAGATCCCTTTCCGGAGAACCCAGCCATATACATACATTTTCCAGGGGTGGAAATTCCTTTGAAAGCGGGAAATTCTTGGAGGATGTGAAAACCTGAAGAAAGGTTCCCAGTTTCTTGTAGTATACCTTGCTGAGGTATTTACCTTCCCAAAGAGCTTCGTCCAAAACTTCACGGGCCTCTCTTTCATATCCATTTTCCAGAAGTATTTCTGCAAGGGTGGATAAAGCATATATTCCATATGCCCCGCTTCCAATCCATTTACCATAGTCTCCGGCATCATGCCATCCTCCAGTAGCATCCATTTTAGTGCCATTCTCTAACACTATTGCATCCTCTGTATGGCAGGCTTTATGCCATCCAGGTATCTCTATTCCACATCTTTGATAATAAAACCATTTGGCAGCTTTCAGCGCCAGATCTAAGTATAAGTTTTTCTTTATTCTAAAAATATAGGATACTGCGACTTCATTAGATTCAGGAACCTTAACTTCAATCCAATACAGTCCTTCCTTCTTAAAATCTGAAAAATCGAGTTTATAATTGTTTCCGCCCCAAATGTGAAATCCCCACCTTGTAAATTTGCCTTTATAAACTACCGATGATATTCCAGGAGGCTGCTTATTAGTGGTTACGTCTACAATTTCAAAGTATCCTGAAATATTCTTATCATTAGCCCATATTATTGCTTCTTTAGTTCCATCCAAGTCATATCCGGCATGACATACTATAGGCTTAATGAATTTTTGAGCTATTATTTGACCTTTAGCTGGAGGCGACCAGCTTTCCAGCTCTTGTTTTAACCTTCTAATACTTCTGGCCTGAGATAAATTGAATCTTAGTTCCTTTAACATGTTCTCCATTCACCTAAAATTTGAAATATTAGATATTTTAATTAGCTTTGTTATTTTCGCTATTTGCTGTTAGACTAATAAAGTTTATCGCTCTTGTTTCTCTGTTATGTGGCGCTTATTTCTTTAATATTCTTTTCTAAATTAGATAGTGCATTTTGCGTCCTAATGAACTTATAAAGAGTTAGTCGCTGCAAAACATGTAATCGAGAAACATGAGCAAAGTTTATTAACAATATTTTAACATATTCTCCTATCCTCTGAGAAATTATTTTAAATTTTGTTGTATATTTTGCTAGTTAGTGTTATATCTTTGTTTTTATTTTATTATTTTATGAGATTGTTTAGGGATATTGGTAAGCTTAGTCCTAAATATATTCCACGAAGGCTTCCTCATAGGGAGGATGATATTTCTAAGCTGTTATCATTTTTCCCAGAGGATATGTTTCTTCCAATTACTGTCCAGGTTGTCGGTCCAGCTGGATGTGGCAAGACTAGTGTTTCCATTCTCTCCGGGAAGAAGTTATTTTCTGAGAGAAATGTTTATCCAATATATGTTAATTTGAAGATTGCTCAGAACAAGCATTTTATTTACAGTATGTTTATTCAAAGTTTGAGGGGGGATATTTCTACACGCAGCTTGAGTGCAGATGAAATTTTATATAAATTTCTGAAATATTTGGATAAAACTAATAGGAGGGTCCTTATAATACTTGATGAGATAGGATACTATGTTGGTACCAAGG
>Ga0190363_1002250_pt1 | contig 11073 bp, 14 predicted proteins | sample 48721867_MG_FD_161272 | JGI IMG/M metagenome (GOLD analysis project Ga0190363, IMG submission 161272) | Hydrothermal vent microbial mat bacterial communities from Southern Trench, Guaymas Basin, Mexico - 4872-18-6-7_MG | ecosystem: Environmental > Aquatic > Marine > Hydrothermal vents >...
CATACTTGGGCTTTACTATTGGCGGCTGCTAGGCGCGTTGCTGAGGCTGATAATATGATACGTAACGGAGAGTGGACTATACCCTGGGCTCCAACAATGCTGCTAGGACATGACATCTATGGAAAAGTGCTTGGAGTAATAGGTCTTGGAAGAATAGGCTATGCTGTGGCAAGGCGAGCAAAAGGATTCAATATGAAGGTTCTATACTATGATGTTGTTAGAAAACCTGAAGCAGAAAAAGAGTTAGGGATAGAATACGCCTCCATTGAGAAAGTATTGAAAGAAGCGGATTTCGTTACGATACATGTTCCGTTAACTCCTCAGACTAGAGGTCTAATCGGGGAGAGAGAGTTAAGATTGATGAAGAAAACAGCTGTGCTCGTTAATACTGCTAGAGGTCCGGTGGTTGACCAGAAAGCTCTGGCAAAAGCCCTTAGTGAAGGCTGGATCGCAGCTGCAGGGCTTGACGTGTTTGAGAAAGAGCCTATTTCACCAGATGATCCGCTGCTTAGGCTTAAGAACGTAGTTTTAACGCCGCATATTGGTAGCGCTTCTCACGACACTCGAAATAAGATGGCCAAAATGGCCGCCGAAGGAATAATCAAGGTACTAAAAGGAGAAAAACCGGACAACTTATGTAACCCAGATGTAATGAGCATCAGACCTCTGGAAGAAGTGAGAATGATCTAGCCTCACCAGTAATTTTCCATCATTTCGAGTAGGAGAGGACATAAGCTACCATCTTGTGGAATAGTATGCTAGGATTTGGTGTGATCATGACCATGTTTCCGGAAGTAGCTTGCTAGATTTTTAAATCTTCATTAAGTCTAATTCAACCAAAGCCAGGCTAATTGGCTGCAGATCTTCCCAAAGCACTAATTCCATGGCTTTTTCAGAAGAATCTTAATTTTATGGTCAAGCGATTTCATTCTCGGAGCGCTTTGTCCATGGGCATGATCGCTGGTAGAACGTCAAGGATAGAGGTAAAAGAGCTAGAAAAGCTTAGAAAGGTAGGTTACCGAATCGTCGGGAGACATTCCGCCGTTAAGATATGCCATTGGACTAAGTCCGTTCTCAGAGGCGAGAAGAACTGTTACAAGGGTTGGTACGGTATCCGGAGCCATAGATGCTTGCAGATGACTCCCTCACTTCAATACTGTAACTTAATGTGCATCTTTTGCTGGAGGCATCACACGATCAATAGGGTTGAAGCATACTCGGGGGATTGGGATAGGCCTGAAGAGATTTTGGACGGCTTGATTAAGGAGCAGAGGCAGCTTCTCTCAGGATTTAAGGGAAATCCGAAGGTTGATAGGAGATTGTTCGAAGAAGCTATGGAGCCGAAGCATATGGCGATCTCGCTTGACGGAGAGCCGACAATGTATCCCTATCTCGGCGATCTCATAAAGCTGGCGAGAAGTAGAGGCATGACCACGTTTCTAGTGACGAATGGAACGAATCCTGATGCTCTTAGGAAGCTGATCCGAGAGAATGCCGAGCCGACGAATCTCTACATAAGCTTCTACGGGCCAGATGAGGAGATTCATAGGAAGATTTGCAGACCATTGATTCCTAATAGTTGGAATAGGTTGGTTGAGAGTTTGAAGGTCATGAATGAGTTTCAGAAATCTAGGAAGGTGATAAGGCTGATAATGATCAAGGATTACACGATGCATGATGTCGAGAAATATGCTGAAATGATTAAGATCGCTAATCCCGACTTCGTGGAGTGTAAGGGATACATGCATGTCGGAGAATCTCAGAAGCGGTTAAAGAAGGAGAACATGCCATCTCTCGACGAAATTAGAGTCTTCGCCGAAAAACTTTCCTCCGAACTAAGCTATGAATACATGGCAGAAGACTATCCAAGTAGAGTAGTCCTTCTAGCGAACCCTCGTTCAAAGTTTTATGATGAGATTCGAGAGAGGATAACTAAGCAGTCAAGCGCTTAAACCTATCCCTAAGCCTCCTCCAACTCTCCTCTAAGCTCTCAGGAATGACTTTAGTTTCTGAGCAAACTGGCATGAAGTTAGTATCTCCAATCCAGCGCGGAACTATGTGAAAATGCATATGATCTTCTAAGCCTGCCCCCGCAGCTCTCCCTAGGTTAAGGCCGATATTGAATCCATCTGGTTTGTATTCCTCTTTTAGGGCGGCGACGGCGAGCTTCATGAGCTTCATGATTTCGCTCGATTCCTCATCTCCGAGATCTAGAATGTTTCCGACATGTCTATAGGGAGCTATCATCAAATGCCCATTATTGTATGGAAAGCGATTCATAATCACGAATGAAGTCTTTCCTCTAAACACCACTAAATTCCTCTCATCATCATTCTCCTCCGCAGCTTTGCAAAGGAAGCATTTGGAATCCTTTTCCTTATTCGAGAATTTCTTAATGTAAGCCATTCTCCAAGGAGCCCATAAAATCTTCATTCCTCCTATGAAGCCCACGGTCAGGCTAATTAATATTCACCTCGGCAAAGTCTTCGGAGAAAGGAAATGATTAATTTCTAGGCGGTCTGAGAGTAGTGGGAGGTTTAGAGTTTGGAGATAAGGCAGGTCGACATCTCGCATAAGGAAGTTGTCAGAAGAGAGGCCATAGCCAAAGGCTTTATCAAACTTAAACCCGAAACCCTTCAGAGAATTAGATCTGGAGAAATTGAGAAAGGAGACCCGCTTCAAGTTGCTAGGCTCGCGGGGATAAATGCCGCTAAGCTGACGTCTTTATTACTGCCCTTATGCCATCCTTTAAAGCTTGAGCACGTTGGAATAGATGCCGAAGTTAGAGAAGATGGTATCGAAGTAACTGCTAGGGTGATAGCCATCGAGAAGACGGGGGTCGAAATGGAGGCACTAGTGTCCGTTGCTATAGCTTTGCTCAACATATGGGATGTCGTCAAAGCTTATGAGAAAGATGAGCAAGGACAGTATCCTGAAACCGTTATAACCGATATAAGGGTGATCGAAAAGAGGAAGGAGAAGCCATGAAGCTTCCCAAGGAGAATCATGAAAAACATGCTCCAAAGGTCTTAAAGTTCGCATTAATAACCGTAAGCAGCTCCAGATACTCGGCTAAGCTTAGAGGCGAATCATACACTGATGAATCACAGGAACTTGCAACAGACATTCTGAAGAGAAATGGTCATGTAGTTAAGGTAAGAGATCTCGTAACTGACGACGTGGAAATGATTAGGCGTAAACTACTGCAATTATTGAATGATCCCGAACTCGATGTAATAATCTTCATTGGAGGCACAGGTCTTTCCAAGAAAGATGTGACGATAGAGGCCGTCAAACCTTTCTTCGAGAAAGAGGTGGAAGGATTTGGAGAACTATTTAGATGGCTTAGCTTTCAGCAAATAGGGACAACGGCGTTTCTAAGCAGAGCGGTTATGGGAACTGTAAATGAAAAAGCGATAATATGTCTTCCAGGATCTCCTCACGCGGTAAAGCTTGCACTAGAAAACTTCCTCCCAGAATTTCCTCACTTGATATATGTTCTTAGATCTTAGGATTCGGATTCCTTACCCTCCTCTTTGCTTTCACTCGTGCTGGATTCACTTAAAGATGCTTGTGGTGCTGCGGCTATGGGCAAGGCTACGCGTATTAATTTCTCCTCTCCTCTCATAACGTGATAGCTTGGTGATCTAACCTTTCTATCGCCGACGTAAACGTGGCCATGAACTATAAACTGCCTAGCTTGATGAATAGTCTTAGCTAAGCCGAGCCTATAGACCATGGTTTGAAGCCTTCTTTCTAAGATGTCTCGCACGGTAAGTCTGAGGACGTCATCAGCTGTCGCATTCTCGTCCGTAAGCCCCATTCTGTAAAGTCGGCTTATCAGAGCTCTCTCCTCCTCAGCTCTTTTCTCACCAGTTAATCCGAAAAGCTTTCTAGCGTGAGCCCTAATTTTCCTAAGGATTGTTTCAGCCCTCCATAGCTCACGCTTATTCCTAAGTCCATATTCTCCTACAAGCTGAAGCTCAGCCGCTAGTCTATCAGCTTTCCATGGATGCTTCGGAGTTACGTACTGCTTCCTAGGCTTCTTCGGATCTCCCATTTCAGCCAGTCTACCTCACTTCCTCCTTATTAACCTAAGTATGCTGGAAACAAGCCGTACGCTAACGAAGAAGCTTTTTCTCAAATGATACTCAAAGTAATGTTAAAATAATGTAATCCTTGCAACCGCTTGACATATGGTAAGCCCTTGCGGAAAGCTTCCTTCAAAATGAATAAAGGCTATCCGGCGAAGAGGCTAAAAGAAGCGGTCTTGCAATTGTAAAGACGGCCGATTGAAACTTTCTGAGCTATTCCGTGCTTTCTTCTTGATTTGTAAGATGTTTGAGATTTTTAAAGTCTTAAGCATGAAAGCAGGCAACTTTGTCTAGGAATACTTCTCCTAAGAACCGTCTAACACTTAATACCATCCTACATCGTAAAATTCTCGGGAATGTGGAGAACAAGGCGCCGGGGAAGTTTACCTGGAGAGGATTTAGAGCTTATTGAAGATTTTGGCGAGGTTGTGAGAAATGCTCGAATGAGGCTTGGCTTGACTCAAGAAGATTTAGCTAAGCAGATAAATGAAAAGCTGACGACGATAAAGAAGATTGAAGCTGGAGAGTTTAAGCCGCCGATAGATCTGGCGAGGAAGCTTGAAAAATTCTTAAGAGTGCGACTTCTCGTGCCTACCGAAGAGCTCAGTTATGAGCCGTCCACGAAATATGTTGCGAAGAAGAGCGATTTTGCAGTAAGCTTAGGTGACTTGATTAAGAAGAAAACTGATCGTGGATCACGTGATGAAATTTGAGCAATAAGAAGAGATAAATAACGTACGAACAGGTTTTTCTTGATGGCTCAAGAAGAATTATATCCTCGATTTTCGCCAAGTGACTTGCTAAAGTTTTGCGAGGAATGCTTCGTTAAAGTAGGTGTCCCGAGAGAATATGTACAGTTAATTGCCGACCACCTTATCACGGCAAATCTTAGAGGAGTGGATTCGCATGGTGTAATCAGGATATCATACTACATCGAAGGATTAGAGAAAGGCTACGTTAAGCCTAAAGCGGAGATTAAGGTTTTGAAAGTCTCTGTATAGTGCTTTGCTCGATGGAGGAGATCTTTTGGGGATAGTTCCTGCTGTGAGGGCTACGGAGTTGGTCATAAAGAAGGCTAAATCCACGGGACTGACTATCGTCGGTGTGAAAAGGCTTGGACACGTTGGAATGCTCGCCTATTATACGAAGAAGATAGCTGAAGAGAAATTAATCGGGTTTGCTTGCGCGAATTGTCCGCCGAGAGTTGCTCCTTGGGGAGGAGCTGGAAGAGTCTTTGGAACAAATCTATTCAGCATAGGACTTCCAGCTGGAAATAGGAATCCAATTATAATCGATATGGCTACAAGCGCTACGGCTGCATTCAAGATCCGGCTAGCCTTAAAGCAAGGTAAGAAACTTCCGCCCGGTATCGCTTTAGACAAGGATGGCAAGCCGACAACCGATCCGAAAGAAGCTGTTAAGGGAGTCTTACTGCCATTTGGCGGCCATAAGGGCTATGCGATAGCCTTGCTTGTTGAGATTCTCTCGAGTGCGTTCATTGGAGGTTTGAGAAGTAGCGAAACAATAGATCATGCATCAACGCAGGGAGGCTTCTTAGTGGCGGCGGTAAATCCCACCCTATTCAGGGGATATGATGAATATGTGCAAGACTTAGAGGAGATCATAAGCGAGGTCAAGGGCTGTAAAAGAATGGAAGGGGTCTCAGAAGTCCTGCTTCCGGGAGAGATAGAAGACAGAACATATGGCACTCGACTACGTGAGGGAATTCCAATCGACCCTGAAACCCTGAAATCCCTTGAAGAAGTTGGAAAAAGGTTAGGCGTTCCATTTCCGAGTAGGATTGCTTAAAAGCATCGTCAACGTCAAAGTTTTAAAGCAGCTGCTGGAACAAGTCGATAGAGCTGGAAAGTGAAGGTCGCGATAGTGCATAGAGTCCAGAGAGGTGAGCAAGATAATCTAGCCGAACTTAGGGAGCTTTGTAAAACTGCGGGCTATGAAATAGTCTATCAGCTGAAACAAGAGCGCCCGCCACATCCCAAATTCCACATAGGCCCTGGGAAAGTTGAGGAATTGAGAAAGGCGGTTCAGGAACTTGGTATAGAGAAAGTCGTGTTCGAAAACGAGCTTAAACCTGTTCAAGAATACAATCTCGCAAAGGCTTTGAAAGTTCCGATAATCACTAGGACCCAGCTGATACTCGAGATATTCAGCCTTCATGCAAGTAGCATGGAGGCAAAGCTCCAGATCAAACTAGCTGAGTTAAAGTATGAGCTCTCGAGGGCAAAGGAGAAGGTTAGGTTGGCCAAGAAGGGCGAGCAGCCGGGCTTCCACGGACTCGGAGCCTACGAAGCTGATGTCTACTATGATGAAATTCATCGAAGGATAGTCTCCATCCTAAGGAAGCTTGAGCACATTAAGAAGCATATGGATCTGATAAGGGTCAGCAGAAAGAAGCGCGGCTTACCATTAATCTCCCTCGCAGGATATACTAATGCTGGAAAGTCTACTCTTTTCAATGCTTTAACGACAGAGCAGGTGAAGGTGAGCTCACAGCTCTTCACGACTCTCACTCCAACAACTAGGCTAACCCGCATGGACGGCAAACCAGTCTTCCTCTCAGATACGGTCGGATTCATAAAGAACCTCCCCACCCTATTGATTGAGGCATTTTACGCAACCTTGAGAGAGATCGCATTATCAGATCTAATTCTCCTCGTCGCAGATGTTTCAGAGCCTCTTCCAAAGCTTAAAGAACGGGTTGAAACCTCACTTCAAACGCTTTACAGCATAGGCGCTCATAACGTTCCGATAATTTTAGTCTTGAATAAGATCGATTTGATAGGAGTCGAAGAAGCAGAGCGGAAAGCCGAGGAGCTAGATCTAGAAATTCCATACGTATTCACGTCAGCTAAGTATGGATGGGGGCTTGAAAACTTACAAAAGAAGGTTTCAAGCATGTTGAAGACGTTCATCCGCGTCGAAACCAAGCTCCCCTATAATGGCGAAACAATGAGTATTCTAAGCGAGATATGCGAATTCTCCAAAATTAACGGAATCACGTTCGATAACGGATTTGTAAAATTGGATGCCGAAATCCCAATCCAGCTTGCTGAGAAACTTCGAAGGTGCGCTGCCGATGGAGTCTTCAAAGTCGAATAACTTGCTCTTGAGAATAGTTAGAGACATAGCCGACTATCAATTTGGAAAAGGGGTTGGCGAAAAGATCTTCCCCGATGACTGTAAGGTCGAAATTTCGAAGAGAACTAGAAGGCCTAAATACGTCTATCTTGGAGATAAATTGCTTGCAACTATCAGGTATCCAGATAATTTGTTAGCTCTGACCTTGGAGGGCGGGAGAAGGCTTCGAGACGTTTTAGGAGAGCGGGCTCCAATAATAGTTGTCAAGGAGAAGGCTATTCAGAAATTAAAGCAGGGAATGAACTTGACAGCACGTGATATCATTCGGTGCACTAGGGAAATCAGGCCTGGGGAGGAAGTCTTAGTAGAGGATGAACGCGGCAATTTGCTTGCCATAGGTAAGGCATCTGTCGCCTCGCAGACGATGCTCGAACTCAAGCGGGGAGTAGTCATCAAGGTAAGGAAGGCATGCAAATAGCTCGAAAACTAATATCCTAACGAGTTCACAGTATAGCTGAAGAGGTGTCTAGGAATGCGGAAGCTTTCGCCAAGGCAGCTAAGAAGAATGCAGGCAAGAATGCTTGGAAACCTCGGATTAGATCTAAAAGAACTCGGTGTCGCAGATGAAGTCATGATAAAGCTTCCTGAGAAAGAGATCGTATTGAGAGGAGCGAGCATAATAGAGATGAAGCTTGAAGGAGAGCGGGTTTATCAAATAATTGGCGGAGAGGTTGAAGAGAAAAAGCCTTCTGAAGCCGAGGAGAAATACGAGCCTTCACAAGAGGATATCATGCTAGTGGCTGCGCAAGCGAATGTAAGTGAAGAAGAGGCTAGAAACGCGTTAATCGAAGCTGAAGGCGATCTAGCGAAAGCAATTCTCCTACTTAAGGCTAAGAAAAGCTAATGCTCTCTAAACGCGATCACACTATTTTCGTTTATCTTTCTGAGCTTCTCCGCTATCGGAAGAACGTTCTTGAGAGCTTTCACACTTTTCTCCCCCCTCATGGGTATAAAGCATCCAGCATCAAGATTCCCTATAATTTTCTTAGATGCCTCCACCCAATCCTCGGGACTCCTAAATCTATCTACTCCAGGAAATGGTGTTACGCTATAATATTGCGCACGTTTCTCTAGGAGGTTACCGACTGCTTCCTCACCATATCTGTATGAATCTATTCTGAAGAATCTCTTCGCAGCCGAGGTTGGACATCTTCCTCCGAGTAGGATTTTCCCTCCACCGAGCTGTGAAAGAATTCTTCTTGCTTCGGCAACGATTCTTGACGCTATATCCAAGGCTTCTTCGATTATGATGGATTTCCTTCTTGCTAGATATCGCGATGCCTCAAAGACCCCGCTGAGCGATATTATCGAGTAGGCCGCATTCTCTCCATGAATCTTCTCGACGAGCTTCAATCCCTTCTTCATCACTGGAATCACTTCCTTGATGCATTCTGATAGCTTCCTCAGAGTCAAATCTAGATCTCCTCCACTTTCAAGCGCGATTCCTAGAACATTTAATGTGGTAATTGAGTGAATTCCCTTCCTAGAATTGTTTAAGAGAAAACCACTGAAGCATGTATCGTCTGAAAGCGAATAAACATGTGGAAGATCTAACTTCATTAGATTTCTACTCAGCCGCGCAAGTTCTCTTAAATCGAACTCCTTTAAATTGACTATCAATCCTAGATGACCTAGCTTCTTCCAAGTTTTTCCAACCAGTTCAGGTATGCTTTCAGAAAGCTTCAAAGAAAGGATCCTCTTTTTTGGAAGTCTCTTTAAGAGAATTTGTGCTACCTGCCTAATCTTCTCATCTGAACCAGATAGTTTTAGCTCATGTCTAATCGATAGCGACTTAAATGCTATGTTGATCGAATTCTCGAATAGGTCCTCGGAATCTAGATCAAATTCCTTGGAGAAGAAGCCTGTTAACCAGTTACTGATAGGGTAAATGTCAATTCTTCCAGAGAGATGTAGCTCGGCCACTTCTCTGGGAAGAAAGCTTAGCAGGAGGTATTCTTTCTCGATTGCTCCTGAGGCTTCCTCTAGGAAGATCCTCCAATCGCCTGAGTCAACAGATTTTTTCAATAGCTTCTCGGCGTCGTAGAGCGGCATTCCGAGTCGCGTTAATCTATGCCTGTATTTCTCCAATCCCATGTCGAGTAAAATCGAGTTTACGAGTTCGCGGATTAGTGGAGCTGTTAGGTAGTCGATCTTTAGGTCGAGGAGTTTTCTCTCGGCTACGGCTGCTATTTCTTTAGCTAGTTTCGGCGAGAGCTTAGCCTCCTTTACTAAGGCATCTGCAATCTTATTCTTATCAAATGGCTCTATTAGCTGATCGCTTCTCCTCACTATCATTAGCGTTCTCTCACCAAGTTCTTCCTCGATTTTCTCCAAGTATTTCAAAACCAGAGCTCCGCGTTGAGATAGGGCGTATTTCCCTGATGATGAGTCTACTTCGATTAATCCGCTGTTGAGAAGCTTCTTGAGATGATAGGAGAATTTTCCAGCATCTTTGCTTCTATCCATTCCGACAGCTTTCGCGAGCTCTGAGTATCCCAGCTTCTGGTATGCTAGTGATTTAAGCATAGCGAGCCTGATTGGTGAGGAAAGGCTATCCAAAACTGATTCTAGGCTTGACGATGCTCGGCGAGATTTCATCTGACTACCTACTGTTTTCTCCGATAAAAAATCTTGTCGGTCTTCAAAAAGGCTCAGAGCTAAACATATATGGTGGATTCCTGAATCTTTCCCGGGAATGGGGCTTAAAGAATTCTTTAAGTCATCGGCGGTCACCTTGAAGCTCACCCGAAAGCCTACTAGACATGAGTTCATGGTTGCGATTAGGATAACCTTGCTTGGAGTCGCCGCGATAGGCGGGATAACCTTCATAGTCAAGTTCATAGCATTAGCGATTCAGGGGGCGTAGAGGCGTATAAACATGGCTCAGCAACCTCCTCAAAAGCCGAGATTCTTCATGGTCAAGGTCACTGCAGGGCAAGAACGAAACGTAGCTCGGATAATCGAGGCCAGAATATCCTCTCCAGAAAAGGAGGGAATCTATTCAATCCTCGTTCTCCCAGGTATCAAGGGCTATCTATTCATAGAGGCGGAGAGCAAGGAGAAGGTCTCCCTAATCACTCAAGGCATAAAGCACGTTAAAGCGAGGGCGATAATGCCGGTCAAGAAAGAAGAACTCATGATCCACTTGACTGAGAAGCCCGCCGTTGAGATGCTATCCGTCGGCGACGTCGTCGAGATAATATCTGGACCGCTTCAGGGAATAAGCGGTAAAGTTATTAGAGTGGATAAGCCGAAGAATGAAATAACGATAGAGCCCGCGGACGCGGCCTTCCCGCTCCCAATCTCCGTTCCAGCAGATCAGGTTCGAGTAGTAAAGCAGAAGGAGGTCTAAGAAAAATGCCTGAGAAAACCCTAAAGTTCCTAATTCCGGGAGGAGAAGCTTCAGCTGGTCCTCCAATTGGGCCAGCTCTAGGTCCGCTGGGATTAAATGTGTTAAAGGTGGTTGAGGAGATCAATAAAAAGACTAGCGAGTTCAAGGGGATGAGGGTTCCAGTTGAAGTCATAGTAGATACGGAGACGAAGAGCTTTAAGATCAAGGTTGGAACGCCGACGACCGCAGCCCTAATAGTTAAGGAAGCTGGGATAGAGAAGGGATCAGGGCAACCTAACCGCGAATTCGTTGGAAATCTCAGCATGGAGCAGGTTGTTAAGATCGCGAAGTTAAAGATGCCTGACATGAGAGCTAAGACGCTAAAAGCAGCAGTTAAACAGGTTCTCGGAACATGTCTCAGCATGGGAGTGACCGTGGAGGGAAAGAGAGCTAAAGAAGTCATAAGAGAGGTTGATGAAGGCAAATACG
>Ga0190363_1002251_pt1 | contig 11072 bp, 8 predicted proteins | sample 48721867_MG_FD_161272 | JGI IMG/M metagenome (GOLD analysis project Ga0190363, IMG submission 161272) | Hydrothermal vent microbial mat bacterial communities from Southern Trench, Guaymas Basin, Mexico - 4872-18-6-7_MG | ecosystem: Environmental > Aquatic > Marine > Hydrothermal vents > Microbial...
TTTGGAGCAAGGATGCAATATTGTTATCAACTGCAATATCAGGAAGGCCTATCTTGCTAATATTAGGTCTTGCAACTGCGGGAGTAACAGTCTTTTATTCATTAAGAATGATAGGGCTAATCTTTTTTGGAAAGGAAAGTGAACATATAAGGCGGTTAGAAGCTGAAGGACATCATATCCATGAGGCACATTATATAATGTGGTTACCTTATGCTATTATGGCTACTTTAACTATAATTATAGGAGCTATAGGACCTTTCCTTGAGGAAAAACTACATGAAGTCTTAAGCATAAATGTACTGAGTTATACGCATTTCATAATGGAGTCAAGTAATGTTAGGCCTATAATTACTCCAATGCATGAAATAGGGCTACCTTGGCATATAATTGTTCCATTATTTTCAATAATAATGATAGCTATAGGTGGAGCTCCTTCATACATGATTTATATAGCAAGAAAAATTGATCCAGAATTAGTAGTAGGAAGAAGTTCACTACTTAGAGCAATTTATAAATTCTTAATCATGAGATGGTACATCAATCCAGTGTATTATATAGTATTCGTTAATGGGCTTATATCATTCTCGAGAAGTGCTTACAAGTACATTGAAATATCGATATTGGAACAATTTAATGCAATATTTGTAAACTTCTTTAAGAGGCTTTCAGATGCCTTCTTTGATTATGTAGAATTATCAATATTTGAGAAGTTCAATATATCATTAGCTAGGCTCTTTAAAGTATTCTCGCGAATACTAAGGAGAGTACAGACAGGTGTTCTATCTTATAATATAGTAGAAATGGTTATAGGAATGCTCTTATTGATACTCTTCACGATGCTTGAATTCATATTAGGGGGAGCGTAATGACGAGCTTTGGTTTTAGTCCATTACTGCAGATAGTTCTAATACCAATAATAGCCAGTCCGCTAGCATATTATTCTTCAAAGAGACTAGGCAATAAAAGCGGATATGTAGCGTTCATCATACTCTGCTATGTAACCTTATTGATGATAGGCGTGGGCTATGAGTATCTAAAGATGGGTTCGGAAATAGTTGAGGAATACCATTGGGCACCTTTAGCTGGGCTTTACTTTGGTCTTAGAGCTGATGGATTAAGTATACCAGTAGCATTAATGATATTACTTCTCTCTACAGCAACATCTATCTATTCTATATCTTACATGGAGCACAAAGGTGGAGTAGGAGCATACTTTTCACTATATTTGCTCTATGCATCAGGCATGGTGGGTACAGTATTAGCAACTAATTTGATTCAGTTCTACCTGTTCTGGGAATTAATGCTAGTGCCATCCTACTTCCTTATTGCTGAATGGGGATACGGAGATAGAGAACGTGTAAGCTTTAAATATTTCCTGTACACTCACATAGGCGCGCTTTCATTACTTGCAGGAATATTAGCAACGTATGCGTTTACAGGGACATTTAATATGTATGAATTACCCGCTAGAATTACTCTGCTTTCTCCAGAGGTACTTCGTTGGATTTTAATAGCTATGTGTATAGGCTTCTTCGTTAAGATGGCTGTAGTACCGTTACATACATGGCTTCCAGATGCACACGCAGAAGCACCAACACCAATAAGCATGTTACTGAGTGGTGTAATGATAGAGTGTGGCGTTTATGCATTAGCTAGGATAGCTCTATTCATATTTTACGAAGTTTTCAAGGACTTCGGTTCAACATTGACGATATTAGCAGTAATGACAATGTTTTATGGAGGTATGATGGCGTTAGTTCAAAGCGATATAAAAAGGCTATTAGCTTATTCTAGCATAAGCCAGATCGGCTATATGCTTTTCGGTATTTCAAGTATAGCCCCATATGGGGCTATAGGCAGCATATATCACATAATTTCTCATGCCTGTGCTAAGGGCCTTCTCTTCGCTTGTGCTGGAGCTGTAATGCATCAAACAAACGGTACAAGAGATATAAGGAAACTAGGTGGTTTAGCTCAAAGAATGCCTATTACGGCAATACTATTTATAGTAGGAGTTTTCTCGTTAGCTGGAGTCCCAACTTTATCAGGGTTTATAAGTGAATTTATGATATTCCTAGGAGGATTTGAAAGTGCAAATACTACTGGAAAGATCATTATAGTATTAATTGCAGTTCTCTGTGCTGCGTTAACTACAGCCTATGGATTATGGGCACTAAGGAGAATATTCTTTGGGCCCTTAAGGCCTGAACTAAACGAGGTAAAAGAAGCACCATTAACTATGATAGTACCCATGTCCTTCTTAGCCTTATTAAGTTTCTTCTTCGGCCTTTATCCAAGGCTACCATTAGCATTTCTAGAACCATGGATTAAAGCTGCACTTCCTTAGCTTCACAAAGAACTATCTAATATTATTGTTTTTACCTTTACTTCTTATAGTTAATTAATTTTTGAAGTTCTTTTCCACTACCATACTTAGCCCATATATGACATGCTCCTTCACTAGATACCATACAAGGACCTAGCGGATGTGAAGGGGTACAGATCTTGAGAAACATAGGGCAGTTAGTTGGCTTAATATTACCTAGGAGTACATCAGCGCATTTGCAACCAGTCCTGATATCATGACCTCTTTTAAGTTTTAAGCCATATTCTTCTATAGCATCCAGATTTCTGAACTTTTCTTTAAGGCGTAAGGAACTTAAAGGAACGAGACCTATCCCTCTCCATTCACCATCTACTACTTCAAATGTTTGCTTCATGGCTCTTTGAGCTGTTAAATTACCCTCCCAAGTAACAACCCTCTTGTATTCATTATAAAGTGAGGGAGCTTTTTGCCTTATCTGTCTTAAAATCTCTGCGATACTTATTAATACATCGAGAGGCTCAAATCCTGCAACAACGGTAGGTATATTATATTCTGTAGGTAAAAAGCTCCAAGCTTTTGCTCCAATAATAGTAGAGACGTGCCCAGGAGCTATAATTCCATTTAATGCAACTTTACGTATCTCTAATATGTAACGCATTACAGGAGGTGTTAGTCTTAGTGCTATTAGTAACCTTAGATTAGAGGGTATAGCGTTTTTCAGTATTCGAACGGCTATAGTTGGTTGTGTTGTTTCGAAACCTACAGCAAAGAATACACTCTCTCTTTTACGCTCTTTAGCCAGTTTTATAGCATCAAGAAAACTGTAGACAACTTTTACTGAAGCGCCTTCGGCTCTTGCCTTGGCTAGACTAATTTGGGATCCAGGAACACGGTACATATCACCATATGTGTAAACTTCTATGCCGTCTAATGCAAGTTCGATAGCTGCATCAATATAGCTTGCAGGTACTATACAGACAGGGCAGCCCGGGCCTGGAATTAGGTCTATACTGTCTGGTATAAGACTCCGTATACCGTAATATGTTATGGTATGCTCATGAGTTCCACAGAAGTTCATAATCTTTATTGGGAATTCATTCCAATGCTTAAGCTCATCAATTAGTGAATTAATTAAGTTGACAATGTTTCTTGCTAGAAAAGCATTTCGGTAAAGCGATATTAGGTGCATAACCTAATTTTAGAGATTGTATAGGTAGATAAAAATGTTCCTCTTGAGGTAGGAGAGGTAGGTATCATGAGTAGGGAGTACATAACATTAGCGCATGGTGCCGGAGGTAAAGAAATGAGTGAACTTATTGAAAGAACCATCATTTCTAGAATTAAGAATAGGAAAGTAGATCAAGGTGTAGGCTTAGATGAGAGAGATGATTCAGCAACAATACCGTTAGGAGATATGCATGTAGTAATAACTACTGATAGCTATACAGTAAATCCTATTTTCTTTCCTGGCGGTAATATAGGTAAGCTTGCTATAACTGGTACGATAAATGACTTAGCTGTCATAGGTGCAAAGCCTTTAGCTATTGTAGATGCATTAATAGTAGAGGAGGGCTTTCCGCTTGATAGGTTAGAGAAGATAATAAAAGCTATGATAGAAGTAGCAGAGCAGGAGGACATAGCTATAATAGGAGGGGACTTCAAAGTAATGCCTAAAGGAGCAATAGATAAAATAGTCATTACTACAACAGGTATAGGGCTTGTAAAGAAGGAAAATATGATTTTAGACTCTGGACTTAAGCCTGGTGATAAAATAGTGGTAAGTGGTACTATAGGTGAGCATGGAGCTACGATACTAGCATTACAGAGTGGTATAGACGTAGAGGGAGAGTTAAGCTCTGATTGTGCTCCAGTAACTAAAATTATGGAAATATGTCGAAAAATAGGTGGTGTACATGCTGCTAAGGATCCTACCCGTGGAGGGATTGCAATGGCATTAAATGAATTAGCTAGAAAGTCAAAGGTAATGATAATATTAGAAGAGGAGAAGATACCTATAAGGGAAGAGGTAAGAACATATTGTGAGATGTTAGGCATAGACCCGCTCTATTTAGCATGTGAGGGAAGAGTAGTAGTAGGAGTAAAAGCAGAAAAAGCTGAAGAGTTGGTAAAGGAACTTCGCAAAGCAGGATATGAAGAGGCTAATATAATAGGAGAGGTAAAGGAAGGAAGAGAAGGATATGTGTTAATGAAGACCATAGTTGGAGGTATTAGAATAGTTGAGATGCCCATAGGAGAGATCGTTCCTCGAATTTGCTAGAAGAAGGTTTCTAATTTCGATTCTCTTAGCATTATCTGCCATGCAGAGATGAGTTCCTTAGCTTCTTTTTCGTTTATTTTAGCTATTATAGCTCCAGCGTGAACTATGACAAAATCACCTTCCTTAATATCAGGTACTAATAGTGCATCAACTTTACGTAAGACTCCCCCATAATTTACTATTGCAACATCATCCTCTATCTTTACTACCTTGGCCGGAATGCCTAAGCACAAGTAATGGTCACCTACCCTAAGGAATATAGATAAGCCCTATTTTAAATCTAATGATGCCAAGAAAGGCTATACTAATAAGGACTATAGGCATAGTACAAGGTGTAGGGTTTAGACCATTTATTTATAGAATTGCAGTAGCGAGCAACCTTAAAGGCTATGTTAAGAATAGAGGCGGGGCAGAAGTCGAGATATACGTTGAAGGTAGAGATAAAGAGATACAGAAATTCATAAGAGAGATACTTACTAATAAGCCACCCTCAGCTAAAATAGAGAAAATGAAGATTATAGAAGTGGAGCCCAAGGGCTACGAGGATTTTGTTATAGAGCAAAGTGAAAGAAAAGGAGTAACTCTTTCTATGATACCTCCTGATTTTAGTATATGTAACGAATGCTTAAAGGAGATTTTAGATCTAAGGAGTAGGTGGTACGGATACCCATTTAATTCCTGTGCATGGTGTGGTCCAAGGTTTACAATTATAGAATCATTGCCATATGATAGGGAGAGAACAACTATGAGGGATTTCCCCCTATGTGAAGAATGTCTCAGGGAATATAATGATCCGTTAAATATTAGGAGATTTCATGCAGAGGGTATAAGTTGTCCTAAGTGCGGGCCTAAGGTTTTTCTACTCGATAATAAAGGAAAATTAATCGAGGATAAGGATCCTATAGAACTAGCTGCAAGGCTGATAGATGAGGGAAGTATAGTTGCTATTAAGGGAATTGGTGGCTTTCATATATCAGCACTAGCAACTGACGACGAGATTATATTAGAATTAAGAAGAAGGAAGAGACGCCCTCAGAAACCCTTTGCACTTATGGCCTTGAATCTGGATGTAGCGGAAAGGCTTGTAATAGTAAACGACTTCATAGAGAGGTTGCTAACTTCACTTGAGAGGCCTATACTTGTTCTAAAGAAAAAAGAGGAAGCTCCTGTTTCTAAATTTGTAGCACCAGGTCTAGATACATTAGGGATTATGCTTCCTTATACGGGTTTACATTATCTATTACTTTCAAAAACCAGAGATAGATTCCTAATTATGACTAGTGGCAATCCAAGAGGTGAGCCTATATGCATAGATAATGAAAGTGCGTTGAAAAAACTTAAGGGTATTGTAGATTACTTTTTAGTTCATAATCGCAGAATTGTTAATAGAGTTGATGATAGTGTAATAAGGATAACTGGAGATAGTTGTATGTTCTTAAGAAGAAGTAGAGGATATGCTCCTAGATGGATAAAACTTCCCTTTAAGTTAGAACGCCCTATAATAGCATTTGGAGCCTTTTTATCTAACGTTGCCGCAATAGGCATTGATGAATACGCCATTCCTACACAGTTCTTAGGAGATATGGATGATTGGGAGACAATAAATTTCGCTGAGAGGGCTATAAGCTTTCTCTTAAGTGCGTATAACATCAACCCTAAGGGAGCTATAATAGCAGCTGATATGAACCCATCCTATATTACGAAGTCATTAGCAGAAGAGTGGAGTGAAAAGTATGAAGGAGATCTAGTTCTTGTACAACATCATCATGCACATATAGCTTCTGTCATGGCTGAAAAGGGGTTAAGTATTGATGAAGAGGTTGTAGGAATCGGTATAGACGGAGCGGGATATGGAGTAGATAAAAAGATTTGGGGTGGAGAAGTAATGATAGCAAATTATACCTCTTTTCGTAGAGTTGGTCATTTAAGGTATCAAAAAATGCCAGGAGGAGATCTAGCCACGATATATCCTGTTAGAATGTTGATAGGTATACTTTCCTCATTTATGGATGAGGAGGAAATAGAGCATCTGTTAAAGAGCGAGTTGAAGCACCTATTAAAGGGAATACCATATGGACTAAAGGAATTGCATGTAATACTCACTCAAGTTTATAAGAGTAATCCTCCTCAGACATCAAGTATAGGACGCTTCCTTGATGCAGTTTCAGCACTCTTAGGTGTATGCTTAAAGCGAAGTTATGAGGGAGAGCCTGCTATTAAACTAGAAGCTTATTCTTCGCGAGGTAAGATAATTGATTTACAAATACCAATAGTCAATATAAACGGTAAGCTTATTATTGATACTAGCAAGTTCATGGAGGAAATAATTTCTTATCTAGATCTTTATGATACTAAGTCCTTAGCTAAGAGTATACAATATTTCCTAGGAAGAGGCTTAGGAGCTATAGCTACTAAAGCTCTAAGTAGGAAGCATAAATATGTAGTGGTATCTGGTGGTGCGGCTGTTAATGAGTATATACTAAAAGGAATAAAGGATGAAGTAGGTGATAGAGCGACTTTGCTCTTACCTAAGGAGATGCCTCCAGGAGATGGAGGTATTTGTCTTGGGCAAATAGTAACTGCATATGCTAAAATGTTAAAGAATTAGTTTATCGGATATTTCGCTCCATTTATGACATGCTACATAGCGTCCTTTTTCAATTTCTTCAAATGTAGGTTCCTTTTTCTTACAGATAGCAGTAGCAAAGGGACAACGAGAAGAGAAGCGACAGCCACTAGGTGGATTTAAAGGACTTGGAACATCTCCTTTCAGAAGCAGTCTATGTCGATGCCTCTTTCTTGGATCAGGAACAGGTATAGATGAGAATAAAGCGAATGTATATGGATGTAGAGGTTCTCTAAATAACTCCTTACAGGAAGCTAGTTCTACTATCTTTCCTAGGTACATTACAGCTACACGATCACTCATATACTGTATTACGGATATATTATGTGATATGAATAGATACGTTAAGTTAAACTCACTCTGCAACTCTCTGAGTAATTTTAGAATGCGAGCTTGTACAGATACGTCCAAAGCAGATGTTGGCTCATCGAGTACTATGAATTTTGGTCTTAGGATTAATGCTCTAGCAATTGCAACTCTCTGTCTCTGACCACCAGAAAGCTCATGAGGAAAACGATAGAGATGTTCTTCTCTAAGGCCAACAGCATGTAGGGCTTCATAGGCTTTTTCTAAGAGGTCTTCTTTGCTTATATCTTTAAAATGTATTCTTAGAGGTTCAGTTACAATGTCCTTAATGCGCATTCGTGGATGTAGGGATGTGTAAGGATCCTGGAAGACTATCTGCATATCTTTCCTTATTCTCCTCAACTCTCTACCTTCTAATATAGTGATATCCCTTCCTTCAAAGAATATCTTGCCTGAGGTTGGCTCTATAAGTCGTAAGATGCACCTTCCAAGAGTTGTCTTCCCACAACCCGATTCACCAACAAGCCCTAGTGTCTCACCACGTTTTATCTCAAGGTCAACTCCATCTACTGCTTTTACATAGCCTGTTATTCTATGAAAGAGTCCACCTCTTACGGGAAAATACTTCTTCAGGTCTAATACTTTGATAAGTGATGTATCCTTCATGTGAATTATACCTCCTCTGAATATAAATGACATGCCACCATTCGATTCCTATTTAGCCATATGGAAGGTGGTTTTACTTTAGAGCATATCTCCATTGCATGAGGACATCTAGGATGGAATCTGCAACCTTTAGGAGGATTCATTAAGTTAGGTATTTCACCTTCTATTGTATAAAGTTCATGGCCAAGTCTGGGTATGGCAGCTAATAGACCCTTAGTGTAAGGATGCATAGGGTTATCGAAAATATCGAATATGCTTCCATATTCGACTATGTTGCCTGCATACATTACAGCTACCTTGTCGCATAACTCAGCCGCTACACTTAGATCATGTGTTATGTAAAGTACAGAACTCCCTATTTCACTTACTAAGTCTCTAATTAGCTGTATTATTTGTGCTTGAACAGTAACGTCTAAGGCGGAGGTGGGTTCATCTGCGATAAGTAACTTAGGCTTCATAAGTAATGCCATAGCTATCATAATCCTCTGTGCCATACCCCCGCTGAGTTCATGGGGATATCGTTTTAATAAAGATCTAGGATCTGGTAATCCTACCTTTTTAAGCATATCTATTATGATATCTTCGGCTTCCTTATCTGATAGAGAGGAATGAGCTTCTATAGCTTCTTTAAGTTGAAAACCTACTGTTAGTATAGGATTAAGTGCGGCCTTAGGCTCTTGAAATATCATGGATATTTCTTTACCTCTTATTTTACGTATCTCCTCATCATCTAGTTTGAGGAGATCTCTTCCTTCAAATAGTATCTCTCCCTGAATTATTTTTCCAGGAGAAGGTACTAAGCGCATTATAGATAGAGCTGTAACAGTCTTTCCTGAGCCTGTCTCACCGACTAACCCTAGTATCTCCTTATAACCTATACGAAGATTGACGCCATCAAGCGCTTTTACTACGCCTTCATACCTATAAAAGTGAACTACTAGGTTGCTTATCTTCAATAGATAGTTGGTCATTCTCTCCTCTCCTTTACGTCTAAGACATCTCTAAGTCCATCACCTAGTAGATTAAAACCTAGAGCAGCAAGAAATATAGCTAAACCTGGAAATGTAGAGACCCACCATTGAGCTCTTATGTACATGCGTCCTTCGCTGACCATAACACCCCATTCAGGAGTAGGTGGAGGTGCACCGAGACCGAGAAAACCTAAGCCAGCGGCAAGCAATATCACACCACCCATATCAAGAGTGGATTGAACTATAATAGCATGTATAACCATGGGTAGTATATGTTTAAACATTATACGTAGACGAGAAGCCCCAATAGCTCGTGCAGCTTCAATATATGTTTCATTCTTAATCTGTAGAACACATGCTCTAACAAGCCTAGCATAGACAGGCCAAGATACGGTAGCTATCGAGAACATGACATTATAGAGACCAGGGCCTAAGGCTGCTGCTACGGCCATTGCTAGAATTAATCTTGGAAAAGCGAAGAACATATCTGTTATTCGCATAAGAACCTCATCAACGATACCTCCTAGATAACCAGAGATTAAACCTAGTATTAGTCCTATAGAAGTAGAGACTAATACTACAAGAATAGCTATTGATAAGGAGATTCTACAGCCGTATAGTATCCTACTAAAGATATCTCTTCCTAATTGATCTGTACCACATAAGTGCTTCCAATTAGGTGGTTTAAGCCTTTCATCAATATTTTGAAGATAAGGATCATAAGGGGCGATGTATGGACCTATGATGGCTAAAACTATAAGAATTAGGACTATGATTATACCTGTTAAGCTAGTTGGTGATCTAAGAAAAAGTCTAAGCATGAGCCTAAAGTCGCTACTAACAATTACTTCTTTTGCCTTTTCTTCACCTTCTTCTTTCTTCATAGTTTTCACCTATATCGGATCCTAGGATCTAGGTATGTATAGATGATATCAACGATTAAGTTCACAACAGAGTATATTATAGCGATGAACAATGTTACTCCCATAACAGCTAAGAAATCTAAGTAAAGGAATGCCCCGCTTGCATAACGCCCTAATCCAGGCCAAGCGAAAATGGTTTCAGTTAAAACAGCACCTTCAAGTAAACCGCCATAAGTAATACCTATAACTGTAATAGTAGGAATTAATGCATTTCTTAGGACGTGTCTGAGAATTACTAATCTTTCCTTTAGTCCTTTAGCTCTTGCAGTTCTTACATGTTCCTGCCTTAGAACTTCAAGAATACTTGACCGTGTTATCCTAGCAATTCCAGCTGCGGCATACCATCCTAGGACTATTGATGGCATCACTAAGTGCTTTATTCCATTCCAGAAAGCATCCAACCTACCACTTATCAGACTATCCAATAGTAGAAGACCGGTTATTCTAGGTGGGAGTGAAATAAAGGGATCTAACCTACCGGGACCTGGAAGCCAACCAAGCCAGTAGTAAAATATTATTAGGAATACAAGGCCGAGCCAGAATACAGGAGTAGAGACGCCAGCTATAACAAAAACTCTAGCTAACTGATCGATTATACTATCTTTTTTTAAGGCAGAGATTACACCTAAGGGAATTCCCATTAGTATACCTACTATAAGCGCGGCGGTTGCTAATTCTATGGTAGCTGGAAAGAAGCTGAGTATATCTGTAAGTACTGCCCTATTAGTCCTAATAGATTTACCTAAGTCACCGTGTAATACACGCCAGATGTAATCGATGAATTGTTCATGAAGAGGTTTATCAAACCCCCATTCATGCTTTATCTTATCTACCAGCTCAGGTGGAGCCTGAGGACCTAAGATAGCACCTATAGGGTCAGCAGGTATTACATGAGATAGAAAGAATGTTATGACAAGTACTCCGAATAACACGAATATCGTTAATATTAGTCTTCTTATAATGTAAGCTTTTAGAT
>Ga0190363_1002252_pt1 | contig 11071 bp, 9 predicted proteins | sample 48721867_MG_FD_161272 | JGI IMG/M metagenome (GOLD analysis project Ga0190363, IMG submission 161272) | Hydrothermal vent microbial mat bacterial communities from Southern Trench, Guaymas Basin, Mexico - 4872-18-6-7_MG | ecosystem: Environmental > Aquatic > Marine > Hydrothermal vents > Microbial...
GAGAAAAGAGTCTGCTGTGGATTTTCTGAAATGAAGTTTCCAACTTGAAGTGGCTGAGATTTCTCCAGAGCGTTAACTTTCATTTTTTCGTGGCAACTCCTTTACAGTTTTCAAATTACATTTAGGGCAAACGTAGATTACGGCAAAGCCGATTCTGCCTACTTTTTTCATTTCGAAATTGCATTTTGGACATTTCATTTTTCGTCAGCTCCTCTTTCTGGATTAACTCCTTTAAATTTATTTTTGTGGTGGCTATTAAGTTTTTCTAGAGGTCGCGTAGGTAAATTTTGCGGCCTTGCCTGAATAGGGCGCTGCCTCCAGTTTTAAGTTTTGCTTCTGCCTCCACGAATTTTTTGAAGAATTGTGGGTAATGCTTTTTTAGTTGTTTGAATTGTTCTGGTGTTTTGAAGGCGGTGCACCAGCAGTCTGCGGCACGCGGGAAGATCTTGTATAGGGGATTTTCCTTCAACTTGAATTTTTTAAGGTAGTCTAGCACGTTTTGTTTGGTCCAGTGGAAGATTGGATGGCAGTTTAGGGCCTCAAAACGTTTTCGCCAGCCGACAACTGGAAAGTTTCGGCGTCGCGGCGACTCTTCTCTTCGAATTCCATCAAAAACCACTTTCGGCTTTTTAATGCTTTTGAAAAAGTGGGTCATAGGCTCTATTTTGAGGTGGTAGCAGCACCAGCGCCTTGTAGCTGTTGGAAAACCCCATTTCTCAACTAAACTGAAAAAATCCTCTTTCGGCCTTAAAACCTTTAATGTAACATTAAGCTCTCGGCACGTCTCCCTTACATATTTTAGGTTTCCAGGAGTCATAACGGTGGTGTCAATGTGGACCGCCACAACTTTTACCCCTTTCTCCAAGGCATTTTTATTGACTAAATGCAGAGTGGCGAGACTGTCTCTTCCACCAGAAAACAAAACATATGGAGCATAACCTTCAGCAAGTAAGCGATCAACCAGCTCCTCGCTTAACTTAAGCCAACTCATCAACCAATCCCAAAAGATTCTTTTCATAGGTTTTTAATAGTCTTCGGGGTCCTCATAATCCTCGTATTCTTCGTCGTATTCTTCTTCGTAATTCTCGTAGTCTTCTGGGGGTTCTCCTCCTTCTTCTTCGAGGAAGTCCCAAATTTCCTCTTCGGTTAGTTCTTCTTCATCGTCTAGGACGTCGTATCCTGGCTCTTCTCTGTAGCAACCGCATTCCTCGCAGATATCTGTAGATTCAGGGTTTACGTGACCGCAGAGGGGGCACCGCCACATTTTTTTCACCCAACAAAAAATAGTTTGTCGCCGAATTTAAATTTATCGGTGGAACATCCGTGGAGATGCCAAAAAGTATTTATACTTTTCCCACATAATGTTATCTAGATGAACCTTTGGGACGAGGGGGATAGCCTGTTGGAGGGAGAGCCTCTGCCACAGTAAGGCTGAAAGAGCCGGCTGTGGTAAACTCTCTCTGTGAAGCAGGAAGCTCCCTGCAGGGAGCAGTTCACACTTTTCCCTTGTCCAGTTTTGATAGGATTTTCTGCAGTAGGTTTTGTATTCTTTTTATGTCTCCGCGGGTGGCGAAGCCTTCTTTTCTATAGGCTACTTCTTGCTTTAATTTTTCGTATTTTTCGCCGAAGAGGGCGGCGGCTTCAAGGGATTCTTTCATTGCTGCCTGGACGAAGGCGAGAAGTTTGTCGCATCGTTCGAAGTTTGGTCTGAAAGTTTTAAGTTCAACTTCGATTCGGTGTAGTGCATCATAAACGCGATATTTTAAGTCGGAGCGGTAATCGTCTTCTTCCTCCTGGATTTGGGTTTCGTCTCCTTTGATTCTTGTGAATAGGAGGTCGTGGTCTCCGGTTACTTCAAGCACATATGTTATGCGTTCGGTTTCAATGCGGCTTTTAACTGCTTCTCGAAAGGCTTTTTCTCGGTTTTGGGTTACTCTGAGGAGTTTGTAGGCGACAAAGCTTCCGGAAGGGCTTCTTTTGAATCGTTGAGCTACGCAATATAGAGGCTCCTCTTTCACTCCGTTTAGCAGGCTTAACACGAAGGAGGTTAATTCTCTAATTTGTGTGTCGATGAGTTCACGCATTTCCCTGCTTCTTTTAAGCAGGTAAAGTTTGGCTTCAAGGCTTTTTGGGACATCAGTGATGAATACTGTGACTGGCTTGTAAACAGCAACTGCGTTTAAGAGGGCGTGGACGCTTGCCTGCTCTTCAGCCAGCCGATAAACTTCCGGTTGAAAAGTTGGCAGGCAACACAGTATCCTGTGAAGTCTCGGACTCAAAAATTGTTTTTGTCTAAGCCCCAAAAAAACGTTAAATTCAGTTAGGACAATCTGTTGATCAACATACCTATCAAACGGTGCACTACCCCAACGCCGCTCAAACTTTTTCAGCTCAACCCACTCTTCCACCGGAGCCACAACCCAAAACAAAAATATGCATAAACAATTATTTAAACCTACCTCTTTTCCGCTGGTAAAAATCGCCTGTGAAATCCATTTTGACCCCTAAACAGTTACATAACAAATTTGTTATATAACGATTTTGTTACCCAATTAAATTTTGGCTGAATTTAAAATGGAACAATTTAAATGCAACGATTTAGCCTGATAAATAGTACTCCGCGTGTTTTAAGGTATTCCATTCTTATTTTTTCTTTATTTTGGGTCAAAAGATCGTCCCATAATAATATGGTTTCCGCGGGTTATAAAGTTTTTTGTTTGCTGAGCTGGTGAGTTCCAGCTAGGTATAGACTTGTCAAAGTTACGGCTAATATAAACGAGGTAATGTGTACTCTCCATGAGATCCGTTCGAGGACAATAAAAAATTCTTTCCAATAGAAGGCTATTGTTAAAAGGAGGTATGTTGCAAAGACAAGCAAACCGAATAGTAGAAATAGCTGCGGGAGTAAAATCTTAAATGACCCTTTATATTTTATTGTGGAGAGTAAAAGTGAAAATGTGTTTTTAAGTAGACCCACAAAGAAGATTCCGCCGAGAGCATAGACGACTCCTGAAGACCCTGCCGAAACTGCGTTTGGGGAATAAAGCAAATCGATGATGTTAGCTAAAACAGCACTTGAAAAGCATATTAGAATCATTACATGCAACTGTTCCTTCTCTACCGGAGGGAAAAGACATATTAAAAGTATTGAAAGCCAAAGGAAAAGAAGGTTCCCATAAAAATGTTCCTGGGAGCAATGAATAAATATTCCTGTGACTACCCCCCAGAAAGTTTCTTTGGAGCATACAAACCACCGTTCAATTCCCGGAAAAAGAACAATAAGAAAACAGAAAAACTCGCAGGTTAAAGTGAAAAATATTCCAAACCAAAAAAGCTTTCGCCACCCAATCAAAAAGTTTTTCACCGACTCTTTCATAGTCGAGTAACCCACTTAAAAATAGAGTGGCTAACATTAATAAATTTTCCAAAACACTTTTATTCTGAAAAAGCGTAATATACAGTGTGTGAAATTATGCTGAAAAGAGAGCTCTTCAAAAAATGCAAGGAACTTTTCGAGATATTAATCCAAACCGAAAAAGTTTCCAAAGAAGAATTGATGGTTAAATTGAAAATTGGCGAAGAAGCTTTAGATGAATTGGTGACAATTATCCTTTTCGCACAAAATCAGCCGATGCTAATTGTAAAAGAGGAAAATGAAAAAACAATTTTTAAACTTAAACGCCAAGCCTATGACAACACAATTTACCCGGAAACCGAGGAAGCTTTAAAAGCAATGCAAAAATATTTTAAAAAACATAGAAAAAAGTCTTAAATAGTTAGCCCATAAAAAGTTGGGGGCTGCTTAAAAGTTTCTTTTCCCAAAAGTTAATAAGGCTCCTCTGCTTTCAAGATCTATAGGGAAAAGGATGGTTAAGAGGATAACAGGCGGGGAAACCCCTTCTTTGAAGGAAATTTCTATTGAAACCACTTATGCCTGCGGGATGAAATGTATTATGTGTTCTAGCTCCGCGGCGTATCCGACACCATTACCCAAAGAACTTTCTCTTTTGCAGATAATTTCCCTTTTGAAAGAGGCTAAAAAACTCGGTGCGCAGGTTGTAAGTTGGAGTGGAGGAGATCCAATTCTTAGACCTGACTTCTGGATTATGGTTGAGGTTGCAAACAAACTTGGTTACAAACAGTTACTGTATACTACTGGGGTCAAATTTAACGGGCAAGAGTTTGAACCGCTCTCGAATGTTGAATTAAAAAAGATGAAAAAATTAAATGTTACGCCTATTTTTGACTTGCAAAGTTGTAACCCTAAAACGCATGATAAGATTTTTGGGGTTAAAGGTGCTTGGGAAATGGAGCTGGAAGTTATTACTGAAGCTTTAAAACTTGGTTTGCCTGTGGAAACCCATTTTGTTCCACAGCGGGATAACATCAACGAGATTGAAAGGTATGTGCGTTTCCTCGACGAGTTAGGTGTTTCCCGAGTTAGTTTTCTAAGGTTGGTTCCGCAGGGAAGAGCGCTTGAAAATTACAGTCAAATAGCCATAACTAAAGAGCAGTTTAGGGAGATGCAATTTACTTTTCACAGTCTTCTAAAGAACAAAGATTTTAAGGTTGAGATTCGCCTTGGTCACCCAATAAACTTTCTTTTCCTCGTTGAGTATGAACTTACAGGAGCGTTGCCTGATGATAAAGGGTTGGTTAATGGGTTTCCAGTGGATCCTTGCCGCGGCGGAATTGATGCTCCATTAATCAAACCAGACGGAACTGTGGATGTATGCCCCGCCTGGAAGGACCTGCCGGAGTATGCAGCTGGAAAAATAGATGAGCAAGGATTAACTGCGATCTGGAAGAACTCTCCAACCTACCGCATCTTTAGGCAATTCATATATGGAAGAAAATATCAAGAAATGAAGGGGGCCTGTAGGAACTGCCCCTTCTTCCAATGGTGCAAAGGCAAATGCACCGCGCAACGACTAATCGCCAACAAGTTTAAATATGGGCCCTTACCGTTAACCCAATCAATCCTTCTTGGAAAGGACCCGATGTGTTGGGCTGAAAAATTAAACTTGATCTAAACGCTTATATTCCCAAACACGCCTAAAATGATGAGGAAAAATGAGTGAAGAAATAATTATTGTTAAAAAGCAGATTGATGCTGTTGATTGCACGGATAGGACGGTGGAATGGTGCCGTCTTCCTTATCCTGGGCATCCTAAAGGTTGCCCTAACTATGGTCGTCGCAGAGATTGCCCTCCCTTTGCTCCTCATTTTCTAAAGAAGTTTTCGCCTCCATTTTATCTTGTGGCTGTCCGCTTCAACCTAGCCGCACATGCTGAAAAAATGAAGAAGAAGCATCCGCACTGGACTGAAAAACAGGCTAGATGCTTGTTGTATTGGCAGCCGCGAGTGAACAAAATATTGCGGCAAGCCTGCATCGAATTGATAAAGCAGCTGCCGCCCGGCTTCAATTTCACCCTGAAACCCGAAGCAATGCGAGTAAATGTTATAACTACTGCTTTTAAAGCGGGGATTCCAATAAAAACGAGGCCTGGCAAATACGTCTGGAAAATAGCATTAGTTGGAAAAGAACGTTCAGGAAAATAATTTTAGAGTTTTACTAGTTTTCCGGTTTTTGAGGATTTTAATGCTGCCTCGGCTATTTTAAGTGCGTGTAACCCATCCTCTCCTGTTATTATTGGTTTTTCTCCCTTCAAGATGCATCTGGCGAAATGCTTAAGTTCAAGGGTTAACGGCTTTACTTTTGGAATATCCAGTTTAATTTCTTCCTGTTCATGTTTAATGGAAACCTCCTGTTTTATGTAGTCTAAGTGTGCAATTTTTTGGTCTCCGATAACTGTGAGGGTGCGCACTTTCGGCGGGGTCAACCAGCAAGCTTCAATGAAAAAGTCGATTCCTCCCTTAAATAGTAAAGCAACCTGCGCATAATCATTAAGGTTTTTGTGGACTACTTTTTTGATTCGTGCGTAAACCCTTGCAGGTTCAGTTTCCAAAAGAAAGCGGGCCATATCAAAGTCGTGGATTGCCAGGTCCCTGACGACTCCGAGGGCACCGATCCGTTGAGGCCGCCAAGAAAATCTTTTAGCAATAAGACACACCAGCTCTCCCAAATCTCCGCTATGAATAAGTTCTTTCATTTTTTGAATACAGGGAAGAAACCTTAACAGAAAGCCAGTGGATAAGTAAAGTTCACGTTTTTTCGCTTCATTTAAAAGCCGTTGGGCCAGATAAGTGTTTGTAGCCATAGGTTTCTCAACAAATGCGTGCTTTCCCGCTTGAAGAACTTTCAGGGCAATTTCTCCAAGCCGCGAGGGCCATACACAAACACTAACAGCATCAAGGTCTTTTCTCCGCAACAATTGTCCCACACGAACATACCCTTTAACACCAAACCTACGAGAAGCCTCTTTAACCTTTTGTCTATTCATATCGCATACGGCGACCAACTCGGTTTCCTCTAACTCACTGAAAACCCTTGCGTGATTTTGCCCCCAAAAACCAACTCCGATAACAGCCACTTTTAATCGGTCTATCTCATATCCCTCCCAAACAAGTTAACTCTTACCAGTGTCATTACAAGCAAATCACCTAACATCAGTATTAAATGTTACTCCGATAAATTTAAGGTTTTCTTTGTTTAAACCTTACAGCAAAAGAATTTGAGAGAGGCGGCAATTATGGTTCAATGACGGGTTAAAAGCTTTTAAGTGGTAGGGGTTATTGCTTTTTTGGGGATGCTGTATGAAGTTTGAGGTTGCAAAACGGTTGAAGGCTTTGAAGGGGGTTAGCCCTCTTCTGGCGGCGATAATTTTGATTGCTGGCACGATTGCAGGAAGCCTCCTAGTATACACATTGTATTTCTCGAGCGCCAACACTGCAGCTGCTACTTCTCTGGTTTCCGTGTCACCTATGTTGATGAAGGCTGGGAACACTGCGAAGTTAGCGTTGAACTTCAAGAATATCGGCACCAAGCCGGTGGTTAAGATTGAGTATACGTTTAATGGGGAGGAGACGCAGGTTTTGGACGTTGAGGTTCCGCCTGGCCAGCAAGTATCAACGGTGTTCACGCCGGCCCACCCTGAAAACTTCATTGTCGGAAACAATTACCTGCTGGTTGTAAAGGCAACCTATTCTGACGGTAGCACCTCAACCGACGTATTATCAGTAATGTGCAGTGGCTGGGGAGGACCAAGCGGCCTTCCAGGCGGAGAAGAGGAAGAGGTTGTTGTTGTAGAAACCATAGTGAACACTTCTGATTTAACTGAAGTCGGCGAGATAATTTATGAAGACACTATCAAGGCAGGGTACCAGTTTATGTTTGTTGCTGTGGGGGAGGCAGAGCCAGATGCCCCTGGAAACACTGCTGGCACAATCTCCTTGGAGCTCCAAGATATAAACGGGGTTTGGCAAGAGCAGGTTTATCTTAGATATGGAAGCTGGGACAACGATGAACGTCCATACTTTTACTTTTCTCCGGGGGGATATGAATATAAAACTTCCTATGGTAGCGGTGGTTCAGGTAGTACGCCTCTCACATATGGGTTGGGCTGGGACGAGTATGGCATCGATTTCCCATGGAAGTTTCCGTTAGCTTTCAGGCTACGGGTAACCCAAGCGTTTACTGGAACCTCACGTAACATAAAAATTTACTTAATATATGTAAAGGGAGACTGAAAAACGTAAGTTGAAAGGGGGGCAGTGCATAAGCCAGTTAGAGGATCAACTATTACTTTTAAAACACCGAAAAATTTTAAGGGTTTTTCCTAGTATTAGGGTCTTAAAGGAAAAGTTTTTATTGGCGTGTTGTAATGGCTACCAGCTCGGCTGATTTTTGCAGGGTTTTTGTCTTGCTTTAAAAGAGGTTCTTAAATTTGATTAAAAGAACGGTTGCTAAGGCTATTAAAATAAAGAGGTGCAATTCCTGATTAAGAGTTGATTGGTTTGTTGTGTAAACTGCTAGGAGAGTTGTCGGCTTGACCACCTCTATGGTTATCTCTCTTTCTCTGGTGATTATTTCTCCGGTGGTGGGGTTAACCCAGCCGGCAAAGGTTAACTCGCCAATTTTACTTGGTGCTACAACAGTGTATACTCCCGGATACAAGGAGAAATTAAAGCTGTTTATTATTGAAACAACCTCTCCTTTGGAAGTGTAGCCAGTGAGATTGCAATATAATGGGTTTCTCTCTGATAGGTTCCAGTCAACCGCATAGTAAACTGTTAATGGCGGATCGCCTGCCTCGCCATAGTTCTCCTCGTAATAATCTCCCAGATCCGAAATGGTTAATCCAATAGCGTGGGGTGGCAAATACTTAACATCAGTAAGAGCTACAAACCAGCTTGTTGAGCCCTCGTAGCAGACATTGTAAATGTGCTTGTTATCAGCTAAAACAAGTTCTAAGTCGTTGATCTTGAATATTTCTATTATCTGCGTTGTGTAGGTAAATGGCCAAATGTATTTCTTAGCTACAAGGGGCCATCCGACCTCTTCGGAGTAATAGAAGGGTGCGGTTGGGTAAGGATGTAGGAAGGTTCCGCTTTGATTTACTTCTTTCCAATAAAGTGTATCCGTCCAGTAGTAGCCTAGACTCGTTCCTAGGTCGAATCGCGCTGCAATATCAAGGTCGCCCACAATAATCTCCTGTAAAGCAGTCAACGTGTCGGAGCCCATAATTGCCCCCAACTCAGATCCATAGGTAGTTTTCACATAGGATAAGCCTAGCGGGTAAATATATGTTCCGCCCGGAACAGGATTTACCGCGTAAAGATAGCGAGTAAGCTCACCCATTTCCTTTACTTTGACTACTGCCTTCAAAGTGTGGTCCCGCCCCATTGATATGGTTGGTAATTCATCCGGTGCGTAGGTTACTCCATCGAGGACCCAATGGTCGAGCTCACATCCCAGTTCTGGATCAAAACTTGCCGTAACTCTCTCAAGAGGAGCATATCTAAACTCTGCAGTGCCTGGATTTGGACCAAGAGAAGAGTGCCCATAAATGTCTGCGGGATCAAGGCGAACATAGCCATAACCGTAATCAGTATATGCTGTGCCCGTCTTCTCTATTATAACCGTTAAATTATGATAGCTGGCAAAGACTGCGACCAGCTCTGAATCCTCCGAAACCACGATGGAAACTGGATTATCAGAGCCAATATTCACACCATTTAATTCCCAGAACCAGAATTTCCATTCATTTTCCACACCGTAAGCAGTTACCTCCACAGTTGTTCCCTCAAAGTACTGCTGTGAACCATACGGGTCAGTTGTGCATCCATCCGCTTCAGCCTCTGGAGGTCGCACCTTAATGGTCAAAGTGACAATTTTCTTAAAGTGTGCGATAAGAGTTGAACTCTTCTCGATGAAAATGTCTATTGGGTTATCTGAGCCCACGTTCTCACCATCAAGCTCCCAATAATCAAACATCCATTCTCCAGCTACATCATAAGCAGTTACCGAGACTGTTGTTCCTCCTTCATAATAATTTGTTCCTGAAGGATCTGTTGAGCACCCCTCGGTCTCTGCCTCCTCCGGCTCAATCAACACGGTAAGAGCAAAATTGTCTGGTTTGTAATGAAGGATTAACCGCACATTAATCTCAACATCGTAACCGGGGTGTTCCACTGTAAAAGCAATATTATTGGAGGATCCGGAAAGCGGATCAACATATGTTTCACAATCTATCGGATCAACTTGTAGTTCCCAATAATCAAAAACAAAATACCAAATGTGCTCTGGTGCATCAACAGAAATACTTACCCGACCGTCTAAAGCTATTTCTCCCACTTTTTTCCATCCAGAAATTCTAGAAGAATCAACTGTGAAGCTGAAAAGTCCAACTTTTCCAACATAACCTTCCTCTTTAGATGATGATCCTGGAATATTCACTTGATCCTGAATTATTGCACCTTCAATTTCAACTGCCAAATTCACCTTACAAAGAGGATTCCGCTCGTAAATGGCATAGGCGAGGGTATCCTCATCAGGCACAGTTATGACAGCAGTAGATGAGTAAGAATAATCCGGAATAGAACCTGTTGAGGGATAATAAACCGTCCATGACATAAAGTTTCGAGGCGCTCCATAAAGTCCCATGATTGTTTCTTCAACTGAAACTTCATAATCGCCTGCTGGAACATTAACCGCATGAGCAGTAACCTCCGGCATCTGCTCAAAATAATAATATCCACCGCGAATTGGATCTTCAATTGGGGCGGGGGTGCCTGTGATCTTCGCTTGGAGGGGCCATGTAAGTCCAGTAAAGACTTCTTCATTTCCCCAAGCACCATGTGTGGGTTCTGGGTAAACAAACTTGCGGACAAAAACCCAGTCAACAAGGATCTCCGCCCAGCCGTCTCCACTATAGTGCGTAGCATGCTCTACTATTTTAAGTTTCCATGGGTCAGGAAAACTTGTTGTAGTAACCGCCTTGAGCGTTCTATCTTCGTAAAGGTAGATTTGCCCATTGTAAACACCCAGTGAAAGAATCTTGTAGCCTTGAAGGGAACCATCCCAAGGCTTTTCTTGGTAAAGGTAAGTGTCAAACCAGTCACCGTGCTTAGTGATCTTCAAATAATGATTTGTAGAATGGCCTCTTCCAATTGAATACTTCTCGTTATTGGAAGAATCCAAAATTCTAAAACCAACAACACTTCTCTTAACCCCCCACACTATGCTTCCTCCCATTCTTCCGTCGAATCGCATTTCAACCATTACTGATTGCGGGAACTCCTGTAAGCTAGTAATTGAGTTTCCGAAGTTCCACCCCTTTAGCTTTCCATATAACCCGCTATATAGATTTAAAATGCTGTTGGAAACGCTGTATCCCGAGTAAAAGTTGGATTCGGGAATTTTCCATTTATATAAGTCAAATGTTTCAAAATGGTCAAACAAAAGAAATGTGGCTTCTCCGTTACTTATACTGGTCGCCTCCGAATTACCATAATACAGGTAGATTGTAGTTGGCGGGTAGATTGGAAGTAAGGCCATGCTTAAATCGTCAGTAACTTCCACCCAGAATATAGCGTAGTTTCCATCTTCCTTTGTTTCCAACCAGTAGTCTAGCAGGGTTTCCCCATCACTCGCCGTGAATCGGATATC
>Ga0190363_1002253_pt1 | contig 11071 bp, 9 predicted proteins | sample 48721867_MG_FD_161272 | JGI IMG/M metagenome (GOLD analysis project Ga0190363, IMG submission 161272) | Hydrothermal vent microbial mat bacterial communities from Southern Trench, Guaymas Basin, Mexico - 4872-18-6-7_MG | ecosystem: Environmental > Aquatic > Marine > Hydrothermal vents > Microbial...
TAAGCGTAAGATTTCCTCATCGGGAAGGATGCCAGGTGGCGGATCCACTATTTTCTTTAATCTAAGAGGTACTTCATCCATTCTATACGCTGTTCCCGAACATTCTATGCCAGCCATTGCTGACGGTATTACAACCTTAGAGAATGCTACTGTAAGGTTCCACTTGGGATCAATTGCTATTATAGGTACTTTCTTCATAGCTTCAGCTACTTTTCGTGGGAAGTGAGCTAAGGGGTCTGACGCTATACTTAGTAAAGCGTCTGCTTCCTCTCTAAGGAAAACATCCGCTGTTGACGTTATTCCTGGTTGATATCTAGGATATCTTCTTGAGAATTCTACCGCATATGGGTATCCTGTTGTCCAAATAGTTGCCATATCCGCTCCAGTAACGTTGTAGTGTCCTCTCATAGGTATTACTACCCATTTTGATATTCTATTCAGGTCATGTAGTAGCAGGAAGAGTTCCTCAAAGTTTTTCTCTTTAGCTCCGGACATTGTCATACCAACGCCTACGAACATCACTCCAAATTTAGCTGCCATCAATGTTTCAGCAAGCTCAACAACTTTCTCTCTAGGAACTCCAGCGACCTCTGGAACTTCAAGTTCCTTTCCTTGTACAAGAAGTCTTAAAGCAACAAGTAGTTCGTAATCCTTACCTGGTTTCACCTTGATAAACATGTCAGCATGTCTTGCATGAGGTACAGGTCTTACATCTACAACTATTAGTTTACGGTCTTTTCTACCTTTACGATGTCTTCCTACGGAGAAGTACGAATATCTCTGTGGATGCATTGGATGTGCTTCAGATACGTTAGAACCCCAATAAACTATTACATCAGCCCAATTCTTTATTTGGCCAAGGGACGATTTCGGCATACCTACTTCATGGAATCCTAAAGCTGTAGGTCCGTGGCAGAATGTTGAGCAGTGATCATATATTCCGCCTACGAGTTCAGCTAATTCTAAGCCTAGTCTTGCAGTTTCTAAACTTGTTGAAGACCAGCCGAAAAGCACAGGATATTTAGCATTAACCAGTATTTCTGCTGCTTTATCTATAGCTTTCTCTAGTGGAACCTTAACGAATCTACCGTTCTCCTTAATCATGGGGTAGGGTACTCTGTTCTCATGCGACTTCATAAACTTCGATAATCCTAATGAGCAAACATTCATAACCTTAAGTATTTTGTTTCCTTGAACTTCAACTACTAGATTATCACATAGGCTTCCACAGAATGGGCAAACAACATCAGTTATTCTTCTTATTTCCCCTTTCGCTTCTCTTTCAAACGTTTGCCCTAAGTTTAGTATAGGCTCTTTTTCTCCATAGATTTCCTCGAGCGTTGTTAAAGGCTTATCTGATTTCGTTATTGTTACGGGAATACTTTTGAATCCAGGCATTCCTGTACTGTCGGTTTCCGGATTAACTACCGCTTCAGCCCATGGACCCATAGGTATGAATGCTACTCCTTCGGAAACATCGGCTGCTGCTCGAACCTTAACTATAACTGATCCTCCGGGGCCCTTTAGCTCAACCTTATCTCCATTTTTTAATCCTAACTTTTTCATATCAGCTGGGTTAAGCTTGAGCGTTGAAACATGTTCTAGGTAGCTCTTTGTAAGCTTATCTTCTACAAGCGTCCCCTGTATAATGGTTCTACCTGTAACGAGAGAGAGGTTAAGGAAAGAAAGTGTTTGTTTAGACAAAACTTTCACCTTGGCTTTTCAAGTAGCTTTGTTTTAGATAGTAACTTACCACTACTGTGATGAGGTGTTCTTAGTAAACTATCGGTTGGTTTCTCTAATTCTCTAGCTTCCTCAGCTAATTTAGCAGCATATCTTATCATTTCGTGTGCTGCAGCAGCTAATTTGATGTATCTTTCTGGTTCTTGCTCTTTGAAACATGCTTCAGTTGTTAGTTCGGAAACTTTTCTTGCCACTTCATATGCTGCTATTGCCTTAGCTAGCGCGTACGGATTCGAGAAACCAGCTTCCTTCTCTAGCCTCTTCTTAGACAGCTTAATCCTAGGTAGTTCCGGTTCTTTACCTTCCTTTAACGCTTCAATAACCGAGTCTATGGCTTTCGCTACTATTCTTAAAGCTCCTGTTGCTGAAAGAACCATTAGTACGTAAGCGTTAAAGAGAGCCATTTCTGTTGGGTCTAGAAATTCTCTTCTAGCTCCAATCATTGGGTCTCCATATACTATTATGTAACCGTAACCTTCTTCTTCAAATTCCTTTGCTGACTTCTTCACTGGTTCGTCAGAGATTATTATTACCCTCTTACCGGCTTCCTTTAGCTTCTTAGCTATTTTCTTAATTATTTTAACGTTTGCTGGAGCTGCTACTATGTATAGGTCGTGGTTTGCCTGTATTGCTGCATTAAGTAGATTCTCGTCTACGACCATTTTAGAGCCTGTTCCGTAAACTCTAACTTCAATATCTTTTCTATCCGCTCTTTCATCTAGTAAGTACTCTAGAATTACTGATGTACCTATTGCGCCAGGTTTTATAATACCTATTTTAACTACCTTACCCTCTTGGCTCATGAGAAATCACCTTTAAACCTCTATATCTTCGACCGCCTTTAAGGCTTCTGTAAGGTAGATCTTGTAGGGTCCTAGTTTTCCACCGAAATTGCCTGCAGTTATTTTAACAACTCCGGGAACTTTAGCTGCAGCCTTTATTCCTACACCCATAGCTTTAGTTACTGCTTTAACAGTTAATCCGTTTATTACTATTTCATATACGCTCTTTACTCCTTCAGGTATTTGATTGTCTGGAGCTACACCTCTAAGTGTTGGGCAGTACTTATGGTTTGTAGTAGCTGTTAGTTTAGAATACTTTAGTGAACCAACCTTTGAACCTGCTCTTACAATCCCTCCAGGGAATGGCATTATAACTCCTGGTACATGCTTCCTTATTGCTTCAACAGCTTTTACTGCTGCTTCAAGACCTGCATCCATGTTTTCAGCTAGGATAAAGAGGTTTCCACCGGCAACTCCTTTTACTGCTGCTATCGTTTCTTCTATCATGAATTCCCCTTCCATTACAGGAATTACCCACATATCTCTACCGAACATTTTTACTTTCTTTTCGAATCCATCTCCGAACTTCGCTATTACACTTCCAATTCTCATTTTTCTCTTAGCTTGAGGTAGTCCATCAAAAGCTCTTGTTGTCGGAGCTGTTAAAATACATTGGCTAACTCTAGCAATAACCTGTTGCCTCAATTCTGGATAGCTTTTTTGAAATATTTGAATTAGAACTCCAGGTCTTTTATCGGGTGTTTTCTCCGGTGGAACAAACCTTTCAATTCCAGATTCTGCTGGTGACATTATTACTGAAGATCCGAAGCCTGTTGCTTCTAAACCGGCTATTTCAGCCCACTTATAGTCTTTCGCAGTTACTAGTATTCTCGCTGCATACATTGGGAATGCTTCTGCAAAAGTTTCTTCAACTTCAATTCCATCAATTTTCATAAGCAAAACCCTTTGAGAATATATTGTTAGCTACTTTATTAATTCTTCCTAAAGTTAGTTATGTGTGTAAATAGTGTATTCTAAACGTAATGAACGATTACAAAAGAAACCTTATGGTTTAGGGAATTTTTTCTTAACCCTCCTTTCGGCCTCCCTTTTTGCTTCCTCAAGAACACTTTTTGCCTCCGAAGACATGGTAAATGGAGTTTCGGTAGATGACTCTCCAATGCTATAAGACGCTATTTCGGAAACTGCTGTTAGAAGAGATTCTCTTACACCTTCAAGTTCCCATGATATTTCAGGCATTACTTTACCTAAGGATTTCTTAACATCACGTATCATAGGCTCTATTTGTGTAGCTGCTTTAGCAACATCACCTAGTTGATGAATAGTCCTTAGTTTCAATAGTGTTCTTTCGAGAGAAATTTTTGACATTTCAAGCACTCTTATGATTCTTCTTAGTTCAGCAATTTCTGAAGCATAAATGGAAGCCCTTATTTCATCGCCACGCATCTTGGCTTCGATAACCGCATTATAAAGCTCTTTTTCACGATTCTTTAAACTATGAAGGAACCTATCTATTCTGGATATTTCACTATTGAGCTTATATATTGAGTAAGCTATTTTCCTCCCAAGATCCATAGTTTTCAATGCTTTCCTAATTTCATCTAAGCTTCCACTACCTACACTGGTCAATAGGAACTAACCCCGTATTTAGAATTCTTGGTTGAAGAGTGGATTTAAAGTTAAGGGCTATTTAGTTGTTGATAATTATTGGGTAGTGTAAATTTATGGCTAAATCCTTTTAGGAAAGATGAATTTATTGGTAACTGCTGATTTCTGGGATTTGCTCTTGAATAGAGATGAGGAAGTCGCTGAGACCGTAATGAGCTTTGGGTGGTCATAGGTCTGAAGCGAAAAGTGATTATAAACAAATATTATGAAAAAGCGCTTCAAAATGTTTGCTTCTGAAAACTCTCGATTATTTGCTTCAATTCACGAACTTTCCTTTCAGAAATCCTTCCAAGCCTTCCATTTTCACATGCTGCTGTTCTAAAACCGATTACGTCAAAGTCTAAGTTTAAGATTTTGTCTAAATGCTCTTTTCTTAAGCCTCCAGCAAAAGCCTTTAGTAGGTTTGCTTCCTTCGCTTTCCCTACAAATTCTCTAATGTAGTTCATTGAAAGAATATCTAGGGAGGTTAGGCCATCCTTTATTCTGGTATCTATCATTACTCCGTGTGCATCGCCTTTATATGCTACTTCAACAACTTTAAGTGGTGGTAAAGCTTTTGCTCTTTCATAATCAGCATACCCTACTACAATAACCTTACTTAGCGAACCCGCTGTTTCAACAACTTCCCTAACTATTTCTAAGCCGTCTTTTTCATTGTCAACCTGTAACCCTATTTTAACATAGTTTAAACCTAACTTTGAAAGAGCATAAGCCGCTAACGCTGTCATTTCAGGACAGCATGTAACATCGCCTACCGCAGCACTTAACTCTCTAATTCCACGGAATTTTTCAGCAATTTCCTTAACCACCTTGAACGATGGCGCTCCTAAACTTCCTCTAGAAGGATTTTTAACATCTATTATATCAGCCCCGCCTCTTAAAGCAGGTAGGACTTCGTCGGGATACCATACGGAAATAAGTAACTTCGGCTTCCCCAAGCCACTATCCCTCTTCCTACTATAAAGTAAATCTTAAGTTATAGATGTACTGTTTAATAGTGTTTGGAGTAGTATTGAAAAGGAGTAGATAGAGATTGCCTTTAACCTATAAGGAAAAGATCGGAGCAGTAGTAACCATAGCGTTTATAGTTGTTTTAGCTTTAAGCTACTTAATCGACAATTTTATGGTTTTACCAGCAGTTAAGGTACCCTTTCTTAACTATTTAGAAAAAGATGAAAACATAGTTAGTGAAACATTGAACTATGCTCTTTCCGACTTCATCATGGTAACTAAGTATTTCTCCAAGAGGGTAAGGGTTATTTGGAGTGCTCCACCACAGCTTTCAACTAAGGAGTATCTTAGCCTTAATCCCATATTTTACCTTATAGTTTTAACACTTATTCCCATGCTTATATCAGATTTTACATCGGGAAAAATGGTTAAGGAATATATTATTGAGTATTTTAAACCTGTAGTTTTAGTAACAATACTTTTCGGAATGTTTAATGGATTAAGAGTTTTCGGATCAATAGGATATTATTTCGCTTTCCTATCATCCATAAAGTACGAGTATGATGCATCTCCTGAAGAGATAAATGCTTTATCGTTTTACTTTCTTACATCACATGTAACTAAGTGGGTAATAGCTATTGGGCTATTAGCGCTAGTAAGCTTTATACCATTAGTTTACATTAGTAGGGATACTATTGCAAGTTTTATTTTCGAATTTATCAGTTTAGCATTAAACAGTGTATTCTACTTTGCAACATATGTGTTAGCAATACATTTAGCAATAACGGGTTATTCCATAGGAGCATATGTGCTTACTTTAGCATTAATTATCTTACCGGTGCTAAGGTTGCTTATGCTACGCAAGAAGCAATTAGCTTTACACAGTAAACATCTACGACAAATGACAATTAGGATTTTAAAGCATTACGTTAAAAATATTTCCTTATAACTGTAGATCATGTGGTAATTTATTATAAGTGTTAGATGATTAGGTTATGAGAGTTCATTAGTATAGGTAGATAGCTCTTCGAAAGTAGTTAGTGTTGATGCTATTAGATAGGAAACATTTACAGGTAGAATGTCTTATTAACGTTGTTTATCTCGTCTGAAAACTTTGTTATGGTCTGTAACTATTAAACAGCGTTAAATACTATTACATGTTTAGTTTTGGATAGCTTATAGGGGATAGAGAGTGTTAGATCCTTACAGAATAAGGGAGGACTTTCCAGTTCTTGAAAGAAAAGTTTATGGTAAACCATTAGTGTATTTTGATAATGCCGCTACAACGCTTAAACCTAAAGTAGTTATTGATGCCATTGTCAGATTCTATAGGGAATTTAGTGCTAATGTTCATAGGGGTCTTCATACTTTGAGTCAGGAAGCTTCTGAAATGTATGAGGAAGCACATGAGGTAATAGCGAAATTCATAGGAGCGAAACCTGAAGAAACAATCTTAACTTACAATACCACTTATGCTATTAATCTTATTGCTTATTCTTGGGGTTTGTTTAATGTTGGTGAGGGTGATGAAATTGTTTTAACAGTAATGGAGCACCATAGCAACATGCTACCATGGAGAAACATAGCAAAAATAAAAAAAGCAAAAATAAAATACGTTGACATTAAACCCGATTACACTTTAGATATGGAAGATTTCGAAAACAAAATTTCGGAGAAAACCAAGGTTGTTGCTGTTTCTTTGATGTCTAATGTTCTTGGAACAATAAATGATGTTAGAAGAATTGCGAAAATAGCACACCAAGTAGGAGCAGTAGTTATTGCCGATGGCGCGCAAGCCGTACCTCACATGCCAATAAACGTTAAGGAATTAGACGTTGACTTCCTCGCATTTAGCGGCCATAAAATGCTTGGACCAATGGGGACAGGAGTACTATGGGGTAGAGAGGATCTCCTTAGAGTAATGGAGCCGGGAATGAGTGGTGGCGGAACAATAAGGGATGTGACTTTGGAGGCTGTGGAGTGGGCTAATCTTCCGGAGAAGTTTGAAGCCGGTACTCCTAATGTTGCTGGTGCTGTTGGCCTTGCTGAAGCAGCAAAATACCTAATGAAAATAGGAATGCAAAACATAAGACAACACGAAAAACAACTAACACATTACATGATTAAGCTTATGGATGAGGAATTAGAGGGTTTCGTAGAACACTATGGTCCTAGGGATGTGGAGTTACGTGGGGGGATAGTTCCATTTAACGTTAAGGGCATGAATCATCACGCTGTTGCTGCTTTTCTCGATACTGAAGGTATTGCTGTTAGGAGTGGTTTGCATTGTGCTCACCCATTACATTACAGATTGGGTCTCAAAGGAACAGTAAGAGCAAGCCTATACATATACAACACAAAAGAAGAAATAGAATACTTCATAGAGGTTTTGAAAAAGCTTATGAAAAAGAGAAGTAAATAATTAACATAGGTTAAATAGTATGGTTAATACAGAGGAAGTTAGAAGGATAATTTTAGAAATTATTTTAAATGAGGTTCCGCACGAATGCTTTACTACATGGGATATCATAGTTATTCTTCAGAGGAAACATCGTAAATTGTTTCTAAATATTTTGAACAAGTATGGCCATGGTAAGTATAGTTTTAGAAATTATGTGGCCGCTCAATTGCTTTCCCTTGAAAAACGTGGTTATATTGTTAGAAGCAACAGTATTTGCGGTAAGCGCAGAGGTTTCTCTAAGAAACCTAGGGGTCTGGAGTGGAGTTCACCATGTATTGCTGAGTGGTGTAAGAGGAAAAGAACAATCCTAGACTATATAAAGGCTTAACATTGTATAAATAGTTTTTAGCTTAATTTCTTCGGAGAAAAAGAAATAGGCTACGATTTTCTCAATTACACATGTAATATAAGACTTTTTTATTCTTGCAAAATTCTAGTAATTGAGAGGTGTATTTGGGGGATGAGTGAAAGAAGGAAAATAGTGATAGTTGGCGGTGGTACGGGAGGTTCGACTGTAGCATCGTTCTTGAGAAAGTTTGATAGGAAATCTGAAATAGTAATTTTTGAAGCGGGCCAATGGCCTACGTATTCGTCTTGTGGTCTTCCCTATGCTTTAGCGAAAATAGTTAAGGACTATAAGGACCTTATTGAGCTAACTCCGGCTTATTATGAAAGACTTAAGATAAAGTATTATCTCGAAACACCTGTTATCGAAATTAAGCCTAAGAATAAAACTGTGGTTTACAAGACAAAGGATGGTAATGTGAATGAGGAGGACTACGACATTCTGGTTATAGCAACTGGAAGCATTGGTAGAAGACTTAGTGTTGAAGGTTCGGATTTGAAGGGAATATTTCTTGCAACATCGTTTGATTACTTCTTGGAAATGGAAAAACATATTGTGTCACGAAATGTTAGAAAAGCAGCTGTTGTAGGTGCAGGTTTCATAGCAACCGAGGTTGCTGAAGCATTAGCTGAAAGAGGTATAAAAGTCTATGTACTGCATCGTGGAGAAACAATTCTTAGAAAGCAGTTTGACCCTGACTTTGCAAAAACAATTATGAGCTATATGGAGAAGCATGGAGTAGTATTTATGCCTGGAAGACATGTTCATAAGTATGTTGGTGAAAACGGGTATGTTAGAAAAGTAGTTACTGAGGAAGGTGATGAAATAGAAGTTGACATGGTTGTTGAAGCGATAGGTGCAACGCCTAACGTTGGATTAGCAAGGAGAGCTGGAATAGAAATTAGCGAACAAACAGGAGGGATAAAAGTTGATGAGCATATGGAAACAAATATTAAGGGAATATATGCTGTAGGCGATGTAGCTGAATCCTACAATGCGATAACAGGCAAGAAAGAAATGAGCATGCTTGCGACAACAGCTTTTAGACAAGCTAGAACAATAGTCTATCATCTAATGGGTAAGGATGTTAAATATCCAGGACACTTAAACACTTCCGGCATTAAAGCATTCGAACTTTATGCAGGAACTACAGGACTAATAAATGTTGTTGCTAAAAGGGAGGGATTCAATAGCGTAGCAATACCCATGACTCTACCGTCAAATCCGCATTACTTTCCAGGAGCAACAGAGATAAGGTTTAAGCTTATTGTTGATAAAGATAGTGGGAGAATCATAGGTGCTGAAGTTCTAAGCGAGAAAAACATTGCCGATTTAATAACAGCAGCGTCCTTCCTAATAATGAACAAGGTTAATGTCCTAGATGCAACACTAACAGATTGGTGCTATACGCCACCGTTATCCTATGATTGGAATGTAATAGTTGAATCAGCATTCCAAGCAGTAAAAAGACTAAAAATAGTTTAACCATAAATTTTTATTATCTCATATGTTTTAGAAGCTTTTTGAAACCACGGGTTAAGTGTTTTTTCTAAAGCTTTTTGATAAGAAATATGTCGTCTTCATATGCGTAAAGTGCTCTTATAAGTTTAAGAAAGTAATCATAACCTTTTTCCTCAATTATTCTTTCATAGGGTATTTCTTCAAAACCTAGGTTTTTAAAGAATTTTCTTGCTTCAATATTCCACGTTCTAGTTGATGCTAGAACTACTTTAGCACCATGCTTTCTAAAGTAATTTATTACGTAGTTTACTAGTGCTTTTCCTACACCTTTCTTACGGAATTTAGGGTGAACCCCTATGTAGTATATTATACCTGCTTTAGTATTGTTTATTTTCGTCATATATGTTTCTGCAAAACCAACTATTTTACCCATGTATTTTGCAACATATGTTCTAACGTGTCCTAAAGCCTTTAAGACGTATGTTGCATCATAGTTGTTGAAAACTTCCTTTACCAATTCCCTAAACTTTTTTAGCTCACTGTTTTTCAATTCTTCGATAACGATGCTCCCCTCATTAACCATGTCCTTAATCCCCTATTGAGATAGCTCTTTAAGTATTTCTCTAAGGTTTTCCATAGCGTTTCTTCTTAACATCTCTACACTATTTTCAAGAATTTTAACTGCTAAATTATGGTGTCCCTTCTTTAGGAACGTTATTATGGTTTTTATGGGTGCTATTGGTAGTGATTTTTCATCTCCCGGTAACATTATTTCAGATGGGATTTTAGCTAGCAATCTTAATGTTTTTTTAACATTGCCTTCCAAAATACTGTTAATTGCTTTCTCAAGAACTTTACTATACCTTAGCAAGGTAATTACTTCAGGTATGAAATGTGTTTCGAAGGGATTGAATTCTTCCCTATAGTTTCCTCTATGAATGGGTTTGTAAAGTGTAATTATCTTTCTAGGTGGAATCGCCGAGTATTCTATGTTTACGCTAATTCCGGCTTTCCTAAAAGTATTCTTAAGAAACACTCTTTCATGCTTCAACTTTATTTCTGCCGAATCCCTAGCTAATGCTGTAACAATATTTCTAAATACATTATATGCATCCAAAACTACTTCTTTATCAACAATATTTATTGTGTCCTTGTCTGTATGGTAAACATCAACTAAGTCTTTCATGGTGTTTATAGTTGCTGATGGAATCCCTATTTTCGAGAATGTGTATGAGTCAAAGTATGAACTATCATATTCTAACTTTACTTTAAAACCTTCAGTTACCTTCCTTATAAGGTATCTGAAAGAATACCCTGAAGCTGCTACAGTGAGTTTTCCTTTACCTACAGCATCCCAGTTAATTACCGTGTAAATTTCGTTTTCAATTCTACGCTTAAGCACTACGTTCTCTAAGTACCATCTTGACCCGTAAAGCCAATACCATTCCGTAAAACCTGGCGAACCCCCTTCCTCAGCTGTAAAACTTAAAATCCTCATTTCTCTAGCTAGTTTCCAGTTTATAGCTTCATTAGCTATGCTTACTAAAGATGCTACACCTAAGATGTTATCTGTAAATCCAGTAAGCCAATGGTCATGATGAGCTGTTACGTAGATTTTTTCGTTCTCCTTTTTACCAT
>Ga0190363_1002255_pt1 | contig 11067 bp, 10 predicted proteins | sample 48721867_MG_FD_161272 | JGI IMG/M metagenome (GOLD analysis project Ga0190363, IMG submission 161272) | Hydrothermal vent microbial mat bacterial communities from Southern Trench, Guaymas Basin, Mexico - 4872-18-6-7_MG | ecosystem: Environmental > Aquatic > Marine > Hydrothermal vents >...
TGGGTGAGAAAAGAATTTTAGAATTAATTAATCGTTATGGATATGACGTGATTTCAGAGTCATGGAACGAAATATTAGCATATACTGAAAAGTTTACTAGGAGTAAAATTAATGAACTAGTAAAGACCTACGACTTAGTAGGTACATATGAAGCCAGTGAATATATGGAGCTTTCTGATACTTCTTTAGTTAAAATAAAAGTTTCCGTATCTATCAATAGTGAAAGTATACATGTTGATTTCAGCGGTACCGATCCTCAAGTTAATGAACCAATTAATGCTGTCTATGGGGTAACTGTTGCAGCGACAACATTTGCATTAAAAGCGATCATAGATCCTCAAATGCCTATGAATTCTGGATTTTATAGAGTAATTAGAATTCAAGCGCCTAAAGGTTCTTTAGTTAATCCAGAACCTCCTGCGCCTGTTGGTGGAGGTAATGTGGAGACATCACAAAGGATAGTTGATGTCATATTTAAGGCATTATCAAAGACGTTACCTGATCGTGTACCAGCAGCTAGTTGCGGCACCATGACAAATGTCATGGTTGGCGGTAAGAATTGGGTCTTCTATGAAACCATAGCTTGTGGTAGTGGTGGCAGACCATCATCTGATGGAGTTGATGGTGTCCATACAAACATGACAAACACGTTAAATACACCTATAGAGGTCATAGAGCAGAATTATCCTATATTGTTCATAAGGTATGAATTACGTAGAGATAGTGAAGGCCCAGGAAAGTATAGGGGAGGTCTAGGTATAACTAGAGCTTTTAAAGTATTAGAAGATAACGTCATATTAACAATATTTTCAGAACGTAGTCTTATAAGGCCTTGGGGTATAGCCGGTGGTAAAGAGGCATCACCTTCAGAACATTACGTAATTAGAAATAAAGGTAAGGTAGAGAGATTAGGTAGTAAGGGTAAGACAATACTCAATAAAGGAGATATTGTAGTAATTAACACTCCAGGTGGTGGAGGTTACGGTGATCCTTGTACAAGGGATAGAGAACTAATTTTAAAGGATATAAGTGAGGGTAAGATATCAGTGAAAAAAGCTATGAAGTATTATTGTTTCGAGGAACATGGTTAGTCACCATAACCTCTTTCCATCTAGTTCAAGCAATTTCTTCCAGTTATTTTCTACAATTCTTTGTATTTCTGCTATCTCAGAACTGCTTAAGTGTCTAAACCTACCTTGAATCCTTAAGTAATCACTAATCGGTCTTAATTTTGCAGGTTTAAATGTTAATTTAAATAGGCCGTGATCTATTTCTATGAGCGGCCACATACCTGTTAATACAGCTAGTCTAGCAACTTCAACTGTTTTGCTCTCGGGGAATCTCCAACCCGTTGGGCATGGTGACTGTATATGAATGTAAGCTAATCCTTCATTTCTCTCAACAATCTTCATAGCCTTTCTCATTTTTGCTTCTAAGTCACGTATAAACGCGGGAGATGCTGTAGCTATGTATGGTGTTTTGTGTGCTATCATTATAGATATCATATCTTTAGGTAATTCCCTTTTACCCCTCCACTTAGGTCCTACAGGTGTTGTTGTAGTCCATGCCATCATAGGTGTTGTACCGCTTCTTTGTATTCCTGTATTCATGTATGCTTCATTATCATAGTTTATCCATATTATAGATTCACCACACTCAACTGCTGATGAAAGTGACTGAAGTCCTATATCGGCAGTACACCCATCACCAGCTATGACAGTTACATATACCTTCTTACCTTTATACCTGTATGCCCTATATAACCCCCTTGCATAACCTGCAGCTGCCGCATAATTTGCTAGTATGCACGGTATTCCAATCCAATTACTTGGAAAGTGCATAGCAATAGCGGCAGATACGCAGTTAGGTGGAAATACAGCAACAGCATTCTTACCCAGTATCCTTAGTATGTGTCTAATAGTTAATGAAGCACCACAGCCAGAGCATAGCTGTGATCCTGGGCAGTATGTAACATTCTTGAAGACTATTGATGGTTTCTTTATCTTCACACTACGTTCTATAAATATGGTTTCCTTCATGTTCTCTTTATTTAGTGTCCCTATTAGTTTACCTATCATAAATTCAAAATCCTTTACTGAAACATCGTCACCTCCCATACCGGCTATGAAGTTAATTATGTTAGGTTTACCCTTTAAGGTGTAGACCGAAGATATCACATCAGCTCCTAAAGGCCCTAATGAAGTACCATGGATTACAGCTCTATCAACTATTCCTAAAGCCTTAACGTCATTTCTTATTATAGTGTCTACTATCTCTTCTTGTGGGAATGGTCTAAAGAACCTCACCCTTAGAAGTCCTACCTTAATTCCTTTACTTCTCATCATATCGATACATCTTTTAGCAGCCGTCGACATAGATCCCATAGTTATGAGGAGTACATCTGCATTATCTACTCTGTACTTCTCTACAAGACCATACACATCTCTCTTAAACTTCTCACTATATTCTCTACTTACCTCATGTATTACATCCTTTGCTCTCTTCATGATATCCTCAAATATTCTTCTATACTTCGTATGTAGACTTGGAGGCAATACTGGGAAAATGTAGCCATCAGACTCCGTGGGATCTACTGTATGCCTATAAATTCTCCTCGGCGGTAGGTAGTCATCAACTTCACGTTGACCAGGTATATCGACAGGTTCGGATGAGTGTGATAGATGAAATCCATCAAGACACAACATACCAGGTAATAGGACTCTCTCATCTTCTAAGATCCTATATAGCTGAATTATACCATCAAGACATTCTTGACAACTTTCCGCATAGAATTGAATCCAACCTAAGTCTCTAGTTGTCATGGAGTCTGAGTAATCTGAAGCTACACTCCAGTACCACCCTAAGGTTCTGTTAGCTATTGCCATAAGTAATGGAGCTCTATACGCGGGCGCTTGAGCAATAACCTCAAAACCGTAACCAAGTCCTTGGGAGCATGTAGCTGTAAATGCTCTAGCACCTGCGATACTTGCTGCTAAAGCAGCAGCTATAGCTGAGTGCTCACCTTCTGGGTGTATGTACTCAGCATCCAATTCTCCCTTAGCTATGAATTCAGCAATATATTCAACTATAGGTGTTTGAGGTGTAATGGGGTAGGCAGAAACTACTTGAACTCTAGATAATTTAACACCGTAAGCTACAGCCTTATTACCTGAGAGGAGATCTATCCTACCCATAAGTTACACCTCCCTAATCATACTTATAGCATTTGTGGGACATTCATTCGCGCAAACACCACATCCCTTACAGAATCTGTAGTCAATCACAGGACCTCTATCCCCCTTACTTATCACTCCCTCGGGACAGTACATAATACATAACCAGCATTTCCTGCACAGATCATAGTTAATGACGGGCTTTAGGACTCTCCAATGAGATACAGGTTCAGAGCCTATCTCACTAGTAAGAATTAAGAGGATTTCAGGATATTCAGAATTTTCCTTCATGCTACATCACCTTGATATGTACCTCCTTATATCCTGCCTCTAAGCATTTTATGTAGCTATCCCAGACTCTTTCCGGGAATTTAGCCTTAATTGCTTTCTTAGCTGAATCTAACGTTATTAGTCCTGCAACTCGTGCGAATGCTCCCAACATTGCTATATTCGGTATTGCTACACCCATATATTTCATGGCTAAACCTGTTGCGTCAGCTGATGCTACTATACTCAATTTAACCTTAAGATTTAACTCATTAATTAACTCATTAGGTTCCTTTACAGTATTCTGTATATATATTCCGCCATCCTTAATACCGTCGGTCACTGAGGGCATTACCTTATGTAAGTGCGGATCTAATACCATTACGTACTTAGGACTATATATCATACTTCTAGTAATTTCATTTGGCTTACCTATCATTATAAATGATGTAACAGGTGCCCCACGTCTTGCTATCCCGAACCACGGGAATGCTCTAGCAAATTTTCCATCATATAAAGCTGCTAGAGCAATCAATTCAGAACATAAAACTACTCCTTGACCACCTCTACCATGTAATCTAATTTCTTCCAAACTATCTCCTCACAAGGTATAACAGATTAACCCTTATATTGTTCATATGATATGAAAAGTATACAGAGTTAAAGCAGGCATGTGCATATGTAAATTATTCTGAAGTCGCTTAAGTAAGTGTCTTAAGTACGTACAATTTAAAATTTGCTGTGTAATGATGTAGAGGGTTTGAATTGAGCGTATCAGAGGTTCTCGATCGAATACCTATTTCAGGAATAAGGAGGCTATTTGAACTTGCATCCAGAATGGCGGATGTAATTAATTTAGGTATAGGAGAGCCTGACTTTGATACACCTGAACATATTAAGGAAGCAGCCATTAATGCTTTAAAAGAGGGGTATACGCACTATACCCCTAACGCGGGTTTATTAGAACTTAGAGAAGCATTAGTTGAGAAATTAAGAAAGGAAAATAACATTGATGTAGCAATTGATGAGGTTATAGTTACTGTTGGTGGTGAGCAAGCACTTGCTAATGCTATATTCACAACAGTTAGAAGAGGTGATGAGGTTTTAATACTTTCACCATCATTTGTGTCATATAGACCACTTGTAATGATGGCCGGCGGAGTACCTATCGAGGTACCTGTTAAGGAGGAAAACCAATTTATACCTGTAGCTGATGACATAAAGAAGTACATCTCAGAAAGAACAAGAGTTCTAATAATTAATACGCCTTGCAACCCTACGGGAGCGGTCTATCCTAGGAAAGTACTTGAGGAGATAGCTGACTTAGCTATCGAGCATAACCTCACCATAATCTCTGATGAAGCTTACGAGAAAATAGTGTTTGAGGGTGAGCACGTTAGTATTGCTTCCCTTAATGGTATGAAGGATAGGGTTGTAAGCGTATTTTCCTTTTCAAAGACTTACGCTATGACTGGATGGAGGTTAGGGTATGTAGTTGCTCGTAAGGATTTAATTAATAAGATGATTAAACTAAACATGTACTTAGTAACGTGTCCTGTAGCATTCATTCAGAGAGCCGCCATAGCTGCACTTAAAGGTCCTCAAGACTGTGTTAAGCACATGGTTAATGAGTATAAGAGGAGAATTGAGGCTGTATATGAGAGGCTTAAGGAAATACCTGGCGTAAGTGTCATTAAACCTAAGGGTACATTCTACATATTTCCTAATATGTCAAGCTACGGTAAATCAGATGAAATATCCGAATACTTACTACATGAAGCTAAGGTAGCCGTGGTACCTGGTAACGCCTTTGGTAAGTATGGCGAGGGTTACGTTAGAATATCCTGTGCTACATCCTACGAAGAACTTATTGAAGCTATGGATAGGATAGAGAGGAGTCTTAAAAACTTCGTCAAGCATAAGAAGATCTAATTATTAAATAATTTTAATAACATCCTCCACTTTCTTTGATCTAATCCTAGGTTTCTTCTCTTCAGCAGGGTATCCTAGAGCTATCAATCCCTGTAACTTGCATTTTTCAGGAGGTTCGAGGATACTATCGAATTCCTCTCTCATCAATAGAGGAACTCCTAGCCAGACTCCACCTAAACCCATAGAGTGCGCTGTCAGCAACATGTTCTCAATGGCTGCAGCTAGACTCTGTATTGCAGAAATCCTTTCGAACTCGAAGAATTCATCCTTATATAACCTCTCTCTAAGGTCAATGTATGCAGCTATATATATCGGTGCTAAGTACATACCCTCAATAATGCGTTTCATCCATTTCTCAACCTTATGTGGAGGTAGGGCATTCCTCAATACTTCAAGGGCGTATTTCTTATGTGCTCTGAACAGTAGTTCATGGATCTTCTTACGCTTTTCCGCATCCTTAACAATTATGAAAAACCATTGTTCTCCACCACCAGCTGTTGGAGCTCTAATACCTGCCTCAACTATTTTTAATATAACTTCATCAGGTAGCGGGTCAGGTTTAAACCTACGAATGCTACATCTAGTTAGTAAGACATCAAGAAAGCAGTCACATCCCATATTCATCACCCTATTCTTAATGCTTCAGTCATGTAATTAAGGTTTAATATCGAATGAGATCTCAAGAAGCTGTTTGCTCTTCCTGAACCTTACCTTCTTTATACTTATCTCACCTATACAGCTTATTGTTTCGCAATGCTCCTTATTACATGCGTTTATGTTCCATATACTGCCATCACTATCGTACACTATAACTATGCTTAGCTCCTTAACCTCTTCAGGTACCGGGAACAAATCGTATATTATGTTTCCGTAAGTTCTTTCAGCTTCATCTCTAGGCATTATCTTAACCTCGACTCTTAAATCCTCCTTGATCTTCTTATTGGCAAGCTCTTCAATAGCTTTGATTTCACCATTTGATGGTTTTCTATTAAACTTAACCGTTAACCTACCATGTTTACCGCTAACGTACGTACTAGCAGTCCACATAGCATCCTTACCAAGTACCTTGACAACAGCACCTTTCAGCACGTGTAAAGCTGTATGTGTTCTGACCTCATCAGGGTAAGTCTTTTGTACATTAGTTGAGGACATAGTTACATCCTCATTATTTTTAACTAATTTAAAAAATAAATCATTACTAAGTTATTCCTCAACATTAATTGTATGCTCATCAGTTATGTAACTAAGTTTATATACCATTCCACTAGAGTTAGGGTTAATAGGCCTGTCAAGACGCGTACCTTATAGTTATAGCAGCGTTAAGTATAAGGTAATAGTTACTTTAACGTTAAGTGAATACCACCTTTAGGTGTTAATAGCGCTAATTTCGATATTTAAATCAGCCTCTCTTTATTTTATGGGTATCTAAAGTATATTATGGTGCTTAATTTGCGTAGAAGGGAGGTAGGGAGTAAGTTTGGGATCTACATTCCTAGAGAACTTGCTAATGATTTAGAGAGAATTATGAATACATTAGGTATTAGCAGTAAATCAGCATTGGTTAGAGAGGCATTAAGGCAATACTTAATTGAACATAGGTGGAAAGTAGCTAAGGAAGCCGTAGGAATTATTGGTGTCATATATAATCATGAGGTTAGCGGTGTTGATGAGGAGCTAACAAACATTCAGCACAACTTTCTAGACATAATAGTCTCAACACTTCACGTACACTTAAGCAGGGAGAAATGCATGCTAGCAATAGCTGTTAGAGGTAGTGCTGAGAGAATCAAACATCTAATAGGTAAGTTAAGTACGGTTAAAGGCGTTGAAATTACAAGGCCACTACTATTAGCTGTTGATTAGGGAATATACTATCAATAAAAGGCACTTTTAAATTCTTTCTTTCTCTGTGTAGAACTCCTTTAGGATCCATAATTATTAGCACTAGCCCCACAGTATTAATGCTTCTAAGAGCATTACAAAACCTAGGAATGAAGATTTAAAACTAGGGAAAACAAAGGTGTTATAACTATATGAGATGAAAAGGCTAAGTTTTAACTCCCTATTCATTTAGAACCACTACCAGAAGTGGTACTTATTAGCTAAATTAATTCAATAAGAGAAGAGAAAGAAACCAACAGATATAGATATATACATCAGTAAACAAAAGAGCAAATAACGCATATAAGAGCATATATTATCTCACTTCGCACCACAGCATGTGATTACGATCTTGCGAAGAGTTAACAGGTTAGAACTTAGTGCACTGCATCTGGTAATTTAGTAGTAATGCCCTTTCATCATGTTTATTTGTACTCAAAACCGGCAGTCATCCACTACATAAAATTCTAGATCACGAGCGTACTGCACAGGTCGTCATAGAAAACTTATTAGCCTGCAAATCATGAAGAAATTGTGGAGATAGAGTAGGTGAGTAGGTTATGAAGGTGGACCTCAGGGCGAAATTCGTGATCGACGAGCCAATGATCTTGGCATTGAAAGGTGTTAGAGTTCAGAACAAACCTTTGAGGGCCTTTCAGAACGTAATGAAGGCCCTACATTGGGCTATTAATGCATATCGAGAAGTGAGAGAGTGGATTTCAGGTGCAGAAGATGAAATCAAAGATTGTCAAGAGAAACCTACAGCTTTAGTTCGCTTTGAATCATCTCGTGGCACAGTCTTAATAATGTACCATCATGGAACCGAATGTGATCATGTTCACGTAATTGCTAGCGATGTTAATTACCAAGCAGCACAGCAGATTGCTAGCGAATTCATTAATCAATGTCTAACTAGAGGGTGTGCCAAAAAGGTGTAAAGAGCTGCCGCCGTACATTACCAAACACGACAAAATACTATTATTTTTTATAAATTATTTGCAGAAGCATCTCAACATGACAGGCACGTGGTATATATCATTCCCCGTGCCTAAGAGAATCCTCAACTCGGTAAGGGATCTAATAAATTACTACAGGCAGGTTCACACTCCAAATGAGTACCTTTACATAGATACTGTCTACATGCCCTCTAATGAAAATCGAATAGTCTTTTGCCATAGTATCAAGAGTCTTTATAGAGAAATATTAGGAATCGGAGGACCTGTTCAACTCATTGAAGTAAAGAGGAGACTACGCAAAAGATACGATATACAACAGGCCTTAGGGCAGATGCTGACGTATTTGTTCTACATAACCAAGGTCTTTCAATTTTATGTACTTGCTTACATTCTAGCCATTGATGAATCTTCAAGTGATTTGAGCACAATATTTGAATATCGTGAAGTGGGTTCATGGATCTTTAATAATTTTGGCATTCCCTTTAAGATTTACCTAGTTAATGAATCCAAAGGTTTAGTTAAAGAGCTTGATTGAATAGTGTATCGTTGGTCTAGTTCCTATTATCTAAGCAAATTATGAACTCTTTCAAAACCTACCCTTCATAAATTGTCTATTTCTCCTATAATGACGGTACTTTCCTAAGCCTTGCACGGTCTACGGTTCATCTAGAGATAGAGGCTGTTGGATCTAATGGTTTTTAACCTAGTATCACATAATCCTGAAAGTTGTCAAAGCGCCTTTTAAGACTAGATTGCTAAAAATAAACTTCCTGTTGTAGAGTCTATAAGGTAATCCGTGCGTATTTAATTGTACTCTGATCCTAGGGTTCTTCTTTATTTTCCATAACAGGTGTAAGACTACCTTCACCAGCTATTCAGGACTACCAATCTCACTTTCCACCATCTCCACTTTATCCTTTAGATTGTTGTCCTCTAAGTATCTATGATTTCATGGCGTCACTTTCTCTTTCATCGCTCATAGCTAAAAGCACGGATGTTAGGTGATTCGATATGGGTAGGAGAGACTACAAAACTATAACTATAACCGAGGAAACATACCAGGTCATCAAAAAGCTTAAGAAAAATACGGCACTACAACCATAGACTTAATAAAACCATCTCTCGAACTATTCGACGAAGTAAGGGAAAATACCGACAGCTCAGGTGATTTACAATTAAAAATCTTCTTCTCCAATTTCATCATATTGTTTTTCATATGATCAAAATCACAGAGGTGGGTTGATGAAGACCCTGGTCATCAGCGATATACACTATAAGAAGCATGCGTACAGAGGTGTGCGAGTCCAGGACTTGGAAGTGGCTACTAGAGATAGTGGATTACCACAGATCGGGTCTGTTGCTGAGCTTGTGTAGTGATCGAAGTATGGAGTAACTACGAGCTTCAATCTAAGATACATCTAAGATACACAGGTAAAAATACATTAAGAAGAAATTCCATCCCTATGTACCGCATTTAATCATGCCTAGTCTCTTCACAGCTTCTCAGGTTACCAAGGTATGACTATTATATTAAATAGAGCTCGTCTACTACTAGTGATGCTGCTGATCAATTCAAGGTTCTACACGTCTGTGGAGGGTTTCGCCACCGTATACATTGATAGCTCTTACGAGGCCTATCAACAAATTATTTTAACTCTGTTGAATTTATTAAGGGCGTTCACCTTGGTCGTAAACATCGTTCTCGTTAATGGTAAGGTAATTCATGGAAGCAAAGTTGAGACTGTTGTTGGTGGAGCAAAAGCATTCTTGGTAGGGGCCTTCTCGAAGACTGGTTCGCTCCCCGTAGTTCTAACTAATCTGTTCTGGTATAAGGTCGTAGATGCTGAGGTAGATGGGAGAAAATTGAAAGAAGTTCTAGTTCCTCTTACCAGTATTCTTTACATATATGAAGAATAAACATAATGAAGTCCGATTAATTTCCCACAATTTACACTCCCTAAGTTTCTCTTTATGGATGTCGGTAAAGTGAGGGTTGAATTTTGGGTTGATGCTAGGGAGGTTAAGGAGGTGATCATGCGAGGATATTTAAAATAAATTTATTTTTAGCCTCTACCACTCATTACTTATTCTGGCACGTGTGAAATGAAAAAGAAATATCGCTGTATACAAATTTATTTCTCCAAGACTGATTTTTAGTTAGGGATCCGAACTGCGGTTGTTGCGACCCATCCGCGTAGCTATTGCTTTGGTTACACTCGCCGTGATTCTCGCGGGGTCATTGTAACAGCCCAGAACGTCACCGTAGCCCTAACACCTGCACAGGTATCAGCCGACACCGACGTGACCTTCACACTTCACATCACCAGCGACACAGAGGTTGGGTGGTTTGTAGTACATGTACCGAGCACACCAACCGCAACGCGCTACGCGTACTTTAAGGTAGACCTCAGCACCCTGTCGATACCCCAGAACTGGCAGTACCACGTAATAGAGTACGACCCTAACGGCAACCCGCTGGACATAGAGTTCAACGCCACCGACAACCAGTACAGGCTGACCGACATAACCATAACCTTCACAGCCCACACACCTACACAGGCGGGCACTTACACATGGGAGGTAACCCTGGAGAACTGCACCGACCCATACGCTGATTCAACCTGCCAGTCCTTAGGCACGTATACTGTGAACACTGATGTGAGTGCTGCCGGGGCTGGCGCGCCTCCTGTTGTTGGGGGCGTGCTGGAGGTGCCGAGATCAGGGAATGTACACAACACAGCAGTAATTATCCTCGGAGCTGTAGCAGTGGTTGCAATCATCGCCTTGGCTGTAGCCACCAGGAGACCTCGATCGTAAACCAAAACACCTTTTCTACCCAATTTTATTTTTCTAATGGA
>Ga0190363_1002256_pt1 | contig 11067 bp, 12 predicted proteins | sample 48721867_MG_FD_161272 | JGI IMG/M metagenome (GOLD analysis project Ga0190363, IMG submission 161272) | Hydrothermal vent microbial mat bacterial communities from Southern Trench, Guaymas Basin, Mexico - 4872-18-6-7_MG | ecosystem: Environmental > Aquatic > Marine > Hydrothermal vents >...
AGTGCCGCGGATGCGGCGTTTGCATCCTTAGGTGTCCAGCATCAGCTTTCGTGTGCTGGGAGGAGGTGGTTGTGAGGGCTAGCAAGATAGACTTAGAGAATGTAGCTAAATTAGAGAGTATTGAGGAAGTTAAGGTCGTTAAGAGTCTCAAGGAGCTTGAGGAAGTAATCAGGTATTTCATAGTAGCTAGAGCTTAGGGTTACGTACTACCTCAGCATATACCCTGCGCAGTCTCTCTTTAGCTTCTTTGACGCGCGGGTGATACACCCAGTCCAGGACAGTACCTCTAGCGTCGGGAATCCTCATGTGCTTAATTAAGTCTCTGAACTCTCCGCCAGCAACTCCCTCAGCAACTATCGCGTACCCCTGCGCAGCCTCCTTAGCCATCTCAGCACTCTCAAGACCCCTCAACCTCCTTACTGGCCCGTACCTAGATAGCTCTTCTTCAAGCACCTCCCTAACTACTTTGTTTCTCGTTAAGCGCCCTGACAGCAGGATCTCTCTCGGCTTCTTAATTGATGCGGCGATTGCAGCAGCTGCTTTAACTATGCCGTCTATGAAAGCCTTAAATGCTGAGGCATGCGGCTCCTCGCCCTCTAAGTACCTCTTAACTACCTCATCTAAATCGAATGTTCCGCAGATATCTGCTACCCCACCATGAAATACATCACTTCTCCCCCACTTCCTACCCATCACAGCCACCTCGGCATCTAGGGCACCTATTGTCAAGAATCCTGTGTGTACTAATGTCCCTCCTAGCCCATCCACTATCCTGCCGCCCTCAACACCTATTACTGCGTTATAGCCGAAGCCTGCCTCAACCAGCACGAAGCTGACGTCGCGGTAGCTTACTCCGAGCTCTCGCGACTGGTCAATGACGCCTAAAACTGCTACTGACATCTTATCCGCGGTACCCATGTCGAGCTTGTTTACCTTCCTATACTCAGGTACTGTTGGGAGCAAGATTACTGAGGGAATATAGCATACATTTAGCTTCCTCACCCAGAACTCCTCAACTACCTTAGCGAGAGCATCGTATACAGCCATACCTAACTCACCAGACCTGACTCCAGCTGCAATATCCTCCTCACTAGTAAGTAGTAAGACCTCGAGCGCGAATTTGCGAGGATTCACGATTTCGTAGTTGAAGGTGAGCGGTACTCCGTAACCTGAGGGTCCTGCGATTAGATCGACTTCCCCCAGCTCCTCAACAGCTTCTACGATTACTTTAGGATTCCTAGCTACGTCTAAGGTGCTCACGGATTTTTCAGCAGTAACGCGACCACCTTCAACAACAATTAGGTCGAAGCTCTTAGTACCTGGGTCGATGCCTAGCGCCTTAATCACTAAGAAGCACCGCTAGGTACTTAAATCAGCTGCTCTAATATACCTTATCTCATCTCAAGGAATAATGCATGATGTCACAGCCGTCAGTATCACTGCTAGAGTTAGTAGTGAAGTAGTTTTTGATACTTCAAAGACAGCACCTAGTACATCTCCTGAAATAAACCCCAAAATCCTGAGTGATACATGTCTAATCACAGCTAGCGACACTGCTGCAGCTGCGGCAGCTGATAATGCTGGAAAGAGGAGAGGCATCCTGAAGACAAGTATGAGAGTGAGTACTGATGCTAGGGTGAGGATGCTGATAGCGGTCTTCCACGGCGGTTTTGATGACTCAATAAAGAGCTTGCCGAGCCCTCTGTACGGCGGCTCCTTACCAGTGACGGCTAGTGCGTACATAGATTCAGCAGCTAGTGCATGCACAATGCAGAGAGAGGCAGCTATGTCAAGCCAGCTCTTTAATACGGAAATGACTGAAACCAGTGACGCGTAAGTTAAGATCAAAGTAATTGACGTAATGGCGATAGCGGCCGACCCTCTTCGAGGATCCTTCATTACCTTAAGCGCCTCTTCACCTACCTTACCTGAGTAAGCAGCATCCGCGAAGTCAGCTAAGCCATCTAAGTGATTTAGTCCCGTCACCAAGTAGGAAGCGGCAAGAGCCATGGCAGCCCTCAAGTATGGTGAAGTAGGAATTAGTATTGGGACCGACGTAATTAGACCTTCCAACACGCCTACTATGGAGATGAGATAGAAGTACTCAGCAGCTAGCGATACGTCATAAACTTTAGCAGGTATTACAGTTGCGAATGAAGTTAGCGCTGCTAATCCCTTAAGAACCTTTAAGCACTTCTTCAAGAGCCCTCACCAAGACATCGCAGTACCTCGGGTGCCTCACTGAGAACCTACTGTACTCTTCACTCAAGCCAGGAAATGTGTGTGCTGACCTGATGGCTACACCATACTTCTTTGCTAGAACATCACGCAAGATCCTGGTATCTACTCCAGCATGTTTAACTAAGATAAAGTTCGCTACCGACTCAAACACTTTAATACCTAGTGACTCAAGCAGTCCAACTAAGTAGTTCCTCCACTCACGCACGTATCTAATGGACTCGCCAATGTACCTCCTGACTTGGTCAGCATAGTCACTTAGAAGCTTAGTGTAGACGTAAGTGCTTACTGAATCAATGTTCCAGGTAGGTCTGAGTGAGTCTATAGTGCGTGTGAGTAACTTAGAGCTGCTATATGTGAATCCTAGCCTCAGTCCAGGCGCTGCAAATGTTTTAGTGAAGGTTCTAATAATTACTACATTCTCAGGCAGGTCATAATTAATTAGTGAATCTACGCCTGACAACTCCATGTAGGCTTCATCAACGATAAATAGCTTGTTCCTGAACTCAGTGGCTATGGAAATTATGTCCTTTGGGCTCAGGTACGCGCCAGTCGGATTATTTGGATTAATTATGATGACGGCTGATTTCCTCCCCTCCCTAATGTGGTTGGTCAGCAGTTCTATGTCTAATCTGAAGCTACTTCCTATTTCGTTCATGAGCACGTATCTGAGCTTAACGCCTAACGCGTCGCAGAGTAACTCATAGTCTCCATAACTAGGGGCGACAACAACTAAGGCGTCGGGCCTAGCAGATGTAATAGCTAAATTAATAGCCTCTGACGCGCCGCTGCAAGGAACCACGCATTCTGGGTCCAGCTTGTAAAATGAAGCTATGGACTCACTGAGTTCTACGTAATTAGGGTCCGGATAGCGAGTCCAGACCCTAGACTTCAAGCACTCACTAACCAGCTCAGTTAACTCCTTAGGAGGGCCTAATGGGTTAAGGTTAGTGCTGAAGTCAATTAGTAAGTTGTAATTGACTTGCTTGCCGAATCCGTGAAACCTTCGTGGCTTCACGGTTACTCACCGCAGATCCTCAGCGCGTACCTGAGGTCTACCTCAGTATCTACATCAAGTAATTCGGGGTATCGGCAAATAACTATGTCGCGCCATCTCCCACCAGTACTCTTGAAGAGCGATATTCCCGTAGGTGACGACTCCCTGCGGAGTTCTTCCGGGAAGCATGACCTATCGCAGACTAGCGTGACTACATCGGCATCAATGCTTAATGCCTCACCTATGAACCACTCCAGCAGATCGCAAGTAATGAATGGGGTGTCAGCAGGCAGCACTAGCGTCGGTTGCTCGAGGATCTCTAGTGCTGCCCTCAAGTCGTCAACGTAGCTGCCTGAGCTGCTAATCATTACCTCAGCACCTAGCTTCCTGCAGAATTCGATCACTTCGAGATGCTTAGGTGTAGTGACTACGTACACGTGCCTCGATAAGCGAGAAGCAACCTCAAGAATGGTCTCAAGTATTGTCCTACCGCACACCTTAATCAGCGGCTTACTGACGTACCCCAGCCTAGACCCCCCACCCCCAGCCATTATGATGACGCTGAGTGGCGCCCCCACTAGCGCTCACCTACTTCTTTAAGAGCTCGTCATACACCTTACTGAGCACCGAGGCTAGCAGCGCCCCAGCAACGTCATCAGTGAACACAGGCAGTGACTTAAGTTTCGTGATAGTATCCTTAATTCTGTCAACCCAGTAGTAAGCGAACAACCCCTTAAAGCCGTTTAAATAGAGAGACAGGGAGATACCCAGCACTTCATCAGCTACTATGCGTGTTAAGTCACTTACGAATTCATCCTTACTTAAATAAGGTATGCAGCCACTGACGCCTCTAGCGTCAAGTTCTTCAGCAGCAAGTATTATTGACCAGACGTTCGGGTCTTCCAGAAAGTCTTTGAGTGTGGCACTTACCAACTCCTTAACTCTACCTAGGTCCACATCAGGTACAGGCGCCTTAAGGTATAGCTCTAGAGCAGCACTTACTAGGTCACTAAACCCCATACCCAGAGCACTCGTAAGTAGGTCATCAATCCTCAGAGACTTCAGCCCTAACTCAACAATAGACCTAAAAACTAAGTCAGCAGCTGCACTACCTACTTCAGTACCTAGGCCAGCGTACGGGTGCATTCTGTCACCAACTACCGAAGCAACTACGATGGCGTCAGACACCGTACCTACTGCCTTAGCTCCCGGCCCGCACCCAAGCCCTAGAGAAGATAATGCTGCTGTTTTAGCACTAGCAGCTACGGCAGCTAAGTCAACCAGTGCTGCATCACTCAATGGCACGCCTACCAGAACAAGCACGTTAATAGTTCCTTCATGCATGCCTCGTGGCTTCGCACCTAAGCAAGCTACAGGCTCGAAGCCTGCAGTAATGACTGAAAGTACGGGCAGAGGCTCACTCAATTCCTTAATTACACAGAACCTCCGGATGTCGGCAGCAGTAAGAAAAACTGATGTCGAATTACGCGGCAACTTCAATTTCTTAATAACTGACTCAGCGTAACCTGACGGATCCGGATCATTGAAGTCCCTGCTCACCTTCTTAAATACTACGTGAGTTAACCTCCTCAGACCTCCTCCATAAACCGTAGAGCTAAGTGCCTTAACCTCCCTGCAAAACTCGACTAAAATCAGGTCATCTAATTCCTTGATCTTAGCTAGCATCATACCAGCCTGCAGAGCTCAGATGACAGCTAATATCTAGATATGGATAGCCAATCCAGATATTAGGTACGGCAATATAAGTTAATATGGTGCATTAGAGTAGCTGATTAGGGGGTTGGTATGGCTAAGTACATGAATGTAGAGTTAGAGGTAGTGAAGGGAGACATAATTAAGCTTGAAGGTGTTGACGCCATAGTTAATCCAGCTAACTCGCAGATGATAATGGGTGGTGGAGTAGCTGGAGCTATTAAGAGAGCCGGAGGTAAGGAGATAGAGGATGAGGCTAGGAAACACGCGCCAGTACCTGTTGGTAAGGCAGTAGCTACTTCTGCAGGTAGGCTTAAGGTTAAGTACGTAATTCACGCGCCAACAATGGAGTATCCTGCAATGAGAACTACTGCTGAGAAAGTCCGTGCTGCAGTAGCTGCTGCCTTAAGTACGTGCAGGGAGCTGGGAATTAAGTCAGTAGCGTTCCCGGGCATGGGTACTGGCGTAGGCGGTCTAGACCCTAAGCTAGCTGCTGAAGTAATGGTTGACGCCATACTCAAGCACGTTTCTGAGGGGACAACACTAGAGAGGGTCGTGCTAGTAGCTTATGACGACATTCTATACAGAGCATTTAGAGAGGCTGTTGAAAAGATCAGGTCTAATTAGCTCTATGAGACCCTTGGGTCGTAAGGTATGGGTAAGGCAGTACTTATTTCTGGGCTGCTGCCGTATGAGTCGGGCAAGACGTACTTCACTACCTCACTAGCTGAGGCCCTCAGGTCCTTAGGGTATGAGGTAGCAGTATTCAAGCCTGTAGCAGCTCACAGTATCTGGTACCAGCTTAAGATATTCAGGAGCTCACTGAAGCTCGGTGTACTTGTCGGCGAGGACGTGCTCAAGTACATTAATGCAGGCTTAATTACTGACCCAGACCTTCAGAACCCTATAGACATACTCACTGCTGTGCCGGACGTAACTAAGTTCACCAGCATAGACAGCTACTTAAGCGCTATTGAGTCCGCAATATCTCAGGCAGTACTAGCTAGGGTTTCATTCACTGTAAGGAGGTACTTCCTAGCTGAAGACGTCCTAAGGAACTTAACACCTAAACTTAGAGAAGAGGTCAGGAAATCACTAAATACTTTCTCACCTGTAACGAGGGTCAGCAGCTCGTGGCTCACTAGCTACCTTAGTGGCAGGGAGGCGGACGCCGCGGTGAGGTACGCAGCCGAGTCATTACTCCAGAAAACTGACATACTGCTTATTGAGTCGTTCAGCAGTGCTCTGCTGCCTACAGCTTCACTTGCTCCGTACATTAACGTGCTGGTGATTGTTGCACCAAGCAGAGCAATGATTTACTCCGGGAGCAAGCTCAGCACATATGTATCAGCGATCAAGTCAGTCAATGAGCTGGACAGCAGACTCTTCGCTAGACTGTTGAAGCCGGATGCGGTAGTTGAGGTACTTCCAAGCGAGGATTGGCCTCCGCCACCTTTAGACCGTGAGGCAGTAGCTCCGGTGCTTAATCTTCTCAGTTATGAGAAATACTAAAAGAAAGCGCGCGTGCAAGAGCGCCTCGATAAACTACTTGACAGGAATTTAGCTATATACACGAAGCACTACACCGAATTCTCGATATAATTCTCAAGTAACATATGTCTACCAAGTACTAAGTTACTTTAAGAAAGTAAAAAGTGAAATTCAGCGTTGTGAACCAAACACTCTCTATCCTCTTAAGCCCAGCTCCTCCTCAATGCACTTGATGAAATCCTCGACTATCTTAACCCTCTTAGTTGCTAACTCCCTACCTTCAGGGGTCTTCATTAAGTCAGGTAGTTTGAGGATTTTAGTCTTTAAGTGCGCTACTGACTCCTCGATACCCCTGCCTATAGCTCCTGAATATAGGAATACTCTAGCAATTCCTACAGCACCTAGTGCGTCTAGTTTGTCTGCATCACTCAGTATCTTAGCTTCAAGAGACTGAGGCTCCCTACTAGCAGAGTATGAGTGAGAACTTATTGCCTCAACTACTAATGCAATCTTTTCTCTCGGATAACCTACTGACTTGAGGAGTAGTTCAGCAACCTTGGCTGAGGTGAAGGCGTGATCCGCCTTGCCAGGCCCGTTCCTTGCTATGTCATGTAGCAGGGCAGCTAACTCAATGACTTCCCTGTCTACTTCATTGTAGCGTGAAGCTATCTTGAGAGCTATCTCCCTAACTCTGCGAACGTGAGGGTATCCATGAACTGGGTCACTGCTCATAACGTTCTTGACCAGCTCCTCGACAATCTCGACGATCCCCAATAAGCCCCCCGCTTAAAAAGCTCCTTTCACCACGTAATGTTAAAAAGCCTGAAGCCAATCAGCAGGCTTTTAATGGACGGTCTTTTAAGGAATTAAGTATCGAATACGTTATACTGGTGCTAAAGTATGGCAAGTGTATCCCATGAAGTAGCTGTTGAAGGCGGTAAGGTAGGTGGTGAGGTGCTAGAAAGCATACATGACATATCAGCAGGCTTTAATGTAGTGATCACAATCAGTAAGAAAGGTGAAGTAGCAGACTTAAAGGTCTACGAACCCATTAAAGCATTTGACCCTGAGGCTGTAGCTAAGGCATCAGCTCTCCTTGCTGGCATTGCCTCCTTCATAGCTTCCCAGCTACGTGAGGGTGGGGTCAGGGAGATAGACCTAGTTATGGATGATAAGTTAGTTGTCATGATACCTGATGGAGATAAGATGAAAGTAGGTGTTTCAGCACTTACGTAATTTTTGCCTTAATATTTATTTATGAATTTCATTTATGAATATTGAAATACTTTAATGTAGCCTATACGACGTAATCGTCAATTTAGTATTTGACGCACTCGCTACTTGTAATGTGTTTTGTTTAAAATGTCATGAAAAGCCAAAGTTTTTTATTAACTACCTCTTAAAAGTCTACTGGGCTACAATGCCAGCTCTTCAAGAGAGCGAGGCCGCTATTTCAGCATCTTCAAGCAGGTTTAAGGTCACGGTCATTAAGTACCGCTGCAAGGAATGTCAGCTGTGCATTAACTTGTGCCCTGCTAAAGTATTGGTTAGAGGCAGCAAGCCGAATGCTAGAGGCTTCAGGTACCCGATACCTGAATTTATTGACAAGTGTATAGGCTGCAGAACCTGCGAATGGGTCTGTCCTGACCTAGCTATTTTTGTTGAGGTGGTAAGGAGTGAGGGTTGAGTACGTAACATCTAATATCGCTATAGCTGAAGGAGCTATGGCTGCAGGGCTTAAGTTCTTTGCTGGCTACCCAATAACACCAACTTCAGATATTCTCGAGTACTTAGCTGAGGAGCTCCCTAAGAGAGGAGGTGTAGTTATTCAGCTAGAAGATGAGATAGCCTCAATTAACGCCATTATAGGTGCTTCATGGGCTGGAGCTAAGGCAATGACGGCAACGAGTGGTCCAGGATTCTCACTAATGGTTGAGGCACTCAGCTTCGCAATAATTACTGAGACACCCATAGTCGTAGTTGACGTAATGAGGGCTGGCCCATCAACAGGCGTGCCTACTAGATCATGCCAGTATGACGTATTTCAGGTCAGGTACGCTAGCCACGGAAACTACGAGATACCTGTGCTCGTTCCTTGGTCAGCTCAAGAGGCGTTTGACTTAACTGTCAAGGCATTTAACATCTCTGAAGCTTTAAGGGTCCCTACGATACTCCTTAGTGACGCAATGTTAGCTCACACGTGGGAGAAGGTAGTTATTAAGGACGCAAGCGAGTTAGAGATAATTAATAGGAAGAAGCCTAAGGTACCTCCAGAAGAGTACAGGCCATTTGAGCCTGAGGAAGACCTAGTCCCTCCAATGGCCTGCTTTGGCGAGGGCTATAGGGTTATGGTTGAGTCACTTACTCATGACGAGAGAGGGTACTACGTTCCAGCAACTGAAGTGCAGGAGAGGATGGTCTGTAGATTAGTGGATAAAGTGAGGCGTAATGCACACCTGATATTTGACTACGACACGTACTTAACTGATGATGCTGAGTACTTATTTTACGCCTACGGCTCAACCGCCAGGTCTGTCTATGCTCTAGTTAAAGAGCTGAGGAAGGAGGGTGTTAAGGCAGGTCTGTACAGACCTAAGGCTCTGTGGCCCTTCGACGACAAGAGCTTGAAGGAGGTGTCCGCGCGGGCTAAGAGGGTATTTGTTGTGGAGAACAACATAGGCTTGATGTACAAGGAGGTGTCTAGAGCGTTAAAAGGTAAGGAGGTTATTCCTATATCAGTTATTGACCTAGACGTTCCTTCCCCAGATAGCATAAGGGAGGTGGTTAGCGAGTGGTTGTGAGTGGAGTTACCCACCCACTCGATAAGTTCGTCAGGGTAGATAGGCTGCCTCACCTATGGTGTCCTGGCTGCGGAATAGGTATCGTGATGTCATCAATGCTCAGAGCAATTGAGAAGAGAGTTGAGGAGGGTCTATTTAGTGAGGAGGACGTCGTCGTTGTTGGAGGGATAGGCTGCACTGCTAGGATGCCACTCTACCTCAACTTCGACGCTGTCCACGCCATACACGGCAGGGCAATACCCTTCGCAGTTGGCGCCAAATTAGCTAACCCTAAGTTAAAGCTTATTGTTGTTGGTGGTGACGGCGACATAGCTGGCATAGGAGGGAATCACCTCATACATGCAGCTAGGAGAAACATGGACTTAACGGTGATCATGGTGAATAACATGGTGTACGCAATGACTGGGGGTCAGCTAGCTCCAACAACACCTACTGGAGTATACACTACGACGACGCCACGTGGCAACCCTGAGAGGCCAATCAACGTGGTAAAGCTAGTTGCGTCACTAGGTGCTAACTACGTAGCTAGGGCATCAGTAACTCACCCAGCCCTCATCGAGAACTACATATACAAGGCACTAGGTAAGGAGGGCTTCAGATTTGTTGAGGTGTTATCTACGTGCCCTGAAGTTTTCGGCAGACACATAGGTATAAGAGATGCTGTCCAGCTGTTCATGGAATTGAGGAAGAAGGTGAGGGTTAAGGCTAAGCCGTCGCTTGATGAGTCTTACTATGACTGGGATAGGGGCTTCGTATTAGGTGAGTACGTTGATAGGAGTGAGCCCGGCTACCTCAGAATGATTGGTTTATTGAGGTGACGTGCGTGAGGAGAGAGATAATAATAGCTGGCAGAGGAGGTCAGGGAATTCTCCTGCTAGGGCACGTACTAGGTGTTGCAGCAGCTAAGTTCAGCGATTACTACGTTACAGGCACTGAATCTTACTCTGCAGAGACGAGGGGTGGAGACTCTAAGGCAGAGATAATAATTGCTGATACTCCTGAAGAGTTAGGCTACATGAAGGTCAGGAAGGCAGACATAGCGGTCTTCATGTATTGTGAACAGCTTAACAAGTACAGAGATCAAGTAGGACCTGAGGCACTGGTCTTCATTGACTCAACATTTATTGAAGAAGTACGTGGGGTTAAGTGGGTAGTTAGGCAGGCCCCATATACGAGAATAGCTGAGAGTGAGTTAGGCACCCCTAGGGTAGCTAACATGGTAGCGCTAGGGCATCTAATTGGTGTTACGAAGTTATTAAGCGCGGATGCTGTCGAGAACGCGATCGCTACTGTAGTAAAGAAGTCGTGGATAGACATAAATAAGAAAGCTTTCAGGAGAGGTCTCGAGTTAGCTGATAAACAGTAGTGAGTGCCGAGCTTAGAGACTACACCATGAAGCCGTCTTTCAGCGGGTCCTCCGGATCTCTTACGAAGTGAAGTATCCCGGTGATCCATGCCCTCCCAGTTATTTCTGGGATGATAGCCTTCAAGCCACCTACTGTAACCTCCTCAACGATCTTTCCTCTAAATTTCGTACCTATGATGCTTTCATTCACTATCTCGTCTCCCATGCGCAACTTACCTGTGTCGTAGAGTAGTGCCAGTAAGCAAGACGTACCTGTACCGCAGGGTGACCTGTCAAATCTGTTTCTTCCATCTACAGCTATGCTCCTAAAGTGGCTGCCCCCGCTTGCTTCTATGTAAATCACTGTCCCTGTCACGTGGGGCAGAACTGAGGGATTAAGTGGGTTACTTAATTTGACCTTATTGCTGACTTCATTCCACACTAACCACCCAAGCTCAACCAGTTTCCTTAAATTACTTGGT
>Ga0190363_1002257_pt1 | contig 11066 bp, 10 predicted proteins | sample 48721867_MG_FD_161272 | JGI IMG/M metagenome (GOLD analysis project Ga0190363, IMG submission 161272) | Hydrothermal vent microbial mat bacterial communities from Southern Trench, Guaymas Basin, Mexico - 4872-18-6-7_MG | ecosystem: Environmental > Aquatic > Marine > Hydrothermal vents >...
AGAATTTTAACCCAAAAGATTATGTGATAATCTTTATTTATGATGAAGACTGGACTAGGAGAATAGCCATAACTACTCCAAATCCCGGTGGTGGCGCACTCAAAGAAAATGAAGCTTTCGAAATACTCAACTCTTCGGGAAGATATTCAATAAACATTAGTGAATTATGGTATCGAGTATATGGCTCAAATTTACCACGCAAATTTATACTCCAGATAATAGTTGGAGACGTTGACGGTATTACAAATACTCTAACTATAAACAATTTGATGATACGTCTTTCGGAGAGAGAATAGATGAGAAAAGGATCAAATATAAACATTGTACTTGAGAGAGACCTTTGCATAGGCTGTGGTATATGTAAGATCTGCCCTGAAAAGGCTATAGTGTTAACGTATGATGATTGGTCAGGTTACAAACCTAAGTTAGTTGAAGAAAAATGTGTCGGATGTGGATTATGCTTGGATCTATGTCCGAGTTATGGAAACTTCCTCGAGTACTGTAAAAATTCAGTTATTGGTTCATACCTGAATATTTACTTGGCGTATGCCTGTGACGACAAAATCAGATACGAAGCTTCGTCCGGAGGCATAGTAACTACTTTATTACTCTGGGCTTTAGAGAAAAATGTAATAGACGGAGCAATACTGACAAAAATGAGCAAAGAAAATCCCATCAGAACAGAGGTTTGTGTAGCAACTACGGAAAGAGAAGTTCTATCTTGCATGGGATCGAAATATAACATATCTCCCGTAGGAGCAGCGCTAAGTCAAATAAAAGACAAGGAAGGAAAGTTTGCTGTTGTTGGGCTACCCTGTCATATATTAGCTTACAAAAAAGCAGCTAAGAGACTGAAACTTGATCAGAAGATTGTGTTCTATATTGGATTATTCTGTAATCACACATCCTACCCTCAAGCTACAAAATTCTTACTTGAAAAAGAAGGGATAAACCTAACTGATGTAGAATCTATAAGTTATCGAGGTAATGGTTGGCCTGGTTTTATGAAGATCTATCTTAAAAACGGTAGGAAAAAACTACTTCCTTCACAGGAGTGTTTCTTGACATATTTTTCTTCTTACTTCTTTTCCCCTCTGCGGTGCTTAGTTTGTAATGACGTAACCGCAGAGTTGGCTGATATTTCAGTTGGCGATGCGTGGTTGCCTGAGTTAAAAAAATCAGATAGACTAGGGTCTTCTATTTTGATTACTAGATCCTTTGTTGGGGAAAAATTAATCAAGAACTTATCAACTGAAGGAAGAATATGTATAAAGAAGCTTCCATTAGAGAAAGTTATTCAATCTCAAAAGGGCAATTTAAACTTCAAAAAGATTAATGTTGCTTGGAACGGAAGAACTAGAACTTTAAATATTGCTTTACGAATAAGTAGGATTTTGGCGTTTATAAACCACTATTTTTCTAAAAACAAGAATTTTTACCCTATTCTCAGGAAAATTCCAAAAAAAATTTTATTATTATATGGCAAGGGAATAGAGACGCTTAAGACGGTTTAAATTGAAAATTGTTATTTTAAACCATATAAATGTATTAAATTTGGGGGATGCCTCCGTAATTTACGCAACTGTGGATTTGATCAATAATTATCTGAATCCTGATGAAATAAGTATTCTTTCATTCAACCCAAATTACGATGTTAAATATCTAGAGTTGCCAAGTAATGTTCAGGTATTGCCTTCTCCCGCTAGAGAAGCTCCAAGTATACGTCAAAAAATTGAAGTCATATCCGACATGTTTATTTTCCTTGTTTGGGCCCTTTTCCTTCGAATCGGGATAGATATATCTTGTGTTTTTTCGAGAAATAGGCAAAAAGTGGCTGAGGTCTTAAGAGGGGCAGACCTCGTCATTATTCGAGGAAGTGACACTTTAACCGACATCTATGGAATCAGGTCTATTACACTAAACTTATTCAACATATTTCTCTCACTCTTTATTAGGAGGAAAACTGTAGCATTAAGCCATAGTATAGGACCGTTCAAAACGAGAATATGGAGAATTCTGGCTGCTAAATTGCTTAGAAAGATTGATTGCTTTGCGGTGAGAGATAAGTATTCGAGAGAGTTGTTAGAGGAAATGGGTATACCTAGCTCCAAGGTTCACCTTTTACCCGATATAGCTTTTATGTTACCACCCAAAAAAACAAGGCTTCCCCAATTAATGGAAATGAATCCACAACAATTACATGTTGGTCTAATTCCTAGTGCACTTGTATGGAGATTCCTGGCTCAAGATGAAAAAGAAACAAGATATGTCAGTTACATAAGTTTGTTCTCAAGAATAATTGACTATCTCGTCGAAACTTACAAAGCCTCCGTTATACTTATCCCCCACGTACTTTATTGGAGAGCCGATGATAGAAAAACAGCGCAGGACATCTACAAAAATGTAAGAAACAAAGAAAAAACTTATATTTATTATGACTATAATCCAAGGAAGGTTAAATACGTTATATCACGTCTAGATTTTTTGATTTCTCCTAGAATGCACCCGATAGTCCATGCTCTTTCAACCGGTGTTCCGGTAATAGGAATAGATTACAACATGAAAATTAAGGAGCTCATGAAAAGTTTTGCTCTAGAAGAATTTGTGATAGATATAAATGAGTTGGACTTTGAGAAATTAAAGTCAAAAATTGACAAAGTGGTTTTAGAATTAGATAGTCTAAGAAACCGTGTCATAAAAGCTAAAAACAGTATGAATATGAAACTGAAAGGATATCGTACCTTACTTATAAAATTACTATGTCGAGATAATAAGTAGACAGTCCTTACATGAATTGCGCAAAACTTGAAAATGAGCATAAACACAAGCTTAGGAGTTTTTAGTGTACATGAGTTTCTAAAATACCTGAATGTTATGAAATTTAGTATTGGGACAATTTCGAAAGGAAAAAGCATCGCTGGCAAAACAAAATTCATGTTTAATAGATTAAAGTTTCATTGTGCTTATTCTATGGTTGCCATAATACTTTCATATGGTTTTGAGGGTTAAACCATGGATAGAAAGTTGCGGATGAGCGTAATAATACTTACAAGAGATGGGAAGGGAATAGAGCACTGCCTGTCCTCGGTTAGGGAGAGCGGGAAGGAGCTCGGAGTTCAGCCTGAGGTGTCAGTCGTCAGCGATGTCCCGAGTGAGGAGCTCAAGGAACTCTGCGAGAAGTACGGAGCAAACTACATGGTGTTCAAGGCAACACCCAGCAAGAAGAGGAACTATGCAGTCGAGAAGACGAACTGCGACCTAATCGTGTTCTGTGACGATGATGTGGTCGTCCCGAAGAACTGGTTGAGGGCCATACTGCACCACTTTGAAGACGAAAAGGTGGCCGTTGTTGGAGGGCCTAACATAAATCCACCTGACTCGACGCTGAGGGAAAGGTGTAGCGGATATATCTTCGAATCGTTTTTCGGAGGAGCTTGTATGGCCGTGAGGTACAGAACCGTGAGTCAATCGTTCGAGAGTCGGACGGGGGAGGAGTTCATACTCTGCAACATGGCCGTGAGAAGGAGCGTGTTCGACGAGGTAGGAGGCTTCTCTGAGAACCTGTACCCATGCGAGGAAAACTACCTATGTTACATAATAAAAGAGAAGGGCTACAAGCTCGTATATGAGCCCAGGGCTTTCGTGTGGCATAAGCGGAGACCCTTGTTCATTCCACATGCGAAGCAGGTATTCAACTACGGCCTAGGCAGAGCGAAGATGATGAGGATGCTCAGGAAGTTCAGACCCCTATACTTCCTGCCATCTACCTTTGTCGTGGGTCTCATAGCCGGTGCAGTTATGTCGATTTTCATCTCAATCGTAAGGGTAATATACCTAGCCACATTAACGATTTATACGCTTATGGCCCTGGCGTCGAGCGTTCACATGTCAATCAAGCACAAGGACCCAAAGGCGTTCTTCCTCCTGTTCCCAGGTTTCTTTGTTCACCACGTAGCATACGGGTTAGGGTTTATTAAGGGGCTGTTCGCAGGGTTGGGGGAGTCAAGTTGAAGGTAATGGTGTGCTATCCACCGCTCTACAAGCGTAACAGGTTTCCGTTGCTCGGTCAGAACAGGCAGTTCAGGTTTTCAAGCTCACCCGAGGTTAGGATCTATCCAATCGTCCCCAGCTCAGCTGCGACTCTGTTGAAGGAGGACGGCTTCAAGGTCGAGTACATAGACGCCATAAACGCTAGGATGGGTTGGGACGAGTTCATGACTGAGTTTAGGAGGTTCGACCCGGATCTTGTTGTCATGGAGACGAAGACACCCGTCGTGAAGGACCACTGGGACATAATAGACAAGCTTAAGGAGGACTTTCCTGACACGAAGTTTGTGCTCGTTGGAGACCATGTCTCCTTCCTCCCGGCCGAGTCTCTCGAGATGAGCAAGGTGGACTACGTAGTGACTGGTGGAGACTACGACGTCGGGGTTCTCGGTTTGGCGAGGTACCTGGACGGGAGGAGCAAGGAGCTCCCGCCGGGCGTCTGGTACAGGAAGGGAGACGAGATAAAGAACACAGGTAAGCCCGTCCTGATAGACAACCTGGACGAGCTCCCGTTCATCGACAGGTACCTGACGAAGTGGTGGCTGTACGGGGAGGCCTACCTCTACCACCCATGCACATATATGATGTGGGGTAGAGGATGCTACCCAGGTGTATGCACGTTCTGCGTATGGGCTTCGAATCTCTGGATGCACAAGGCGAGGCTCAGGTCTGTCGAGAACGTCTTGGACGAGATTGAGATGATTGTGGATAAGCTGAGGGTTAAGGAGATATTCGACGACACGGACACATCCACTTGGAACAGGAAATGGCTCATACAGCTTTGCAAGGGTCTCATAGAAAGGGGGCTGAACGACAGGGTTTACATAAGTTGCAACGCAAGGGCGGACAACCTCGACAGGGATCTGTGCAGGCTGATGAAGAAGGCTGGGTTCAGGCTCCTAAAGGTCGGCCTTGAGTCCGGCTCGGATTACACGCTCAAGCGTATAAACAAGCTGGAGGATGTCGAGAAGATTAGACAGGGGATAAGGAACGCCAAGGACGCCGGCCTCAACGTCCTGATGACGATAATGGTCGGATACCCATGGGAGACGTACGAGGACTTCGTGAAGACCTACAATCTCGCGAGGGAGCTGATGCTCTACAAGACGAGGGTGGGAGACTCCCTGCAGGCCTCCGTGGTCGTCGCCTACCCAGGAACGCCCATGTACTTCGAGGCCCTGAAGAACGGGTGGTTCATCATAGACCCGAAGGACTACGAGGCCTACGACATGAGCAGACCCGTGTTCAAGACGCCGATACCCCATAAGACAGTCATGGAGCTTTGCGATAGGCTGTGGAGGATACACCTCGATCCCATGTTCATCATCAAAACGCTCACAAGCATAAGGAAGCCCGACGACCTGAGACTACTGTGGCAGGGGCTCAGGTCAGTCTTAGGACACACGAAAGACTTCTAAGCCCCCACGAGTAAAGTGATTTCAATGGGACGGGTCAACTTAGCCGTGATTGGATGCGGCTTCATAGCCGAGACGGCCCACATACCGAACGCTATAGGCATGCCAGAGGCGAGGCTCGTTGCCGTGGCAGACGTAAACGAGGAAAGGCTTAAGGTGGTTGAGCAGAAGTTCGGGATAAAGGAGTACCACCTCGACTACCACGAGGTGCTCTTCAGACCGGACGTGGACGCCGTCCTGGTATGCACACCCACCAGCACGCATGCTCAGATAGCCGTCGTGGAGGCGGACAGCGACAGGCCTGCGGACGAGGCCTTCAGGAGGCTGGGCTACGAGGACATGGCTGAGAAGCTCGGTGTGAGACTTGTGAATCTTAGCAGGGATAGGTGCCATAGGCTCGTCCCCAGGGACGCCAGGAAGATCGGGATGCTTGAAGTCCCGGAGACGCTGTTGGAGGCGGACTATCTCGTGTCTGTGGCTAAGATTAAGCGCCACGTTCACGAGAGGTTCACGGGCGTGTGGAAGAACCAGTACGTCCTCATACCGGATAAGCCTGTCAGGATAGAGCTCCATCCTTTCCTGAAGGAGGTTCTGTACGACCTGAACACCCTATTCAAACCCGACCTAGCAATCCTAGACGGGATAGTCGGGCTCGAGGGGCCGGACCCCATAGACGGGTACCCAAAGCCCATAGGGAGGATAGTGTGCCCGAAGAACCCCCTCGCGGCCGACGTGGCGGCGTGTAGGCTGATAGGGGAGAACCCGATGAAGGTTCCGGCGATAAGGTACGCGGTGAAGCACGGCTGGGAGGAGGTGATGGACATAGAGGTCGTCGGAGACGGGCTGGAGCCGAGGGTGGAGCTCCACTTCATAACAGAGACGCAGTACAGGCTCTACAGGCTCGGCATGTGGCTCAAGAGAATCGCATACTACACAAGGAACCTGGGGAGGCTCGTCGCCTACGGGGCGTTCGCCCTGAGGTCGTTCGAACCGGAGGAACTCGTGGGAGGAAAGCTGATGTCCATATCCGACGTAGTCGGGGTGGCCAGGGAAACCGTCTTCAGAGTGGAAGCATGCGAAAGAATAGCTGACTGACAGAAACTCTGGTGTACTTTGAGATTTATGCATCAGGAAGTTTGTGCGAATGGACTTCTTAATCGATCTTGACTATAGTACGCTTGTAGTGGTCTTCCCGACCTCTGGATAGTTTATCGGACACCTACCTCCGAACATAGGGATTTCCTCATAGACCTGTCTTACGCTTACTTAATAGGGAGGGTAAAATTCCGGGGTCGTTAATCTTTTTATCCGAGCCTCTTACTGAAAGTTTAGCGGTGAAAGTTTGGTTAGGAAGGTTGTTATAACCGCCGCTGGTTTGGGTACGAGGCTGATACCCACAAGTAAGGAGCTCCCGAAGGAGATGCTCCCTATATACGTCCGGAATCGCATGGGTCTCAAGCTCATGCCCCTCATCCAGGCCCTGTTCGAGCAGCTCTACGACCTCGGGTACCGTGAGTTCTGCTTCGTGGTCGGTCGGGGTAAGAGGGTCATAGAGGACCACTTCACCCCAGACTGGGACTTCGTGATATTCCTAGAGGAGAAGGGTAAGCACAGCCTGGCTGAGGACCTCAAGAGATTCTACAGGAAGGTCGAATCCTGCACAATCGTCTGGGTTAACCAACCCAAACCCGAGGGTTTCGGGCACGCAATCCTGATGGCCAAACCCTTCGTCGGGGACGACAGGTTTCTTGTCTGCGCAGGGGACACGTACATAATCTCGAGCGGAAACGATTTCCTCAGGAGCCTCGTCAGGACACATGAGGAGGCAGGCTCCTACGCCACAATACTCCTCCAGAGGGTCGAGGATCCGAGGAGGTACGGAGTCGCTGAGGTCGAGCGAAAAGACGGTCTCCTCAGGGTTCTTAGGGTCGTGGAGAAGCCCAAGCAACCCCCCTCAAACCTGGCCATAATGCCATTCTACGTTTTCGAGCCCGAGATAATGGATGTCCTCGAACACCTGAAGCCCGGAGTCGGCGGTGAGATACAGCTGACGGACGGAATCCAAGGCCTCATAGACCGTGGGAGACCCGTCTACGGCGTGATGCTCGGAGAGCACGAGCTCAGGCTCGACATAGGCACCCCAGACACCTACTGGGAAGCCATAAGGCTTTCCTACGAGTACTTCTCGAATCTCAAGTGAGGTGCACCACGCTTGGAAAACTGGCTCCTAAAGCAGGTTAACGAAGTATCCTCGAGGCTCCCGGCCGACTCCTTCAAGGGCCTAAGCGTGCTCGTGACGGGTGGAGCGGGGTTCCTCGGAAGCTGGATGTGCGACGCACTCGTGGAGCTCGGGGCTGAGGTCGTCTGCCTCGACAACCTCTCCACGGGCAGGGTCGGAAACGTCGAGCATCTGATGGGCCGAGAGGGGTTCAGGTTCGTCAAGGGGGACGTGTCCACTTGGAAGCCTGACAAAAGCTTCAACGTCATCATCCACGGCGCCAGCATACCCTCCCCAGACGACTACGTAAGGAGGCCCGTTGAGACGATGATGCCCAACAGCCTAGGTCTCCTCAACATGCTGGAACACGCCAGGAAGACAGACGCCGCCGTCCTCTACACATCCACGTCCGAGGTCTACGGAGACGCTAAGGTAATACCGACGCCCGAGGAATACTGGGGTAACGTAAACCCCGTCGGGGTTAGGAGCTGCTACGACGAGTCCAAGCGCTTCGGCGAGGCCCTCTGCATGGCCTACCACAGGCAGTACGGAGTGGACGTAAGGATAGCCCGAATATTCAACACCTACGGGCCGAGACTCGACCCCGAGGCGAGATACGCCAGAGTGATACCAAGGTTCATCATGCAGGCCCTCAGGGGTGAGCCCCTAACCATACACGGAGACGGGAGGCAGACGAGGAGCTTCTGCTACGTCACAGACATGGTCGAGGCCCTGCTCAAGATGGCCGTACTCGACTCCTGCAGGGGTGAGGTAATAAACCTCGGAAGCCCACACGAGACCCCCATAATAGACCTAGCCGAGACGGTTAGGAGGCTCGTGGGCTCTAAGTCTAAACTCAGGTTCTTGCCTCCAAGACCTGATGACCCAAGGAGGAGGTGCCCAGACATATCGAAGGCCAAGTGTATACTCGGCTGGGAGCCCAGGGTCTCCCTAGAGGAGGGGTTAAAATGGACGATAAGGTGGTTCAGGGAGGTGATGGGTTGAGCAGACCTGCCGTGTCCTTCATGGGACTCGGATACGTGGGCCTGACGACCGCCGCCTGTCTGGCCTCAAGGGGCTTCAAGGTGATAGGGTTCGACGTGGACCCCAAAAAAGTCGAGGCGGTGAACAGGGGCGTATGCCCAATATACGAGCCGGGGCTGGAGGAGCTCCTAAGGGACGCCGTTTCCAAGGGTCTACTAATGGCGACCACGGACTACAGGGAGGCCATCCTGGAGAGCGACGCCACTTTCATAACCGTGGGAACTCCGAGCCTAGAGACGGGCGAGATAAACCTAAGGTACGTAAGGGAGGCTTCAAGGATGATTGGGAAGGTCCTCTCCGAGAAACGTGGATGGCACCTCGTGGTCGTGAAGAGCACCGTGACGCCCGGAACCACCGAAGGTCTCGTAAAAGAGACCATCGAGAGACACTCCGGGAAGAGGTGTCCACAAGACTTTGGGTTGTGCATGAACCCCGAGTTCCTACGTGAGGGGGCGGCTGTAGAGGACACGTTCCATCCAGATAGGATAGTGATAGGCGAGGTGGACGAGAGGTCTGGAGACTTCCTCGAGGAGCTCTACAGGAGCTTCTACGGACCCGACATGCCACCCGTGCTCAGAACCAGACCCGTGAACGCTGAGCTCATAAAGTACGCCAACAACGCCTTCCTCGCCATGAAGGTAAGCTTCATAAACATGATAGCAAACCTATGCCAAAAACTCCCAGGAGCCGACGTAGAAGAAGTCGCAAAGGGCATAGGCCTAGACAAGCGGATAGGACCCCTCTTCCTGAAGGCAGGGGCAGGATGGGGAGGCTCATGCTGGCCAAAAGACCTCGCAGCCCTGAAGGCTTTCGCAGAAAAGCTCGGCGTAGACATGCCGCTGATCGAAGCCACGATAAAAGTCAACGAGAAACAACCCCTCAAACTAGTAGACCTCGCAAAACAACTCCTAGGCGAGCTGAAGGGTAAACGTGTATCCGTCCTCGGCCTATCCTTCAAACCCGGAACAGACGACATGCGGGGAGCAGTCTCGACAAAAGTCGTGAACGCGCTCCTAGAAGCAGGGGCGAAAGTGGTGGTCTACGACCCAAAAGCCATGGAAAACGCCAAAGCCATACTCGGCAACAAAGTCGAGTACGCCCCCTCACTAGAAAACTGTCTCTCAGGATCCGACTGCGCAATCCTCGTGACAGAGTGGGATGAGTTCAAGAAGCTCAAACCAGAAACACTCAAAAAACTGATGAGAAACCCCGTCCTCGTAGACGGCAGACGAGTATTTCCTCCAGAGAAGTTCTCTAAGAAGATCAAATTCGCAGCCATAGGATACGGAAACACAAATTAAGGAAGTTTATCGCTAATAGAGTTGTTGGGGGACAATGCCATTTTATGGGGAACTGCACGTTCTCCAGCGACTTGATCGGCACACCCCCGCTCTCCTCTCATCCACAAGCCCTCAGCTTCTTTCCTAACTCAAACCCTATTCCGTAATCCCTTAACCCACGAACCCGAACCAACTTCGTGGGAACGTGGGACAAAAAAATCAAGCCCTACGGAGGAAATAGGCGAAAAATCAAGCCTTCCACCACTCCCATCTACCCACAAAAATCACCCACCACCGTGTATAGGCATAAACTGCTAGGAGTAGATGCGGATCGGCCCTAACCGTCCCTAATAAAACACGACTTGGGTAATTTTACTGGGTAATTTTCTGGGTACAAACGGCTGGAAGAAGTTGGGTTTTTCGAGCAAAGAGGCCGAATCCTTCGTTTCCAGTTTCCCCAGTCGGCTTGGATTGACTGGGGAAAGTTTCTGAGGGGAACGGCTTGGGCAGGTAGCAACACCCTTCACAACAAAGTCAAGATCAGCCCCACCCACCCCCAGTACACAACTCCTCTCAACCGAGACCGCATCTTAACACGCCCTTCTAACGGAGTAGCCCTTCTTGAACCAGCTCCCCCTAACGCTCAATCCCCTCTCTAACGGTGTCCGTATCCACCCCGTATCCAACCTCTGTATCCCACTTCGCATCCATAGAGTATCCGTCACACATCCGCTGACTATCCGCAAGTGCGTCCCCCATGCGTATCTGAACCCCGTGTGGTGGAAGAGGAGCTCCGTGAAGATCGTTTCGAACGAGCTCAGACGACTGTACTCCATGGGCCTCTTGAAGAGGAGGAGGGTTAAGAGGGTCTGCCGGACGAAGACCGGAAAAACCTGCTACAGAGGATACATGTACAAGTATTCGATCTCGAGTCAAGGCTGGAGCTACGTCAAGTTTTTGTCGGGCTTAGCCAAGACGAGCCCAGACGACATAGTCGCCTACGAGTGGATTCGACAGAACATCCCACCCGAGAAGAGGGAGCTTGCGTGGAAACTGTACAAG
>Ga0190363_1002258_pt1 | contig 11065 bp, 8 predicted proteins | sample 48721867_MG_FD_161272 | JGI IMG/M metagenome (GOLD analysis project Ga0190363, IMG submission 161272) | Hydrothermal vent microbial mat bacterial communities from Southern Trench, Guaymas Basin, Mexico - 4872-18-6-7_MG | ecosystem: Environmental > Aquatic > Marine > Hydrothermal vents > Microbial...
GGTTTAAAGATTTGTAGGTATGAGTCGGATGAAGATACCGGAATGTATGAAGCAATAGGAAACCCTGAAGAAGGATATTTAATTCTTCCTGATTTGAAAAAAGTAAAAAGAGCTCATTTAATTTAAATTGATGGAAGATAAGCCCAAATAAAAAGTCTCCTATTAAAGGAGGATAGAAAAAATTATGAAATTTTTCTTTATTTCGCTTGCTTTCCAAAGTTTTAGTTTAGAAAGAAGTTTTAGAATTTACCTAAAAATAATTCCTAGTATAAGAGAAATTAATTAGGTAAAAAACAACTGAAAGATGAAAAATTTTCTAAAGTTTAAATTAAATCAGAAATATTTAGAAGGGATAAAAATTGTTGAAAAGAGATTGAAAAAAGAGCCTCAAAATATAATTCTTTTAAATGAATTAGCTTTTTTCTTTTACCATTTTGCTTCCAAAGTTAAAAACCAAAAAACTGCAAGGATTTTTTTGAATAAAGCAAAAAGAATTTATAAAAAAGTTTTAAAAAAAGAAGCTTCAAATCCTCAAGCTCTTTTGGGATTAGCTAAAGTTTTAGCTTTAGAAAGCTCTTTTGGCAAAAAATTGAGGAAAAAAGAAAAGATTCTTTTAAAATCCCTTATTAAAAAAATTTCTTTTTCGCGAAAAATTTCGCCTCTTATTAAAGCCACCAATTTAGGGGATATTTATTTTACCTTAAAAAACTTTTCCTTGGCGGAGCGATATTTTAAAAAAGCTTTAACTCTTTCTAAAAAGAAAGAAGAAAAAATGATAAGCTATGCTAACCTTTTAGTTTTTTATTTTGAAAAAAGAGATTTCCAAAAAGCTTCCCAAATTCTTAAAAAAATCAAAAAAATTAAACCTACCACTTCCAAACAAAAATTCATTTTTTCTCATTTAAGAAAAGAGTTAAGAAAAAGGTTTTTAAAAAATCTCCCCTTAAAAGATGAAACTTTTATTTAAAATTAATCCTAATTATCTTCTTTTTCATTCTTTCGCTCAGGCGCGGGGAGTTTTTCCATTCAAAGAGTGGAATAAACTCCTTTTAAATCTCTGGCAAAAATCTAAAGAGGTTTTTTATTTTTTAGGAGGCTATCCTGAAGTAGCGTTGTATCTTAAGCGAATTTCTGATCTTAAAGAGTTAAGTGAAAAAACAATTAAAATTTTAAACCAGATTAAAAGAAGCAAAGAATATCAAAGATTGCTTAAAGAAACCGAAGATTATAAAAAATTTGTTGAAAAACAGTGGAAGAGAAACGAGAAAAAAGTATTTTCAATTCTGGAGGAGCTTTTAGGAAGAAAATTGCCTTCAAAGAAAATTTATGTTTATATCACTCATCCAAAATTAAAAAATGGCAAAGTAATTGATAAAAACATTATCGTTTGGGGGCATCCGGAAGATTTTCCAAACTATGCCACGGTTTATCTTTGCCATGAAATCATGCATCTTCTTACAGATTTGGATCGTTCAAAAATTACCCATGCAGTAATTGAGCTTATGATTGATAATGAGTTAAGGATCCGGCTAAATGGAAAAGGAAGATATTTTCAATTTCCTGGTCATAAGGATTTTGAATTTTTAAAAAATTTGAAGGAAAGTTTAAAAAGAAACTAAGCTTAACTTTACAAATCTAGTTTTATCGCTAAACTAAAAGCTAAAGTTAAATGAAAAAAATAACAAAAACATATCATAAGTTGATTTTTGGAGATGCTGAAGATATGAGAGAATTAGAAGATAAAAGCATTCATTTGGTAGTGACCTCTCCTCCATATTTTAATGCTCCTTTTGATTATCCAGATTTGTTTGAAAGTTATGAAGCATATTTGGAAAAGATGAGAAAAGTAGCCAGAGAACTGCGGCGGGTGGTGGCTGATGGAAGGATAGTATGTCTTGTTTGCGATGATATACTTATCAATGGAAAAAAATATCCAGTAGTAGCTGATTTAACAAAAATCTATCTTGAGGAAGGTTTTATTTATCGAGATAAAATTATCTGGATAAAACCAGAAGGATATATCCGAATCAGCAGGAGAAGTGGGGTTGTTTTGCAACATCCTTATCCGATGTATTTCTATCCAGACAATATTCAAGAAACAATTTTAGTCTTTCAAAATGGAAAATTTGATTATAAAAAAATTCCGGAGACGATAAAAGAAAAATCAAAGATAGATGTAAAAGAATATCAGGAAAACAAGTGGTATTTAACTACCTGGAATATTACTAATGTTTTACCTTTAAGCAATAGAATTGAGGAGGGGGTTGCCGCTTTTCCTGAAGAAATTCCTTATAGGTTAATAAAATTGTTCTCTTATGTAGGCGAGACAGTTTTAGATCCATTTATGGGTTCAGGAACGACAAACAAAGTGGCGGCGATGCTGGGAAGAAATAGTATAGGGTATGAAATTGATTTAGAATTGCGCGAAGTGGTAAAAGAGAAAATGGGGCTAAAGAAAAATTCATTGTTTGAGAAAAATTATGAAGTAGAAATAATAATTCGAGATGATGCACGGCGTTTGAGAAGTTTTCTTCAAGAAAAAGTCAAAAATCAAAAATCAGTAGTAAAAAATGCCAAGAGAAAAACAACCGGGATTATCTGATAAAGAAAAAGAAAAATTGCTTGATATTTTAGAAAAAGAAGGGAGGAAAAAATGGCTTAAAAGATGGAAAGATCATATAGCGATTCCAAGGAATTTAGATGTCTTCTCAAAAAACAAGGAAGACCAGGAGAAAATATTAAGATATTTACTTTTAAGGGTTTTGATAATCAACAAGCAAGATTTGATAAAGTAAGAGAAATTTCTACTAAAATTTCAGAAAAATTTACAGAGGTTTTACTTTTAGAACCTTATAGAATATCAGAAATTGAATTGTTTAAAGTATTCAGAAATGTAGCTGGAGAAAAGGGTTCTTTGTTGTATCGAGTTGGGGTATTAGGGGGAATAAAACCAATTTCATTATTTTCATATCGATTCAAAGCTTTTGAGGGGTTTATAAGATGGCTGAATGAGAATAAATTAAAATTCGTTGACATAGTTAAAAGCCAATTGGAGAAAAGTAAACCAATAGGGCTTTTTAATTTCCTTAATACCGACCCCGTTCTTGAATCCGGATGGGTGGGAAACAACCCTAAAGCATGCCGAATGCTTGTTAATTGGATTGTTTTTCTTTTTAATGAGATTTGGAGACAGAAAATAGCAAAAATGGGAGAGACTTTGATGATTGTTGATGGACACGTTGGGAAGGTATTTTGTAGAAGTGGCTTACTGGAAGAAGTTTTGTATGAGAAAAGAAGGCCCTATATTATTCAAGCAAGCAAAATGAGGCCCTTAATAGAAGAAATTGTTTTAAGATTTAAGAAAATCCCCTTCTATGTTGATAACGGAGCGTTTTATCTTTTTGAGGATGGCTATTGTACCGATTTACAACCGAAATGTGAAAAGTGTGTGATAAGCAAAATTTGCAAGAAATATCTAAAATGGACAGCTTATCAAATGAATAAATGAATTAAAAGTGAATTATTATTTACAAATTCGGTTTTATCGCTAAACTAAAACAAAGGAAAAATGAGGAAAAAAGATTTGGTTTGTATTTTTGTGATTTCGGAGTTGATTTTTGTTTGTTTGGCTTTTATTTATTTTAATTTGGAGAAAGTAGTGTTTGAAAGCGCTTTTTTGGGAAAAATTTTTTGGTTGCTTAAAAAATTGAAAGTGATTTTTGTTTTGCCGGTTTTAATTCCGGCTTTGGCTTATCTTGGAATTTGGTTTGGCTTTTTGGTTTCAAAGAAATCAAAAACTTTTTTTGAGTTCGTAAAATTTTTTTTAGTTGGGGTTTCTAACACTTTTTTGGATTTAGGAGTTTTAAATCTTTTGATTTTAATTTTTAGCTTTGGCTCAGGAATTTATTATTCTCTTTTTAAAGCAATTTCTTTTTTGGTGGCGGTCTCAAATAGTTATTTTTGGAATCGAAGTTGGGTTTTTGAGTCAAAAGGAAAGGATGTTAAAAAAGAGGGAATGAAGTTTTTTTTGGTAAGTGTTGGAGGATTAATTGTTAATGTCACCATTGCTTCTTTGGTGGTTAATCTTGGAGGAAAAATTTTAGATCTTCCTTTTCAGATTTTGGGAAATCTGGGGGCAATTGGGGCAGTAGTAGGATCAATGTTTTGGAATTTTTTTGGCTATAAGTTTTTTGTCTTCAAAAAATGAATGAGAATTTTTTAAAAAATTTGACTATTAAAAAATTTTATCAAAGCCTTTTAAAAAAGGAGTTTTCTTGCCATGAAATCATTTCTCAATTTTTAGAATTTGCTAGAAAGAGCGATGAAAAAATTGGGGCTTTTTTAGAATTTTTTGATGATGCTAAAGAGAAAGCTTATGAGGTTGATCTTTTTTTAGAAAAAGAAATTCCTAAAAAAGTGCCACTTCTTTGTGGGGTGCCTTGTGCTATCAAGGATAACATTTTGATTGAAGGAAAAGGAGCTTGGGCCGCTTCAAAGATTTTGGAAGGATATATTGCACCTTACGATGCTTTTGTGATTAAAAAATTAAAAGAAAATAAAGCTATTTTTTTGGGAAGGACAAATATGGATGAGTTTGCCATGGGTTCTTCTTGTGAGTATTCGGCTTATAAAATTACCAAAAACCCTTGGGATCTTGAAAGAGTGCCTGGAGGTTCTTCTGGAGGCTCGGCAGCGGCGGTGGCTTCAGGTCAAGTTATTTTTGCTTTAGGTTCGGATACTGGTGGTTCAATTCGTCAGCCAGCGGCTTTTTGTGGTGTGGTGGGTTTGAAGCCAACTTATGGAAGTGTTTCTCGTTTTGGTTTAATTGCCATGGCTTCTTCTTTGGATCAAATTGGACCGATCACCAAAACAGTTGCTGATTGTGAAATTGTCTTCAATGCCATTAAAGGAAAAGATCCCAATGATGCTACTTCTTTAGATTATCAAAAATATGAAAAAAATATTGATGAGGTGAAAGAAATTAAAATTGGAGTTTTAAAAGAAGAATTTTTGAAAGGAACTCAAAAGGAAGTTTTGGAGGCTTTTTCGGAAGTAGTTGAATTTTTCAAAAAAGAAAAATTTAAAATCAAAGAAATTTCTCTTAACTTTTTAAAATATGCCTTGCCAACTTATTATATCATCATGAGCGCTGAAGCTTCATCGAATTTGGCTCGCTATGATGGCATTAAATATCCGGCTTCAATTGAAGGAAAAAGCTGGAAAGAGACCTATAAAAAAACCCGGCAGCTTTTTGGAGATGAGGTGATTCGAAGAATTATTTTAGGAACTTTTGTTTTATCTTCAGGTTATATTGAAGCTTTTTATAAAAAAGCTCAAAAAGCCAGAGAGCTTATTAAGGCTGAATTTGAGGGAGTTTTCAAAGAAGTTGATGTTATTTTGATGCCAACTTCGCCAACTTTGCCTTTTAAAATTGGTGAGAAAATTGAAGATCCAATCCAGATGTATCTTTCTGATATCTTTACTTTGCCAGTAAATTTAGCTGGAATTTGTGCTTTAAATCTTCGGGCTTTGAATTTTAAAAACAATCTTCCAGTTGGCTTTCAAATAATTGGAAACTATTTTGCTGAAAATTTACTTTTTGAGTTAGGAAAATTCTATGAGCGAGTGGCTTTCAACCTTCAATGAAGTTTTTCAAAGAGATCTTGAAAGGTTAAGGTTAGAGGAGTGGTTTCAAAAAATAACTCATTTTTTAGCTAAGGAAGGAGAAGCTTCTTTAAATTTTCTTTGGGAGTTTTTAAAACATCCCGAGATTCCTTTTTGGGGAAAATTGATTTCTTTGATTTTATTTTTTATTTTCTTTCTTTTAGCTTTAATTTATTTCTGGAAATTAAAAATCCTTCACTCAAAAATAGAAAAAATCCTTTATTTTTTCAATCCTAAAGGAGGAAAAATGAAAAAAAGAAAATTAAAAGAATGGCAGAAGATAAAAAAGCTTTTTTTGAAAGGAGATCAAACTTCTTTAAAACTTTCTTTAATTGAAGCTGATCGGCTTTTAGATGAAGCTTTAACTTCAATGGGAATTGAAGGAGAGAGCTTGGAGGAAAAATTAAATCAACTTTCAATAAAAGAATTTCCTGAAGTTGAAGAATTAAAATATGCTCATTTTATTAGAAAAAAAATTAGCGAGGATAAAAACTACTCTCTTTCCAAAAAAGAGGCTCAAGCTTTGCTTTCTTTGTATGAGAATTTTTTTCGCTCTTTTGATTTAATTTAAGTTTTTAAAAGTTTTCCTACTCTTTTTACCTGTTCCACTAAAGTGGTAGTATAGCCACTTTCATTATCATACCAGATCAAAATTTGAACTAAATCTTTGTCAATGACTTTGATTGAAGAGGCGTCGACGATTGAGGGATAAGGGTCGCCAATAATATCAGAAGAGACAATTGGATCTTTTTCGATTTTTAAAAGATTTTGCCAGCAAGGTTTTTGACTTTCTTTTTCTAAAATTTCTAAAATTTCAGCTTCGCTGGTTTGACGAGAGGAAAGAAAGATTAGTTGAGCTACTGAGCCACAAATTACCGGAACTCTCAAAGCAATGGCATCAAAAATTTCAGAAATCCCGAAAATTTCACTAATGCATTTAGCGGCGCCAGTAGAGGTTGGGATAATATTTTGAGCGGCGGCTCGACCTCTTCTTTTATCTTTTTTATGAGGTCCATCAATTAAATTTTGGGTTGAAGTGTAGGCATGAATAGTGGAAAGAAAAGCTTTTTTAATTCTTAAATTTTGATTTAAAATGTGAAACACAGGGGAAACGGCATTAGTGGTGCAAGAGCCAGTGGCAGTGATTTGATATTTTTCAAGATTTTCTTCATTGATGCCGAGCAGAATATTTTTTCCTTCAACTTCTGAAGAAGGATCTTTCTTTTTTCCTGGAGCAGAGATAACCACCCTTTTGGCGCCAGCTTTAAGATGCATCGCTGCATCTTCAAAGGCAGTGAAAATTCCGGTGCTTTCAACAGCAACATCGATTTCTAGCTCTTTCCAGGGAAGATTTTCAGGGTTTTTTTCTTGAAGGAATTTGATTTCTTTGCCCTCAACTACTAAATTTCCATTTTTTATTTCCACTGATTTTTCCCATTTTCGATAAACCGAGTCATATTTTAAAAGATAAATCATATCTTCAAGGTTTCCAAGGTCGTTAATAGCTACAATTTCAAGTTCAGGCGCCTCAATCGCTCTTTTAAAAAAACATCTTCCAATTCTTCCAAAACCATTGATGGCAACTCTAATTTTTTCCATACTGATTTTAAGGTTAAACTTAAAGATTTTTTAAGTCAAGTGGAAAAGTTATCCACTTGAAAAAATTTTGAAAGTTTTTTAATTTTGGTAAAAAACAATGGTGAGAAGAGAAATTGAGAAAATTCAGAAAAGAGACGGCACGATTGTTGATTTTGATCAAGAAAAGATTACCCAAGCAATTTTAAAAGCTTTAACTGCGACTAATTCTGGTGGGAGAAAATTAGCCAAAAAACTTTCTGATAAAGTTGTTTTCTTGCTTAAAAAAAGATTTAAAGAAGGAGAGATTCCAAAAGTTGAAGAAATACAAGACATTGTTGAAGAAGTTTTGATTTTGGAAGGTTTAGTTGAAGCGGCAAAAGCTTATATTCTTTATCGAGAACAAAGAAGAAGAATTAGAGAGGCTTTAACTTCATTAGATGAAGCAGTTGAATTGGTTGATGAATATATTAACGAAAAAGATTGGGAAGTGAAAGAAAATGCTAATATGGCTTATTCTTTACAAGGACTTAACCATTATGTGACTTCAGCCGTCACTAAAAAATACTGGCTTGAAAAAATTTACCCTAAAGAAATAAGAGAAGCGGCTAAAAATGGAGATTTCCATATCCACAACTTAGATACCCTTGCCACTTACTGTTGCGGCTGGGATTTATATGATCTCTTGGTAAGAGGATTTGGAGGGGTAAAAGGAAAAGTTGAATGTCGTCCACCAAAGCATTTGAGAAGCGCTTTAGGACAAGCAGTGAATTTTCTTTATACCCTTCAAGGAGAATGTTATTCTGAAGACACCGAAGTGTTAACTGAATCTGGTTGGAAGCGGTTCTATGAAGTTACTCCTAATGATAGAGTGTTCACTTTAAATCCTTCTACTAATGAAATTGAGCTTCAAAAACCAATAAGATTTTATGAGTTTGATTGGAATGGTGAACTTTATCATTTCCATTCCAAAAAATTAGATCTTCTGGTAACTCCAAATCACCGAATGTTAGTTGATCAATATTCTCCTTACTCAAAAGAAAAATATCGCCGAAAATTTGTCGAAGCAAGAAATTTTAAACCAAGCGAGCATTTTATTCCTAAATCAGGTGGAATTTGGAAAGGAAGAAAAGAAAAAGTCCATTATCTTGCTTTAATTGAGACACAGCCAAAAGAATTAGCTTTGGTTTCTTCAAAGAAAACTCTATCTATAGATTCAGAAAATTTCCTTTTACCTCAAATTGAAATTTTTCAATACCGAAATTTTGGAAAAAAATATGAGAGAATCAAAATTGAAGCTAAAAAGATTCCTCTTAAAGATTGGCTAGCGTTTTTTGGATTTTGGCTTGCTGAAGGAAGCTTAAGTCAAAGAAAAAGAATAAGAAAAGGTAGAACCAAACCTTATTATGAATATGCGGTAAGAATTACCCAAAATATCGGAAAAACTGCTTCTGAATTTGAGGCAGTGCTAAAGAGATTACCATTTTCTTATCTTAAAAACCAAAAGGGTAAAAAATTAGAATTTGTAATTTACAACAAACAGCTTTTCTCTTATCTCAAACAGTTTGGCAAAGCTGAAGAGAAGTTTATTCCTCAAGAAATTAAAGAATTGGATAAAGAGTATTTAGAAATTTTATTCGAATGGATGATGAAAGGAGATGGCTATCAAGGAAACGGAAATATTCAATATTGCACCAAAAGCAAAAGATTAGCCGATGATCTTCAGGAGATAATTTTGAAATTAGGATATTCAGCTAATATTTACAGAAAAGAAAAAGCTGGAAAGTTTAGTTGGTATGTAGTTTCGGTTTCTAAAAGAAAACATTTTAAGCTAAGAAAAGAAAACATTAAAAAAGTTTTCTATCAAGGAAAAGTTTATTGCCTTGAAGTGCCTAATCATACTCTCTATGTTAGAAGAAATGGAAAAGCTTGTTGGTGTGGTAATTCAGCGGGCGCTCAAGCTTTTAATAGTTTTGATACTTTATTGGCTCCATTTATCCGGTATGATAATTTAACTTATCAGCAAGTAAAACAATGCCTTCAAGAGTTTATTTACAACTGTGCTGTGCCGACCAGAGTAGGTTTTCAAAGTTTATGTTGGGATGAGATTGTCGTGGTGAGAAATAAAGGAAAAATAAGGTTTATTGAAATCGGAAAATTAATTGACGAATATTTTGGAAGATATCCTCACCAGGTAATTGAACAACATCCTCAAAGTTATGCCATTCCTAATTTTGAAGATTGGGAAGTTCTTTCTTTTAACAAGGAAGGAAAAGCAATTTGGAAAAAAGTAAAAGCTTTTATTAGACATAAGGTTCCAAAGAATTCAGAATTTGTTGAGATCAGAACCAATCGTGGCACCGCCAAAGTTTCAGTGGCTCATTCTTTGTTTGCTTTTAAAAAACTAAATGGCAAATTCAATCCCATTCCAAAATCAGCTTTAGAAGTTGAAAAAGCGACTCCAAATTATCAAATTAAAGAAAACAACCATTTCTTAGGTCTTTCTTCTAAGGAAAGAGAGAAAGAAAGAAATTATTTAGATCTTTTAGAAATTTTGGAAGATTTTTCAGAGAGTTTTCTTAGAAATGTCTTTGTAAAAATTAATCCTTCAAAAACAATTTCCAAGATTAAAGGTGAAATTTTGAAAAAATATCAAAGCTTTTTGCCTTTCTGGAAAGAATTTGGATTTAAAGACCGAGGAATTTGGAAACAATGGCTAAAAAATAAATCGGTTCGGTTTGATGTTTGGAAGAAATTCTTTAAGCCCAAGCCAAAAGAAGTTTATCTTCAGTTAAGAAATTCTAAGAGATGGTATCCAAGGATTATCAAAGGCAAATTGTTAGAGGATTTTGTAAAGCTTTGTGCCTATTACATCAGCGAGGGGCATTCTCAAATTTCTACCTGTCTTTTTATTTCTCGGGCTGAAGGAGAGAATTTTAAAGAAATTGTAAAGATTCTTAAAAATCTTAATAGTTTAGGAAAAATTTATCTTCAAAAAGGATTTTCTCAAAAAGGCAATAAAACCAAAAAAGTTTATAAAATCACTGGTGATGGACTTTTAGCTGAAATTGTGGCTCGCTCTTGTGGTTATTTAAGCTTTAACAAAGTAATTCCTTGGTTTATCTTCAATCTAAAACAAAAATATCAAAAACTATTCATTAAAACTCTTCTTAAAGGGGATGGAGCAGAATTTGATAACTACTGGGAGATTTCTACTACTTCAAAAAAACTGGCTTCAAGCTTGTCCTTGCTTTTAGCTCAAAATGGCTTTAGATTTAGTGTTTATTTTGAAAAAGTGAGCAAGAAAAACAAAAATTGGCGCGATCAATATGTAATTCGAATTTTCAAAAACAAAAATTCTAGAAGAGTTTATAAAGTAAATGATTTTGAAGCTCGAATTTGCCTTGGGGTAGAAAAGTTTAAATATAAAGGAGAATACGAATATGATATTTCAGTAGATTTAGAAGAAGAAAACTTTATTGGCGGACCTGGGCTTTTAGTTTTTCACAACACGCCTTTTACCAATGTGACTCTTGATCTTAAAGTTCCGCCTCATCTTAAAAATGAGCCGGTAATTATTGGGGGTAAGCCTCAGAAAGAAACTTATGGAGACTTTCAAGAGGAAATGGATATTTTCAACAAAGCTTTTTATGAAGTAATGTGCGAAGGTGACGCTAAAGGAAGAGTTTTTAGTGTTGATGGCGACTCTCTTTGCCCGGTGATAAATTCTCAAAAAGTAAAACTGGTGAAAATCGGAGAATTTATTGATGAATGGATGAGAAAAGGAACTCCTTTCTATGTCAAAGAAAACAATTGCGAAGTTTTA
>Ga0190363_1002259_pt1 | contig 11063 bp, 10 predicted proteins | sample 48721867_MG_FD_161272 | JGI IMG/M metagenome (GOLD analysis project Ga0190363, IMG submission 161272) | Hydrothermal vent microbial mat bacterial communities from Southern Trench, Guaymas Basin, Mexico - 4872-18-6-7_MG | ecosystem: Environmental > Aquatic > Marine > Hydrothermal vents >...
CGAGTTGGAAGCCGAAGTGGTATAGCATCGCCTCCCCTCCGGTTCCCATCCTCTCTCTAACATCCACCAGCAATCCCTTTAGAGCGGGTTCATCGAGTAGGAGAGCCCTGACATCGCTCAGCATCAATGGAAATGACACCGTATCCGCTATGAATCCCGTAAATTTCGGTGGGATGATGGTTGCAGCCTCCACATCCCTTATCCCTCTAAGCTCCTTTAGAAGCTGTCCCATCGAGACTCCGTGATCGGTTAAATCGAAGAAGCCTATCATGATGCCCTCCTCACCCAGCTCGGCTACGGATGTAGAGATATAGAGTATATTGATGCCTCTATTGGAGAAGACTGATAATATTTCCTTAGCTAAGCCTGGTCTGGACCTCGCCTTGACGTAGAAGCCGTAGATGCTCCTATCCTTATAGAACATGTATCTCTGAAGGTTAAAACTACTCATTTTTCACCTCGAATAGAAAGAAAGGGGCTTATAAACGATTCCCCACGACGAGAATTCCGGTTCATGCGACTATGCTCCCCCTCTGCCTCCCCGCTTGAGTACACCCTATTAGATATACCCTCTCGAGGAGCTGGTTCGTTAGCCATAACGAGATTATCATAAGATTAGAAGATTAGGGTATGGATTGAAGGGATAAATCTCCCCCTATTTTAAGCGATATTAAACTTCAAGGTCTCCGGCTTAACATCCCTATTCTCGATCTTAAGCATCAGCCTTATAACGAACAGCACTCAAACCCTCAGTCTCAAGAAACTCCCAAAAAACCAGAATCAACTCCTTATTACCAGGCAGAATGAGACCCCTAATAGCCCTGAAGGCATTCTCAAGCCTACGAACCCTCCATGAATATTAAAACCCTCCAAGGCCAAAAAGAGCCCAACACAGGAAGAGATTTAAACGCATATCATGGTGCTCCGGGGGGGATTTGAACCCCCGACCCCAGGCTCGAGAGGCCCGTATCCTTGACCGGACTAGACCACCGGAGCCCATTAGAGTTGTGAAAATAGCTGGGATTTAAATTTCATGGTTAAAAGAATGTGGGTTTAAGGTTACTCCTCGATCCCCGTCTCCGCTCCAGCCTCCTCTTCCTTGTGGGGGCTGGCTGCGACGACGTCGTCGATTCGGAGGATCATCGACGCCACCTCGACGGCTGATTTGATTACCTGCATCTTCACGGCCATAGGCTCCACGACTCCCTTCTCCAGCATATCGGCGATGCCTCCCTCATAGACATTGACGCCCATGGCGTAGCCGTCTTCCTTTTCATGGGCTGCCCTTAGGGCTACCATTGTGTCTATCACATCGTGTCCAGCATTCTCGGCTAGGGTCTTGGGTATGACTTCTAGGGCGTCGGCGAAGGCTTCGATGGCGAGCTGCTCTCGGCCGCCGACCTGTCGGGCGTAGGCCCTCACGGCCTTAGCCATCTCCATCTCTATGGCTCCGCCTCCAGGCACCATCTTGGGAAGCTCGAAGATATCTGAGACGACGTAGAGGGCGTCATTCATCGTCCTCTCAGCCTCATCCATCATCCGTTCAAGGCCGGCTCGGATGAGTATGGACACCGACTTGGGGTCCTTGCAGCCTTCGACGAAGACCATCTTATCCTCGCCGACTTTACGCTCTTCGACCAGCTCTGCTTTGCCCAAGTCCTCCTCCTTGAGGTCAGCCAGGTTGGTGATGATCTTGCCGCCCGTCGCCCTGGAGAGCTTCTCCATGTCGCTCTTCTTCACCCTCCGGACAGCCAGTATGCCCCCCTTGGCGAGGAAGTGCTGCGCTATGTCGTCGATGCCCTTCTGGCAGAAGACGACGTTTGCCCCTGCGTGCTTTATGCGCTCCACCATCTTCTTCAGCATCTCGGTCTCTTGGTCGAGGAAGGCCTTGATGGCCTCGGGGCTCCTAATTCTAATCTCAGCGTCGAACTCGGTCTTCTCGATCTCCAGCGGACAGTTTATCAGGGCGATCTTTGCGTTCTCAACTCTCCTAGGCATCCCTGGGTGGACTACCTCCTTGTCGATGATTATGCCCTTCACCAGCTCGGATTCCTCTAGGCTTTTACCCTCCTTCTTGATGATCTGAATGTTGTCCACGTCGGCTATGATCTCGCCATCCCGCTCCTCGATGATCTGTTTTACGGCGTCGATGGCTATGTTGCCTAGATGCTCCCTGGCCAGCGACACGGCCTTACTCCTCATAGAGGTGGTGACTATCTTCATCAAAGTCTCCCTATCCTCGAGGTCAACGTCTATGGCGATCTTCTCCAGGGCCTCCAGAGCCTTGTCGGCAGCTTTTCTGTAGCCGTCGACGATGATGGAGGGGTGGATATTCTGCTCCAGGAGCTCCTCAGCCTCTTTCAGCAGCTCGCCCGCTAGGACGACGGCCGTGGTGGTTCCATCACCGACCTCGTCATCCTGAGCCTTGGCGACCTCTATCATCATCTTGGCAGCCGGATGCTCGACGTCGATCTCATCTAGTATCGTGGCTCCATCATTGGTGACCGTTATGTCCCCAAGGCTGTCGATGAGCATCTTATCCATTCCTCTAGGCCCAAGAGTCGATTTCAGAGCCTCAGCGATGATACGGGCTGCAAGCATGTTCGATCGACGCGCCTCTCTACCCCTGCTCCGTCTAGTTCCCTCCTTTAGAATGAGTATCGGTCTACCAGCCATATAGGCCAAATCTACTCACCTCCACTAATCAGTCTCTCGATAGAGCTTAGATGAGAAGAAAAGAGTTGGGATATAAGCTTTACCTCCCTCCACCCCTTAGATAGGCCGTTATCAGCCTGACAACCTTCAGGGGGGCCCTCCTCAGGATTCTCGCCAACACCCTGGGGACATCGATGCCGTTGGCGAGGGCCACGATCTCATCGCCGGTGAGGACTTCCGCGAGGAGGTTTAGATCCTCGTCGCTGAATCTATCCAGCATCTCCACAACCCTACGGCTATCCCTTATACGCTTGCCCCACTCGGCCTCAAAGCGTTTGACATACTCCTCCAATCTCTTGGCTGAGACATCGCCTTCTAGAGAGGCTTCAGCCGCCACCTCTCCGGCTATGAGGCCGGCCACAACGCCGGAGTGAACCCCGGCGCCGGTGCAGGGGATCAGCTCCCCAGCGGCATCGCCGACGAGCATGACGCCGTCATCGACGATCCGCTTCAAAATCCCGGAGACGGGCGTAACGCCTCCTGTCACCATCAAAATCTCGGCATCCCTGAATCTCGGATCAGATTCGATGAAGCGCTTCAGATAGATGAGGGGGGGAGCCTTATGATATCTCCTGACGCCTAGACCGACATTTGCTACCTCACTGGATTTGGGGAAGACCCAGGCGTATCCCCCGGGCGCCACCTCCCTGCCGAAGTAGAATTCGTTGATCTCAGGCTCATCGAGGCTGAGGTTGCCGAGCCTGAACTCGGCGCAGGTGACGACGTCGGGATACCATCTCCCTAGGCCTGAGGTTCTCCTCACGGTTGAGGCGTAGCCGTCTGCCCCGATGACTATATCTGCCTCGATCTTGAGGGTTCTACCATCTCGGGTTGCGTAGACGCCTCTTATGCTTCCATCCTCTTTTAGGACTCCCCTCACCTTCGTCCCAGTCATCAGCTCAGCTCCGGCGTCTACGGCCTTCTCCGCGAGCATTCTGTCGAAGACGTCTCTATTTATTGTATAGCCAACCCAATCAGAGCCCTTTAGGGCTATGAAACGCCCATTTGGAGCGTAGACCTTCACGCCTGTTATCCTCTGGCTCACCACCTCGCTCGTTGGCTTTAGACCGGCATCTCTTAGACCTCTCTCGCTCAGGCCCTCAGCACACTGGATGGGAAGACCTATCTCCCTATGCTCCTCGAGTAGGAGGACGGATGCACCTCTCTCCGCGGCTGCCCTGGCGGCTGAGCTTCCTGATGGACCTGCGCCAACCACCACTACATGGTATCGGGGACTCCTCATGTCCGGTTACCTGGCGCCGCTATCTTCGCCCCAGCACCTTTTGAGCTGCGATCTCTATATCTCTCGCCTTAACAGTTTTTCTCCCCGCGTGATGGGCGAAGTCTATGGCCTCCTTCGCCACCTTTAGACCAACCTCTTCAAGTATCTTACTGAGGGCGATAGCGCTCTCCTCACTCACCCTCGCGGCGCCAGCCCTTTTAATCAATTTATGCATGGGAGCTATCTTTATAATCCTACGCATGGCCATCCTTCGATTCTCCTCTCTAATCGATAAATATTTAATTCTTCCGCCCCTTTCAGGGGCTGTCTCGAGTAAACTCCTCCTTTTCCGACTCGGGTTGGATTAATTGAGAGGATAACACTTAAAGCATCCAACCCTCCCTACTCTGTGGAGCGGGTTGGGGAAGGTGAGGACGGAGCTGGTTAAACGGATATCTCTGGAGTTGATGGAGAGGTATCCAGATGCCTTCACAGACGACTTCGAGGAGAATAAGAGATTTCTCATAGAGTTAAACCTCGATATCTCTAAGAGGTTGAGGAACAGGGTGGCTGGATATATCACTAGGGCGGTGAAGAGGAGGAAGATCCTGGAAGGCGGGATGGAGGAATAACGTTAAAGCTCCCTCAAACCTTCACAGTGAGAGATGAAGAGGGCTCTCTTCATAGGTCGATTCCAACCCTTCCATAAGGGGCATCTATACGCCGTGAAGAGAATTCTGGAGGAGGCTGATGAGCTCATCATCGTCGTCGGGAGCGCTCAGATGAGCCATGAGCTGGATAATCCCTTCACAGCTGGTGAGCGTATAGAGATGATCAGGAGGGCTTTAGACGCGGAGGGCATTGATAGAGGTCGATATATGTTGATACCTATACCCGATGCTCCAGCTCACACCGTCTGGGTATCCATGGTGGAATCTCAAACTCCGAAGTTCGATGTCGTCTACACCAATCAGCCCCTCACTAGGAGGCTCATGCTGGAGGCGGGCTACGAGGTGAGAGGCATAGAGCTCTATCAACGTGAACGCTATGAAGCGACGGAGATCAGGAGACGCATCCTCGCTGGGGAGAATTGGAGAGACCTCGTCCCGGAGGAGGTTTATAGATATCTACTGGAGATCGACGGCGTCGGGAGGATCAGGGATCTAGCGAAGAGCGATAAGGTGGAGGAGAGATGAGCCATCCACTGAGGATAGAACCCTCCCTCCAGAGCAGATTTCCAGGCCTAGAGGCCCACCTCATAAGGCTGAGAAACGTTAAGATCGAGAAGATGAATCCTAAGCTGGAGATACTCAAGGAGGAGATCGTAAAGAGGGCTAGAGAGCAGTGGAGCCTAGATGAGCTGAAGGAGCACCCAATCATTAGGGCATATAGAGACTTCTTCTGGAGATTAGGTTTAGATCCCACAAAGACGAGGCCGGCGGCTGAGGCTCTGCTTAGACGGGTGCTCCATGGCAGAGGTTTACCCCGCATCAATACAGCTGTGGACGCCTATAACATCGCCTCCCTCGAGACCCTGATAGCCCTAGCGGCCTTCGATGGGAGGCGAGTCGTGGGGGAGCCCTATATGAGGGAGGCGGAGCCTGGAGAGGAGTTCCTGGGCATCGGCATGGAGAGGCCTAGAGTTTTGAAGGGGGGAGAGCCGGTCATCGCGGATGATGAGAAGCTTCTAGCCCTCTACCCCTATAGGGACGCTGACTCCTCTAAGATCACTCTAAAGACCGTTGAGATATTGCTCCTAGTCTGCGGAGTACCAGGCATAGAGGCAGAGACCCTCCACAAGGCTGGCAGGGTGGCCGTGGATTACATCACCAGATTCTGCGGTGGAGGTGTTGAGACCTGATCGAGATAGACGGCTCCATGATGGAGGGCGGAGGCCAACTGCTGAGGATGGCCGTAACCTACAGCGCAGTCATGGAGATCCCCATAAGGGTTAAACGCATTAGGAGTGGTAGAAGCCCCCCAGGTTTGAAGGCTCAACACCTCACGGCTGTGAAGGCCGTGGCGGAGATATGCCGGGGAGAGGTTAAGGGATTGAGGATAGGCTCAACGGAGATAGAGTTCAAGCCCGGGAGAGCGAGGGGAGGCTCCTACAGCCTTGATATAGGAACCGCTGGGAGCATAAGCCTACTACTCCAATGCGTCGCACCCGTCGCCGCCTTCGCAGATTCAACGGTGGAACTGCGGATCAGAGGGGGAACAGCCGTCAAATGGGCGCCGCCCACGATGACGATGAGAGAGGTGGTCTGGAGGGCCCTGAGAACCATGGACTTCAGGGGTGAGCTCAACATCGTCAGGGAGGGATTCTATCCGAGGGGAGGAGGCATAGTGGATGCCCTAATAGAACCCATTTTAAAACTAAACCCCCTTCAAACCGATGGTCCCGGTAGAGTTGAGTTGATTAGAGGCATATCCATCTGCGGCAGGCTTCCAGGCCATGTGGCTGAGAGGCAGGCCAAATCGGCTATAGAAGCCTTGAGAAAGGCTGGATTGGAGGCTGAGATCGAACGTAGAATCCTGAGAGGCCACGAGCAGCCTCTTTCACCCGGCAGCTATATAACCCTCTGGGTGGAGAAAGCGGAGGCACCCTGCTACTTGGGAGCCGACTCCCTCGGTGAAAGAGGTAAAAGAGCTGAAAAAGTCGGCCTCGAGGCAGCCGAGTCGCTGATCGAGCAGCTTAAAACCGGCAGGGCCATAGACCTCCATACAGCGGACAATCTCATACTCTGGTGCTCCCTAGCAGAGGGAGAATCCACCTTCACAACAAGCAGATTAACCCTCCACACAGCCACAGCGATAGAACTCGCCAAGATAATAACCGGCGTAGAATTCAAAGTCGAAGGCCAACTCGATAAACCAGCTAGGATCAGCTGCAAAGGCATAGGCCTCAAAAACCCAAATCTCTAACCCCACATTGCAATATTAGATTCCTTCCTCCCTCTATTCGTACTACAACGTCACATCACTTCTCACAATCCTCTTTGCTGAGTCCACCGGCTTCTGACAACCACTGTCAGATCAAATCCCAGCACCTTCAATTCTCTTTGTAAGATTCCCTTATGACTGCCATCGGTCATATCCTGGGATTTAATTCCTCTTTCAATTCTCTTTGTGAGATTCTCTCCCCAGCTTTCACGGTGTCAGGGGCGTATATGTCTCTTTCAATTCTCTTTGTGAGATTCAGAGCCGAATGGGGGATGAAAGTGCTGGGGAATATGGGCTTTCAATTCTCTTTGTGAGATTCTTCTCTTCTGGAGTTTTTGGGCTTCGACGCCTATCCTTAAGCTTTCAATTCTCTTTGTGAGATTCTGTATGGAGATAACCGCAATCTCTGGAACTCATAGAGACATCTTTCAATTCTCTTTGTGAGATTCATAGAGAATCCTGATAGTTATGTTTTTCCTTCTAGACATACTTTCAATTCTCTTTGTGAGATTCACTTATAACCGCAATAGTCAACAGCTGGAGCTACCTCCCCTTTCAATTCTCTTTGTGAGATTCATGATATTTACATAGACTATGCCTACGAAGTCTATTATGGTTACTTTCAATTCTCTTTGTGAGATTCCTCGCTGAATGCGATTGGCCTCGACCTCTTACCCATTCCTTTCAATTCTCTTTGTGAGATTCTCACCATGATGAGGACGGGGAAGGGAGAGAAGGAGCTAACTTTCAATTCTCTTTGTGAGATTCTCAGAGAATTGAGACATTATCTAACGCCGCAGATATTGATGCTTTCAATTCTCTTTGTGAGATTCAAAAAGGCTGAAATATCCAATAGAAGCACCAGGAACAGATACCTTTCAATTCTCTTTGTGAGATTCCCGAGAAGTTGGAAGGAAAAAATGGATGCCGTGAGAAAATTACTTTCAATTCTCTTTGTGAGATTCTACAAGAGGAATGAACTGGGAGATATACGTAATGGTATTCTTTCAATTCTCTTTGTGAGATTCGCTGATAGACCTCTAAGGCTGTGGGCCGTGCTCTTTATGTGTCTTTCAATTCTCTTTGTGAGATTCATAGGATAAAGTCCGACGACGTGCGTCTCTACCGTAACTTCCTTTCAATTCTCTTTGTGAGATTCTGACGCCTTATATTCCCTTTTTCGGATAGAATTATGACTTTCAATTCTCTTTGTGAGATTCGAGGCCGACGAATTCAACTTTTAAAACTAACGGAAACCTCATCTTTCAATTCTCTTTGTGAGATTCTTATCCGTGTTCTCATATCGAGGGATTGATATTCGTCGAACTTTCAATTCTCTTTGTGAGATTCAGACCCCTTTGGTGGGGATTCCACTTTTAAATCTCTAGAAAGACTCCTATAAGTTTTGTGACCCGTTTCGTGGAGTTGGAATCTGCTGGGACCTTTATAAAGGGTCACGAAGAGGTTTGATTCTTTTTGATGGATGGGTGATGATGCCCTTTGTGACTCTCTCTGAGGTAATTGAGGTTATGGTTACTTCCACCGTTTTCCCCTCTAATCCATCGGCGTTTTTAAGGAGGATGACCGGGCCGTGAGGCATAGGGTAGGCAACGTGGAATCTCCTATCTTTCGGGTATTTCCCATCGATGATGGCCTTCAGCTTTCTTCCTATCCAGCGGTGTTTCAGCATTTTATTCGCCTTTAAAACGTTCTCTCTCAGCCTATTACCAAGGGGATCTCGGGCCGCTGGTGGGGCCTTTGGCATTTGTGCGAAGGCTGACATGGGTAGGGGTGTGAACCTATAGAGGATGATCCAATCAGCTCCGGCCTCGATGGAGCTCCAGATGGCCTTGACGGTTTCCTCCACTGTCTCTCCGCTCTGACCTGGCAGTCCATGGATGAAGTAGACTTGGGGCCTCAATCCAGCCTTTCGCAGCCTCCTTATTGCTCTAAGACACTCCCTTGGGGTTGAGGGTCTCCCTAAGAGTCGGCTGTGGGTCTCCGATCCCGTCTCGAAACCTATGTTTATGGGCGTCCCCCGTAGATATCGACCCAATAACTTTGCAGCCCTCTCAGTTACCAGAGACGGCTTGATGTTTTCAGCCATCAGCGACGCCTCACCGCTCCTTATGGGCTTTAGATCCGTGAGAGTTGAGAGCAGTTCCTCGAGGGCGTCGTAGTTAGGCTCAGGCTCCCTGGGATCGGTCAGCGGCTCTGGCTCCACGAGGAGGTCTCGACCATAATCTAATATGTCTGGAGCGCTGAGGACTAGACGTCTCACACCTATCTCAAGGAGCTCCTCAACCTCTTCTAGAATATGGCTCACAGACCTACTCCTGGGAGGCCCATAGAGGCTTGGAACGGAGCAATAACCGCAGCCGGGGGGTACACCCACGGGACAGTCGTATCGCTCTGTTAGGCTTCCACTCCGGCATCTATCACAGCGAATACAGTCCTCTACGATGGGCCTATGATAGTTGCTGCAGCCCCTCAAGACCTCCACATAGACCCTGGCGGCATAGTAGAGGGGGTAATCCCTGACGACTCTTGTTGAAGGCCTATAGCTGTCGTACTCAGTTCTACTCATCACTGGCCTTAGAGGATTAACCTTGACGCCCTTCTCCCCCCGATAGGCGATACCCCTCAAATTCTTCAGATCCTCCTCAAGACGGCCTTCCATCACCAGGTTGAGGAGCTCCTCCAGGGTCTTTTCCCCCTCGCCGATGACGGCGATGTCGCCTCCAACTCTAAGTAGAGCATGGGGAGCAGATGTGATGGGGCCTCCTAGGATTATCGGGGCATTGGGGCTGAGTCTCCTCCATAGGGATGCGACACGGCGAGCCGTCGGCTGGTCTACGGTCATGGCGCTGATCAGTAGTAGGTTGAAGTCTTTTGGGTTGAGACCCCCTTTCAAGAACTCCTCGGCGACGACGATCCTGGGCCTCAGACCCTTAAGCTCTAAAACCCCTGCCACAGCCCTTGGGCCGGCTCCTATAGCGTCGAGAGTCGCTCTTCTACCGCTTTTACCGCTGCCGAGGGCGTCGATGATAAGGGGCTTTAACACAGTTTGATTAGGGCCTAAAGGGATAAAAGGGTGGGGGAGAATCTGGATGGGGGCCTTTCGGTGAGCCTCCCCTATCTCATATCCTCGATGCTACTCTCCTTCCTAGTCACCTACATATTGACGCCGAGGCTCATAGATTTCTTAGAGGCGGCTGGAATAGTCGGCGTCGACGTGATGAAAGCAGATAGACGTAGGGTCGCCGAGATGGGTGGGCCAGCCGTCATCGCTGGGCTTCTCGGGGGAGTCTTCCTCTACATCGGCCTCAGAATCTTCCTCTCCGGAGGCTTCCCAGGTCTCATCTATATCTTGGCGGCTCTGAGCACGACGCTCATCATCACCCTCATCGGAATCTTCGATGTGCTCACCTCCCTCACCGGTAGGAGAGAGGGGGTGAGAGGCTTTGAGGGGTTGAAGCGTCGAGGCCTACCGGCCTGGCTCTACTTCCTCATCCCCCTCCCCGCAGCCATACCCCTCGTGGCCGTCAACGCAGGTGTCAGCCATATGACGCTACCCCTAATAGGCAGAGTTGAGCTGGGTCTTCTCTATCCGCTGCTCCTCATACCCCTAGGAGTTCTCTGCTGCTCTAACGCCACAAACTTCCTAGCCGGCTTCAACGGCCTCGAGGCGGGGATGGGGGCCATCCTCCATATCAGCCTAGGTCTCTATGCCCTCATACATCACCGAGAAGCGGCTGCGCTGCTGAGCCTAACCTTCGCATCAGCCCTCCTAGCCTTCCTGAGATATAACTGGTATCCGGCTCGGATATTTCCAGGAGACCTAAACTACACCATCGGAGCCGTCTGCGCAGCATCGACTATCATAGGGAACATAGAGCGCTTCTCCATTCTCTGCTTCACACCTTGGATCATCGAAGCCTTCCTAAAGGCAGCCTCAGCCTTCAAGGCTGAATGCTACGGTAGCCTACAACCAGATGGAACTCTAAAACATGAGGGAAAGATTAGATCGCTCACCCATATCATCATGAGACTCGGCAACTTCAGGGAGTGGGAGGTCTCACTCATCCTCATAGCCCTGGAGGCGGTCATCTGCATAGCCTCCTTCCTCAGCGTCCTTTAAGGGGGTTCGCCTTGATCCTCATCCTCGCAGGTGGCGGGGGGC
>Ga0190363_1002260_pt1 | contig 11062 bp, 10 predicted proteins | sample 48721867_MG_FD_161272 | JGI IMG/M metagenome (GOLD analysis project Ga0190363, IMG submission 161272) | Hydrothermal vent microbial mat bacterial communities from Southern Trench, Guaymas Basin, Mexico - 4872-18-6-7_MG | ecosystem: Environmental > Aquatic > Marine > Hydrothermal vents >...
TGAGGCAGCTGCTGATCTCGGTGTAGCAATACTTAGGCAATGCTTTAATGATAAAGCTGAGAGTTATAGAGAAGTATTCTTAAAGCTAGCTGAAAAAGGAGTAATAAGCTATAGTACGGCTAAGGGTATGGCTTTACTAGCTTCGCTACGTAATATGATTGTTCATAGATATTGGGGTGTTGATGATGCTAGAATATATAGGGAGGCTAAGAGCAACGGAGTAAGAACTATTGAGTTTTTTATTAAGGAGGTAAGAGACTATGTCTCTAAGGATCCTTGAAGATAAAAGAAAGTTCACTTACTATAGATTAAAAGATGAGGAGAAGAACAAGATAATTAAAACGCTTTCCAATATTTTACGTAAAAGAAAAGAGATACTGTTAGCCGTGGTTTTTGGAAGTTTCGTGAGATCCGAGGTATTCCGCGATATAGATGTTGCTGTATTCACTGGATACAAGATACCATACAATGAAGTAGAAGTATACGAGGAAAACCTAGCCAAAGATATAGAATCACTTATAAATATACCTGTAGACGTAGTAGTAATAGACTATGCTCCTCCATGGTTTCGTGTTAAAGCACTTGAGGGCACGGTCTTGGTTGAAAGGGAAGTAGCTCTCGCAGCAAGACTAAAGTTTAAGTCTACTCAAGAGGTTAATGATCTATTAGCAAAGATGCAGAAAATATTTAGGTAATTAACATTAACTAATTGAATTCTCAAAAGGAATGTCATTACCTATGTATCACTTGTATTCTTACTTACACTAATACTTTCTATAGGTACTATTATGAACCCTAACTCACGATCTCTTACTACCTTAACGTTTACGCCATATGTTTTCCTAATATTCTCTTCTACTAGTACTTCTTCGGGCTCACCTGCTGCTACAATTCTTCCTCTATGTAGTAATATAATCTTATCCGAGTATCTAGCTGCAAGTTCTAAGTCGTGTATTGCAGCAATAACTGTTTTCCTGTCTTCTTCTACTAGTTTTCGCAGTATATCCATTACTTCTATTTTATGCTTTAGATCAAGAAATGCTGTAGGTTCATCGACAAGTATTATTTCTGGTTCCTGTACAAGTACACGTGCTATGATTACTCTCTGGAGTTCACCACTACTAAGTTGATCGAGTCTACGATTAGCCAAGTGTTCAATTCCTAGTCTTCTTAGAGCGTTCTCAGCAATTCTTATATCCTCTTCACGTTCCCATAATGTCATATTACCATGGTAAGGATAACGTGCAGTTAAAACATAGTCTAGGACAGTAACTTGGAATCCATTTGAAACAATTGTACTAGCGTAAGCTATTTTCTGGGCAACTTCGCGAGGCTTAAGACTCCATAAGCTTTTACCATCGATGTATATAACACCTTTTCGCGGTTTAAGGAGTCTTGCAATAACTTTTAGTAGCGTCGTTTTACCGGCACCATTAGGTCCTATAATAGATAGGAATTCGCCTTTATCAACACTGAATTCCACATTGTTAAGTACCTTGGTAGAGTTATACCAGAACTCTATACCTACGATCCTCAGCTTCATCTACTTCACCTCTCTCATCTTCTTTGCAAGTAGGTATGCAAAGAATGGAGCACCAATAATGCTTGTTATAGCACTTACCGGTAATTCGCCGATACCTTGTGATGAAATTATTCTTATAACAATATCCGATAAAACTAGGAGACTCCCACCAATGATAGCTGCTAGAGGTATAACGACACGATTATCACCACCTACCATCATACGTGCTAGATGAGGTACAACTAATCCTACAAAGCCTATTATCCCAGCAATAGCAACTGTAGCACCTGTTAGGAGACTAGCTATAAGTGATGAAAGTCTACGTATAAGTCTAGGGTTGTAACCTAACTGTCCAGCATATTCATCGCCATAGAGTAGAGTATTAAGTGGCTTAGCTATAAGCATTGAGACTATGAACCCTAAAACAAACGTGGCCGCCAAGGGAGCTATGTCTAGTTTAAGGCTAGTAGAAAAGGTACCCATAAGAAGCACTATGAAGGGCATATTAAGTTTCGATTGAACAAGAAACGCTAACACATGGGATAAACCCGAGAATACGGAGGATACCGCTATACCAGCAAGTATTAATGTAAGAGGACTACCACCAGCAATCTCGCTTAGCGTTAACGTTAATGTAAAACCTATTAATGCTCCAATAAACGCTATAGCCACCATACTATATCTTGAAACAAGTAGGAAGGGTGCTACAAGAGCTGCTACAGATACAAATGTTAAAGCAGTAGATGATAAGCCTAGGAGAAAGGGTTCTGCTAATGGGTTACGGGTAATGGACTGGACTAGTACACCTGCAATACCAAGGCAAGCACCGCTAAGAACAGCTACAATACTCCGGGTAAACCTTAGCTCAAATATAACTGGATTAGATGGCTGTACAGGTAAACCTATACTCCAAGCAATAGTTTTAAGAACATCCATAATCCCATAACTCGTAGAACCAATTGAAAGTGAGATGATAATGGATATAGCCAATACTATTAGGCCTATCACAAGAGATAGGAAAAACCTCCTAAGCTTAAACTCGTGAAGTACGCTAGGCTTCAACATCAACACCAACAGCTTCATTAACCATATGTAATGTACGTATTTCAGCCATACTCTTCTGTGAACCTAGTTTGACAACATCTTCTCTAGAAGCTTCGCCGAAGATATCAGGATGTAATACCTTAGCCATTAATAGTATGGCATCACCAACTCTAGGTCCCGGCCTAGTTAATAAGTCATCTGCTTCACCAGTAAACACGTAGACATTACCTGTTTTGAAAGCCTTAGTCTTATTTAGAGGAGTAGACGCTATCTCGGCTAATACTTTCTTAGGATCTAAGCCCATAACAGTCACTATTATAACATCAGGATCGGCCATCAGTATATCCTCGTAGCTTAATCGAACCCATCCGTTATACTTGCTTGCAACATTTATACCACCAGCGCTGGTTATAACATAGTCCAAGAATGTACCGCTACCAGTAGTCCATAAACCCCATGATGGTGGACCTAGCAATACTAGAACCTTAACCGAGGTAGCATTAGCTTTCATGAGCCTTGATTTAACATAGTCTATCTTTTCTTCAATACTCTTTATCAACTCGTCAGCATGATCCTCAACACCAAAAATCGTTGCAATAAGCCTTATATCGCTATAAATATCATAGATGTTACGTGTAGCATCAGCTTTGAGGTAAACAACCTTCAATCCAAGTTCATTAAATTTATCTAGTAAGCGTACTTGTGGTTGTACGCCAGCATTAGCAAGCACTAAATCTGGTTTAAGCATAACTATTTTCTCTATATCGGGGTTCCAGTAACCTCCTACGGTAGTGATTTTACCTTCCTTAACTAGTTCAATAACCTCTTGTGGATAATTACTGTATTCATCTACACCTACAACGTAGTTACCTAATCCTAGAGCCCATAATATCTCTGTTATACTTGGTGCAAGACTTACGACTCTCTTTGGAGCTTCATGGAGCTCTACAGTTCTTCCTAAAGCATCAATAACTGTTACCCTGTGTGGTGTAATAGTTATTGTCTTTGTCGTAACAACCGGTATAGTGGTTGTAGTGGATGTCATAACTGTTACTTGAGAAGTTACAGTAACAACAGTGGTACTTGTTATAGTCATAGGTTTCTCTACGCTTGTAGTCAAGGTAGCATAGCTAGTAACAGTTTCCGTAATAGTAGTTGTCAACGGCTTTGATAAAGCTATATGGACATTATATCCAACCACTATGCCTATTATCAATACTATTACTATCCAGACCATAATCCTAGACTCCATATTTATCCTCTCCGACGTATCTAGAACAGCAAGAGTATATATGTCTACCGTATCCAAATACTCAATTAGAAAATGTGTGTACAAACTAGGATGCTCAATGTTCTATCCCGAGCTGTATATCCTTACCTAGAATACCATGGATACATCGATGAAGTTTAGGTACTTCTTATTGCTTTTAAGAATTCTATTACAAGTCTTCTTATATGGTCCGTGCCTATCTTGGCTATCTCTTCTAAGCTTAAACTATATCCTCTCATGAGATATTCTATGAACTCATATCCTAAATAGTATCCTGTTTGAGTATAGCCGTCTATACCCTGCCACGAGCTCCAGAACTTTATTGTAGAAAGCCCCTTCTCAAAGCTTTCTAGATACTCCTTGGCAAGAACATCTTTATTCTTAACACAATAATCAATCCAGTCATTTTTATCTGCCATACGTCACATTCTATTAGTTAGTATGTGTTCACATTTCATTGCAAATCCTTCACTATATAGAAGAAAACATGGTTGTTCCTCAAGTTTCTCAAATTCTCTTGCATTCATGTTCCTAAGATACATATGTATTATATGACATAGTTCATGAGCTACTAATCCTTCGATATCTTCATGGCTAGTCCAATTATGGTAAACTATCATCTCTAATCCTAAGAGAATAGCATACTCTCCATTGTATTCAGTAGCCCATCCAGCACCGCAACCACTACCAACATATATTATTATGTAGATCTTATTCGAAAGATTAGTGAATATTTTTTGAGCTCTTTCAGTAACAACTGGTATAGCAGGGTAAATGTTTCTCCATGCTTTCGTTATTTCTTCCTCTCTTCTAATACTATATTTCAGTAATTTAGAAGCCATAGCTTTTAGAATACTTATGTCGTTATTGTGGCATCGTATTTGTAACTCCAACAGCTGTGGATAATTTTTCATATATTCATTAATCCACATCTGGACTATGTCGTTTGAGCTAAATGATATTTTCTTAATATGAGGATAAGTATCAATTAATAGTATATTCAACTCTTACACCTTGAATCACTATCCCCACTAGGCTTTCTTGTATGTAGTGGTTCAGAATCTTCCTTAATTTAACTAAAGATAATTAAGTAGCTGAACACTTCCTTTGATATTTTGATATAAGGTAGAATTCACATCACTATAGCTACGGTAGTGGATGTGGTACTTGAATAGAACTTATTTGGAGAACTTTGATTATTTATTGTAAGTTTATTGTAAGTTAGAGTTTTTACTTAAATAGTCTTGTATTGGATCTGTTACTTCAATTGTTACTTCTTGTGCTGATATGTCTTCTATGAATGCCCTATAGCCTCCAATGGTGTATATGATCCCTCCTGTATCTATTAGTAACGAGAATATACCTTTATGGGGCTTTAGTATCACATCATAGATCGATCCCTCTAATATTACTTGTCTTTTTGTGATATTGTCTAAACCCCTCACCTTTGCCAATAACTCGTATTTGTATTTCTTTGCATGCTGTATGAAGTCTAATGCAGTACCTATGTTCACGAAAGTGTACTTGTCTCCTACGTTAATGTTTCTCCTAATGACTAATGAGCTACTAATGATTCTACCATGATAATAACTTGTAAATATGAATGTCACATCAAGGTCTTCAGCTAGCAGTGCACGGATCCCCAGTGGTTCCCCACTTACCCATGCAAGTGGTGCTAGCAAGACCATTCTATTATCTGCAATAACTATTAATCTTGAACCATAGGGTCTAGCTCTCACTATAGTTGCTACTTTTAATAAGTCTTTATCCATAATTCTTGAGTTCATAGATGATATATTTGATATGGTTAGGTCTACATATACGCCACGTGATCTGGCCTCCGCTAAGTCAACAATGTATTCATTTACAAAGTTTACTGGTATAAACATCAATATTTCATGTTTAGCCGACTTAATGACAAAGTGTACCATATTGATTATGTTGTTCCAGCCATCAATAGTAGAGTACACTGGCTCTATAGAACCTATATGGGTAATCAATGCTGACTCTATAATGGATGTAACATGTTCTGTTCTTTCTATCAATGACTTAACTTTGTTTTTGACCAATCTCTTTAAGTTTTCCTTGGGCGGACTTAGTACATATGTTTTGGGTTTTGTTGCTAAGGATAATACTAATCCTAATTTTTCCAATTCCTTAAGGCCTTTATACATTAAGCTCCTTGATAATCCCGTATGCTTGATCAAGTCTTCTACCGTACCTTTTCCTCCAAGCTTGATCAAGCCTATGTATATCTTAGAGTATATTCTATTAATCCCTAATTCATCAAATAGTTCCTCAATTTCTCTCTCTAAGCTTGAGGACACCTTATCACACTTTGTTCTATTATAGGAGTAGTATATTAGGTTATCTGTTTCTAACATATGTTAAGTGTACTTTTTAGTCTTCAAATGTGGACTTAAATAGTAACCTATTTATATCCTAGGGCTTATAAAACTGATAGGGGTACAGTATGTCCAACCTTGGAATGGCGGATACAAAAACTATTACCATTATAGGAGTTATTGTATTAGTAATAGTTGCAGTAGCTGCTTATTATGCTGGACAACAAAGCGCTGTACCACAAACGGTTACTGAGACTGTGACACAAACCGTTACATCCACTGTTACTGTTACTACAACCGTAGGTGTAACGCCTACAACAACTCCTACATCTCCAACTATTACAGTTAAGCCAGCAAAGATTATTTGGGCTTCAACCCAGTTAGTTCCACCAGAAGAACAAGCATTTGTTAAGAATACCCTACTTGCCGAGTTCAAGAAGGAAACCAATGTTGACGTAGAATTTGTTGGTATATCCTACGAGGATCTATCTGTTAGAATGGAGTCAGAGCAAACTAGTGGTAAAGTTACGATTAGCATAATGGGAGACCTACATGGCGGACTTGACTACTTCGCTTCCAAGGGCTGGTTAGAAGACCTAAGTAAATTCGGTACATTACCTGGTAGAACATTCCCTAAGGTATTAGAAGAATATAGCCGTCTGTATGGAATAAAAGCCTATGTACCATGGATGACTGCTACATACGTTATGGTCGTAAACAAGGAGGCCTTCAAGTATCTACCTGAAGGACTAACCGAGGAAGACGTGATAAAGGGTACAAGCAAGTGGACCTATGACGCATTCCTAGCATGGGCTAAGAAGTTATACGAGGAAACTGGTGGGCCAAAGGTAGGCTTCCCTGCTGGACCCAAGGGATTATTCGTTAGATTCCTCCATGGATACCTCTATCCAGCATTCACTGGTGCACAAGTGAAGAACTTTGACAGCGATGATGCAGTAAAGATGTGGGAGTACTTAAAAGAGCTATGGAAGTATGTACACCCAAGCAGTACTACATGGGATGCTATGGCTGACCCATTACTAAAAGGCGAAGTATGGATTGCATGGGATCACACAGCTAGAATAAAGGATGCTATCACAACTAAGCCAGATCAATTCGTAATAGTCCCAGTACCTGCTGGACCAAAAGGTAGAGGATTCATACTAGTAATAGCTGGATTAGCTATACCAAAGAATGCTCCGCATCAGGATGCTGCATGGGCACTAATAGAGTACTTGACAAGACCTGAAACACAAGTAAAGGTATTAGAGAATGTAGGATTCTTCCCAACAGTACAAGAAGCATCAGCAAAGATTGCAGCAGGACCATTAAAGATACTAGCTGAGGGAGTAGGTAACCTATTATCAACACCGGATGCACTAGTAGCACTAATACCAAGCCTTGGAGCCAAGGGTGGTGACTTCAAGAACGTGTACATAACTGCGTTCCAGAGGATAGTATTAAACAATGAAGACATTAAGCCGGTAATAAGTGAGCTAGCACCAGTACTAAAGGGATTATTCGAGGAAACAGGAGCACCATTACCACCACCAGACTCTAAATCCTAGACCAATGAGGTAGTTTCTTCCTAAACACAACATGTTTTTCAACTCCTACCCCCATGGTGTCAATGTATGGCTACACGTCCTCCGCGTTTGGAGCGGTATGTTCCATACATATTAATTGCACCTTCTCTTGCATACCTATTATTTTTCATAGGTTACCCTCTTGCACAAGCATTATATCTAGCCTTCACTGAGCACGGGGCCTTCTCGCTAAAGAACATAGATTATCTACTGCATAGTCCTTTCTCAAAGTTTACTGAAGCACTAGTGAATACATCACTACTTGTAGCAATAATAATACCAATACAAGTCGCGATAGCCTTAGGATTAGCGATGCTTTTCAACATAAAGTTTCCTGGAAGAAATGCTGCATTATATCTCGTAATACTTCCTTTAACTATAAGTGATGTAGCAGCAGGTCTCATATGGTATTCTATGCTATCAACTAACGGATTCCTCAACAAGTTGTTATTAAATACGGGTTTGATAAAGTCACCGATATACTTCTTTGGATATCAGTATAGGCATATGGAATTCCTTGCAATAGTATTAACTGAGATATGGCGTGCTACGGCTCTAGTATTCGTTATAGTCTTTGCAGGTCTACAGATGATAAGTAGAGAACATATTGAAGCAGCTGAGGTTTTCGGCGCTAATGTATGGCAAAGGCTAAGATACATAGTCTTCCCCATGCTTAAGCCTAGTTTACAAGCGGCACTCATAATCAGAACTCTCTTCGCGTTCCAGGTGTTCGGTGTAGTATGGGTTCTTGCTGGCAGAGACATACCAGTACTAGCAGGTGAAGCATACTATGAACAAGTAGAACTTAAGCATACAGGTGTTGCGGCAATTTATGCATTGATAATAGCTGCTATCTCAATTAGCATAGGTTATCTTTACATTAAATTGTTTAGAGCAAAATACCTTGAGGAGGCTGGCTGATAATGGTTTCATCTAACATAGTTAAGTATTATACGCGTAGGATAATAATAGCTGGTTTAGTTATACTAGCTGTCTCATGGATAATAGTACCATTCATAATCTCCATGTTATATGCTTTCACGAATCCAGACGATTACTATAACCCTAACATAATTATACCGTTACGCTATACCTATGAACATATACAGATGCTCATAGCATTAGATGTTAGCAAAGCAATTCTAAACAGCATCATAGTAGCTATAATGACCATCGCAATAAGCTTTGCATTAGGCTTACCAGCAGGCTACGCCTTCGCTAAGTACATGTTTCCTGGAAGAGATGCCTTACGACTACTCATAATAGGTCTAAGAATGTTCCCAATAATGGTTATAGCAATACCACTAGTAACACTATATATGAAGCTAGGCCTAGACGATACGTTACTTGGCGTAGCATTAGCACACACAGCTATGGCTCTACCATTCGTGATAATAATTACCTCAAGCATATTTGCTGGAGTACCTAAAGAACTTGAGGAAGCAGCACTAGTATTTGGTCTTGATAGAAAAAGAGTTTTCCTAAGAATAACTATGCCACTAGCGCTACCAGGATTAGCTGCTGCAGCAATATTCACATTCATAATGTCATGGAACGAAGTATTCATAGCATCCGTTCTAACGCTAACTAATAGAACATTGCCAGCATTCATATTAACCTCAGCTATGGCTGCAACAGACTTCATTAAATTCGCTGCAGGCTTTATAATGATCCTACCCGCAATGATATTCGTATTCATAGCTAGAAGATACCTTATAACCATGTGGGGTATAACCCTAAGGTGAAATACCTTGGTTGACGTACACTTAAGAGGCATAGTTAAAAGGTTTGGTAAAACGGTAGCAGTAAACGGAATAGAACTAGATGTAAATGATGGTGAATTTATTGTACTTCTAGGCCCTAGTGGGTGCGGTAAGACTACTACTCTAAGAATAATAGCTGGTCTAGAGAAGCCAGATGAAGGTAGAGTACTTTTTGGTAATAAGGATGTAACTTATCTTCCTCCAAAAGATCGTAATGTTTCAATGGTATTCCAAAGCTATGCTATATGGCCTCATATGAAGGTATACGATAACATAGCGTTCCCATTAAAGATAAGGAAGGTGCCAAGAGATAAAATAGATCGTAGGGTTAAATGGGCTGCAGAACTCCTACAAATATCCGATCTACTTGACCGTTATCCCCATCAATTGAGTGGTGGTCAAAGGCAACGAGTAGCTGTTGCCAGAGCTATTGTGGTGGAACCAGACGTACTACTAATGGATGAACCCCTAAGTAACCTTGATGCATTGTTGAGGGTTAAGATGAGAAGTGAGCTCAAGAAACTTCAGAGAAGAATCAAAGTTACTACTATCTACGTCACCCATGACCAAGTAGAAGCAATGACTATGGGTGATCGAATAGCAGTAATGAATAAAGGCAGAATACAACAAGTTGGCACACCTAGGGAAATATACCTTAAACCAGCAAACATATTCGTTGCAGGATTCGTTGGAACACCCCAGATGAATTTCTTTGAAGCCAAGGTAGTTATCAGAGACAACGAAGTAGTACTTACTTCCCGAGATTACGAGATACCCTTAGGAAGCGAATACATAGATGAATTGAAAAGCTATAACGGCAAGGAAGTAATTGTTGGAATAAGACCAGAACACATCTATCCTGAGGAACTAACTCCTCCTACAGTTAGGAGAAAAGCAGTCATTGAAGGTACAGTAGATTTCGTTGAAGCTCTTGGTTCTGATACAATAGTCCATGTTAATACTGGTAGTAAAATACTTGTTGTGAAGATTAGTGGAAGTCATCACTACAATATTGGAAGTAATATTAGGATAGTACTTGATCTTGACCGAATTCATGTCTTCGATGAGGAGAACGAAAAATCCATATTGAGGAGATAAAACTTATGGATAAAAGAAGAGAATGGTATAATAAACCGGTAAGAGTACTGCAATTCAATATAGAGGATAGGTACGGGGTATACGTATCTAAACTCAATGCTAAGGAAATAGTAGAACTTGCGAAAAAACTTCACGTAAATGTTATCGTAGTATTTGCACGTGATCCCTGGGGTAGGATATACTATAGGGAGGGAGAAGTAGGACCTGTCCATCCTAAAATGAGAGGTGACTTCTTAAGAGAGTTAGCAGTGTTAGCGAAGGAGAATAATATAAGAGTAGTAGCAATGGTAGGTCATACTGCTAATAAATATCTGTATTTAAAACACCGTGAATGGGCTCAAGTAAACGCACGTGGAGAGACCATACTCTTAGAACATGTACCAAGAGATATTACTAACTATGAGCCCGAATGGCCTCAAATGTGCATAAATTCG
>Ga0190363_1002261_pt1 | contig 11060 bp, 10 predicted proteins | sample 48721867_MG_FD_161272 | JGI IMG/M metagenome (GOLD analysis project Ga0190363, IMG submission 161272) | Hydrothermal vent microbial mat bacterial communities from Southern Trench, Guaymas Basin, Mexico - 4872-18-6-7_MG | ecosystem: Environmental > Aquatic > Marine > Hydrothermal vents >...
AATCGCTAATTGCCAACAGCCAACTGCCAATCGCTAATTGCCAACTGCCAACTGCCAATCGCTAATTGCCAACTGCCAACTGCCAATCGCTAATTGCCAACTGCCAATAGCTAGCTTCGGAGGGTTGTGCCGAATGGTAAGGCGACGGCCTGCTAAGCCGTGCCCCGTTTTATGGGGCTTGTGGGTTCGAGTCCCACACCCTCCGCCTTCGCCCGCCGAAGCTAAAGTTTCGCTGGATTACGGTGGGCAAAATCTATTTTTGAGAGAAACTTCCAACACCACTGCTTTGAGAGCAGTGGTTTTTAATTGAAATTATCCGCCTTTTTAGCTAAGGATAGAGAAAAATCTTTTTTATCCCAAAAATTTTTTGCTGAAGGTAGGTAAAGGGTAGGCAATGAGAAAAATATTTCAGGGAATACCTCAAAAAGTTGGAATTGATAGTCTGTCTTTAGCCAAATTTTTGGTACCAGGAATATAAATATTCAAAATATTGACATTTCTATATTAATGCTTTAATATACAGAATGTAGTTTCTATATCATTGATTTCATATACAATTATGAGAGAAATAAAAATTCAACAATATGTTCAAAATCAATTAAGCCGAGCACCTTTTTTGTTAAAAAGTTATACCCGAGATGAATTCGGTCACAAATATCTGCCAAGAAATATTTTTATTAGAATTAAAAAAATTCTTAATGATTTTTTAAAAGGAGAAAAAGCAATAAGAATAATAGTTATTCCGGGCTTAAGAGGAGTGGGAAAAACAACTTTATTAGCTCAACTGTTCTTTGAACTTTTTCCTAAATATCAAAAACAATTACTTTATATTTCTGTAGATGAAATAGTTAATACCTTGAAATCTGATCTCCAAACCGTATTAGAAGAATATCAAAATATTTTAGGTACAAGTTTTGAAAAGCTTCAGGAAAATGTTTTTATTTTCATTGATGAAATTCATTATGATAAAAATTGGCCCTCGGTTTTAAAGTCAATTTATGATAAATCAAAAAATGTTTTCATAATTTGCACCGGCTCATCTGCTCTTTCCTTGCAATCAACTCCGGATTTAGCCCGAAGAGCAATTTTTGAAAAATTATATCCGATGAGTTTTACAGAATATATTTTGCTTAAGACAAAAAATCTCTCTTTAAAAGACAAAGATATAAAGCCAAAATTTCCCCCTAAAGGATTAAAAGAAAAAATCAAAAATGCTTTATTTTATAGTTCTGAGGCAAAGGTTTGCTTTTCAAGTTTAAAAAAACTGGAAAAAGATAAAAATGATTATTGGATTGGTATAGACAGATTAGAAATAAATCGGTATCTTAAATTAGGGACAATGCCTTTTAGTTTGAATATAAGAGATGAAAATCTAACCTTAAGATTAATAAATGAGCTAATTGATAAAGTTATTAAAAAGGATTTACTTGAATTGGAAAAATTTAGCTTAGATACAATTGAGAAAATTAAAAATATATTGTTAATGACTGCCGGCAGTGACGAAGTTAGTATTACCAGTCTTGCAAAAAATTTAGCAGATATTTCTATAAACACTTTAATAGATGTCTTTGATGCTTTAGAAAAAGCAGAAATGCTTATTAGAGTTTATCCTTATGGCTCTGTTTATAAAAAAGTTCGCAAACCCTCAAAATATTATTTTATGTCTTCCTCTTTAAGATATGCTTTGTTAAGTATTGTTGAAGGAGATTTGGCTTTTGAAAAATATAAAGGAAAATACTTAGAGGACATTGTTTCTTTATATTTGTATCGCGAGTTTACTCAAAAAGGAATATCTCCGCTCTTTTATGACAGTGCTAAAGGTGGAGCGAATTTTATCTTGCAAATTGGCAAAAGAAAAATCGTAATTGAAATTGGCTTTGGTGATAAAGGAATAAAACAGGTAGAGTATTCTTTGAAAAAGACTAAAGGAGATTATGGGTTAGTTATTTCTGAATCAGAACTTTCTTTGCACCACAATATAATTAAAGTTCCATTAGATTATTTTTTGTTGATGTGATTTATACAAAAACCAAAACCTATAAAACTCTTTACCCTTTATGAATTTTCAAAAGAAGAATGCTCAAGCGAATACCTCAAAAAAGTTGATTGCTTTTAAATCCGAAGAAAAAACCCAGAGATAAGAGAGGGTATTATTAGAATTAACGAGAAGTTGATTTTTCATTGACTTTTGTTGGGATTTGATTATTTTAAAATTAGGAATGGTTGCCAAAAAAAAGAAAAATTCAGAAATTTTAGGGAAATTTCCAAAAGAAGGAGATATTGTTGAAGGTGTCATTTTGGAAAAAAAAGGAAAAAGTGTTTGGATTGATCTTGGAGTAGCTTTAGGAGTGATTTTTGGACGAGAATATCTTTTGGCAAAAAATAGCTTAAAAAAACTAAAGCCAGGAGAGAAAATAAAAGCAAAGGTAATTGAAATCAATGGTGAAGGAGGCGCAGTGGAACTTTCTTTAAAAGATTTAAAAGAAGAACTTAAATGGGAAAAATTAAAACAAATTAAAGAAGAAGGAAAAGAAATTGAAGGAAAAGTAGTTGGTGCTAATAAAGGAGGGCTTTTAATAAAAGTGATTGATGATATCAAAGGGTTTTTGCCAATTTCTCGTTTCTCAGAAGAAAGACTTGAAGAAATAAAAGATCTTGACCCAGAAAAACTTTTAGAAAAACTTCAAAAATTTGTTGGAAAGCCAATTAAAGTAAAAATTCTTAATCTTTCTTTAAAAACTCACCGTTTAATTTTCAGTGAAAAATAATTCTTTTAAAATCAATCTTTCTCAAATTCCAAAGGAAGCAATTGAAGTCATCAAAACCCTTAAAGAAAAGGGTTTTTTAGCCTATTTAGTTGGAGGATGTGTTCGAGATTTTCTTCTTGGAAAAAGTCCAAAAGACTGGGATGTGACTACTTCTGCCACTCCTGAAAAAATTCAAGAAATTTTTAAAAAGACAATTTATGACAACAAATACGGCACGGTAAAGGTAATTTTTAAAGAAAAAGTAATTGAAGTTACTCCCTTTCGAAAAGAAATTGGCTACTCTGATCGCCGTCACCCTGATAAAGTAGAATTTGGAGTTTCTTTAAAAGAAGATTTAAGTCGAAGAGATTTTACCATCAATGCTTTGGCTTTAGATCTTAATCTTTCCCAAGAAGGAAAAATTTTGGATTATAAGATTATTGATTATTTTGGAGGACTTAATGATCTTGAAAAAAAGAAAATCAAAGCTGTTGGGGATGCTGATAAAAGATTTCAAGAAGATGCTTTAAGACTGCTTCGCGCCATTAGATTTGCCGTCACCCTTGATTTTGAAATTGAAAAAGAAACTTTTGAGGCAATTAAAAGAAATGCTGCTTTAATTAAAGAAATTGCCAAGGAAAGAATTAGAGATGAGATTGAAAAAATTATTATGAGCCCAAAACCAAAGCAAGGTTTTCTTTTAATGCATGAGAGCGGGCTTTTAAAATACATTTTGCCTGAACTTGAAAAAGGAATTGGCGTCACTCAGCGAGGTCATCATCGCTGGGATGTTTTTTTCCATCTTCTCAACACTTTACAAGCCGCCGCTGATCGAAATTATTCTTTTGAAGTGAGACTTGCCGCTCTTCTTCATGATATTGCCAAGCCAGTTTGTCGAAGAGAAGAAAAAGATGAAGTTGTTTTTTATGGTCATCAAGTTGTTGGAGCAAAAATGGCGCGAAAGATTTTAAAACGCTTAAAATTCAAAAATGAAATCATCGAAAAAGTTTGCCTTTTAATCAAACATCATATGTTTGTCTATGAGATTGGCAAAGTGACTGAAAGAGGAGTTCGCCGGCTTTTAAGGAAAGTGGGCAAAGAAAACATTCAAGATCTTTTAAATTTAAGAATTGCTGATCGAATTGGCTCCGGTTGTCCAAAAGCTGTACCTTATCGGTTAAGACATTTAATGTATATGATTGAAAAAGTTTCTTCTGATCCAATTTCTTTAAAAAATTTGAAAGTCAATGGCAATGATGTTATGGAAATTTTGAAAATTAAACCTTCAAGAAAAGTTGGGTTAATTTTAGATGCCCTTCTTTGTTTGGTTTTAGATGATCCTTCATTAAATAAAAAAGAAATTTTAAGAGAAAAAATTAAAGAACTTGGCAGGCTTTCTGAAGAAAAACTTGAAGAATATCGCAAAAGACTTGATTATCGAAAAAAATTAAGAGATCTTCAGCTAAAAAGCAAATATTTTGTAAAATAAAATTGACCCAATTAAAATTTTCCTCTATCATTTAAACTGATGGAAGACTCTTTAGCTGACAAAATAAAAGAATATCAAAAAGAAGCTCAAGAAAGAGAAGCCAAGCGTTTAGCTGAAAAATATCATTTACCCTATCTTGATCTTTCAATTTATCCAATTGATCCAGAAGCACTCAGGCTTCTTGAAAGAGAAACCGTGGAAAAGTATAAAATCCTTCCTATTTATCATACCCCAAGAAAAGTTTATTTTGCTCTTTTAGATCCAACTTTAAAAGGTGCTCAAGAAATTATTGAGGAATTTAAAAAACAGGGCTATGAGGTTAAAGTTTTTGTGGTCTCTCAATGGGCTTTTGAGGAAGTTTTAAAAGAACGGGAAATTGGCAAAAAAAGAGAAGAAGCAATTGTTGAAAGAATTGAAATTGAAGAAAAAGATCTTTTAGAATTCAAAGAAAAAGTAAAATCCTTAAAAGAGCTTAAAGATCATATAGATTTTTTAGTAAAAAAAGGAGAGTCTCCAGGGAAAATTTTAAAATTAATTTTATCTTGTGCCATCAATTTTGAAGCTTCTGATATTCATTTTGAACCAAAAAGCGATCATCTTCTTTTAAGATATCGCCTTGATGGTCTTTTATATGAAATTGCTTTTTTGCCTTTAAAAATCTGGAACTCTCTTCTTTTGAAATTAAAAGTTTTATCAAGAATGAAAATTAACATTACTGATCGTCCCCAAGATGGAAGATTTAGCATTATTCTTCCTTCAAGAGAAATTGAAATTCGAGCTTCCTGCGTTCCTTCCCAATATGGTGAGATGATGGTTTTAAGAATTCTTGATCCTCAAATGATCATTCTTGGTTTAGAAAAACTTGGACTTGAAGAAGAGGATCTAAAAATTTTAAAAAAGGTTATTTTAAGTCCAAATGGATTGATTTTAAATACTGGTCCCACTGGTTCTGGAAAAACTACTACTTTCTATGCGATTTTAAATTATCTAAAATCTCCTGAGAAAAAAATCATTACAGTAGAAGATCCAATTGAATATCGACTTGAAGGGATTGATCAAACTCAAGTTGATCCTTCCTCTGGCTATACTTTTGCCACTGCTCTGCCTTCGCTTTTGCGTCATGATCCTGATATTATCTTGGTGGGAGAGATTCGTGATGAGGAAACCGCTAAAATTGCTCTTGAAGCTTCTTTAACTGGACATTTGGTTCTTTCCACTTTACATACCAACGATGCCTGCGCTGCAGTTCCAAGATTAATTGATTTAAAAGTGCCTCCTAAAACCATTGCGGCTTCTTTAAAGCTTGTCATTGCCCAGCGACTGGTAAGAAGAGTTTGTCCTAAATGTAGCTTTGAAGTTTCTCCTAAAAAAGAAGAAATTGAAAAAATAAAAAAATTCCTCAAAAAAGAGGAACTCAAAGAAATTGAAAAAATTAAAATAAAAAAAGTTAAAGGGTGTCCATTTTGTCGCTTTCTTGGCTATAAAGGAAGAATTGGAATTTTTGAGCTTCTTTTAATTGATGAGGATTTTCAGCTTCAAATTGAAAAAGATCCAAGCTATCTTGCACTTTTAAAGCTTTTTGAAAAGAAAAAACTTAAAAGTTTAACTCAAGATGGAATTTTAAAAGTTTTAAAAGGGATCACCACTCTTGAAGAAGTTGAGCGAGTTTGTGGCGCGATCTAGGGGTATTTTCGAGGCCCCAAAAATTTTTTAAAGCTTAAGGAAAAAGAAAGGAATTTCCCAGCCAAAGCCAAGAAATCCTTCCTTTTTCCTTAAAAATTTTGGGGCCTCAAAAATACCCCTGATCTGTTTTTAAAGATAACACAATTTTTAAAAAATGTCAAGAGAAGGTTGATTTCCATTCTCTTGACAAAATTATAATTAACTTGTATAACTTTGGTGGAAAATTAAAAAATCAAATAAAAAGGAGGTGAAATGATGGGAGAAGAAATCAAAAGAATGTACAAAGAGCAGTACGAGATTTGCAAAAAGGTGCTGATCCGAGGAGGTCGAAAAGTGAGAGAAGGAATGAGAGATATCATCTCAGCAATATGTGCATTTCCTTTGTTTTTGGATGAGGAAGAAGAAGGGAAAGATATTATAAAAAAAGAGATTCAACGAGGTATAGAAAAGATTGAAAATCAAGACCGAGATTTAATTTCATTTTTAGTTCACTTTTCGATGCTTCTTCTAATGCTAGCAGAAAAGAAAATTGAGTTACCTTCAGATGAGATAGAATTTATGAGAGAATTTATAGAGATTTAAAATGAAGGAGGGATGAATATGAAATGTAAATCCGGAAAGGAATGGTTTGATCTTCTCTTCAAAGGAAAGGCTCCTTTAAGAGAAGTTCCTTCTTATCTCTCCCATCTTCTTCAATGCCAAGAATGTGTTGAAGAGTTGTATTCTACTTTTATCCTTCACTATTCTGAGGAAACAGAAGTTCTTTTTCTTCTTCTTTCCAAGGAAAGAAAAGAAGAAAAAAGAAATTTTCTTTTAGTGATTTATCTTCATGCTCTTTATTTGATGCTTCACTGGAGAAAAGAAAAAAAGTTCGATGCAGAGCAAGTACTACAGTTAACAAAAAGAATAGAGGAAATGGAGCGAGAGCTTCTTCAAGGCAAGATCACTCCAGAAGAGGTGATTGAGGAGATCAAAAGAGTAATCAATTTTTTGGATGAAAAATAATTTGATTTTCTTCCGCCCGCGAGGGCGGTTTTTTTATTTTTCAAATTTTTAAAAAGTTGCAAATCAAAGGATTTTTTGATATTTTTCATAAAAAGGGATGAGAAAAGAAAATTATAAAAATCAAAAAGATGAAATTTTAGATTTGGCTTTAAGACCAAAAAGTTGGGAGGAATTTGTTGGACAGGAAAAGATTAAGAAAAATCTTTGGATTTTAATTGAAGCGGCGAAGAAAAGAAATGAAGTTTGTGATCACATTCTTTTTTATGGTCCACCAGGTTTGGGAAAAACTACTTTGGCTTACCTGGTTGCCAAGGAATTTGGAGGTTCAATTAAAGTTACTTCTGGTCCGGCAATTGAAAAGATGGCTGATTTAGCTTCAATTTTGAGCAATTTAAATGAAAAAGATGTTCTTTTTTTAGATGAATGTCATCGGCTTAATAAAATGATTGAAGAAATTTTATATCCAGCAATGGAGAGTCGAGTTTTAAATTTGATTGTTGGCAAAGGTCCTTCAGCCAGAACTTTTCAAATCAAACTCCCTCCTTTTATTTTAATTGGTGCCACCACCCGCTACGGACTTTTATCCTCACCGCTTCGAGCTCGATTTGGAGCGATTTTTCATCTTGATTTTTACCAAGATCATGAAATTGAGAAAATTATTGAACGCTCAGCCAGACTTCTTGAAATTGAAATTGATGAAGAAGCAAAAAAATTTTTAGCTAAGGTTTCTCGGGGTACGCCCCGAACCGCTAATCGGCTTTTAAAAAGAGTAAGAGATTTGGCTCAGGTAAAAAACAAAAATAAAATTACCCTTCAAGAAGTAAGGGAAACTTTAAAACTTTTAGAAATTGATGAGCTTGGTCTTGAAGCCACTGATCGAAAAATTTTGGAAGTTTTGATTGAAAAGTTCAATGGCGGACCAGCTGGAATTGGTGCTTTGGCCGCAGCAACCAATGAAGAAAAAGATACCATCGAAGAAGTTTATGAACCATTTTTGATGAGATTAGGCTTGCTTGAAAGAACACCTAAAGGAAGAGTGGCAACTCCTTTTGCTTATAAACATTTAGGCTATCCTTACAAAAAACAAGATAAGCTTCTTTAATGAAGCTTAAATTTTTTAAAATTTTAATTTTTTCTTTAATTTTCTCTTTTTTTATTTTTTCTTCTCCTTCTCTGGCTTTAAAATTTAGTGAAATTTTTCCTAATCCTGAAGGAAAAGATTTAAAAAAAGAATGGATTGAGATTTACAATGAAACTTCTTCTTTAGATCTTTATCAATGGAAAATTAAAGATAAAGCCGGAAAAATTTTTGAAATTAAAAAACATCTTTTTCTTAAAAAAGGAGAATTTTGGGTTATTTTTCCCAATCCAAAATTACTCATCAACAATCAAGAAGAAACTCTTTATTTAATTGATCCTCAAGGAGAAATTGTCGATAAAATAAGTTTTCAAGAAAAAATTCCAGAAGGTTTTTCTTGGTGTTTAAAAGATAGTTCTTGGAAAATTTGCCCGCCAACCAAAGGAAAAGAAAATAAATTTTTTCAAAAAAGAAAAGAGGCGCTTTTAAATCAAAATTTTGAAGAAAAAAACTCTTTAAATAAAACCTCGCTTTATTTTTTTCTTTTCTCAAGCCTAATTTCAGCTTTTGGAGCTTTCTTTTTTGCCAAAAAACTTTATTTTCTCTTGCCAAAAAAATGAAATTTTTTAAAATTTTTTCAAAAATTTATGGCTGGTCATTCCCATTGGGCTCAAATCAGACACAAAAAAGCAATTGAGGATAGAAAAAGATCCCAAATTTTTTCTAAACTTACTAATTTAATCTCAGTTGCCGCTCGGGAAGATCCTAATCCGGAAACCAATCCCAAATTAAGAGCTGCCATTGAAAAAGCTAAAGAATTTAATCTTCCCAAAGAAAATATTGAACGCGCCATTAAAAGAGGCGCCGGAATTTTAGAAGGAGAAAAACTTGAAGAAATTATTTGCGAAGCTTATGGACCAGAAGGCGTGCCAATTTTAATTAAAGCCATTACCTCTAACAAAAACCGAACTTTGGGAGAGCTAAGAGGGATTTTAAATAAATATCAAGCAAAATTAGCTCAAGCCGGCTCGGTGCTTTATCTTTTTGATGAAAAAGCTGTTTTTGAGATTAAAAAAGAAGATTTAAAAGAAGGAATTTTAGAAAAATTAATTGAAAAAGGAGCTTTAGATTGGGAAGAAAAAGAGGATTCAATTATAATTTATTTCCCTCAAAAAAGTTTTGGAGAAATTAAAGAATTTTTAGAAAAAGAAAATATTAAAACTTTAGATGCCTCGATTGATTTTGTGCCCAAAAGCTATCAAGAAGTTTCCGAAGAGAGCCGAAAAACCCTTGAAGCTTTATTTGAATCCTTAGATGATCATCCTGATGTTGAAGAAATTTATTCTACTTTGAAAATTTAATCCTCTTGATTTTCTTTTTCATTTTGCTATTCTTTTTGATGACGGCCCCATCGTCTAACGGCTAGGACACCACTCTTTCAAGGTGGAAATGTGGGTTCGATTCCCACTGGGGCCGCAAAGAAGAGGCAAGATTTTTCTTGCCTCTTTTTATTTTCTTGTTAAAATTGTTTAAAATTCTCAAAAATCTTTTTATGCATTGGAAAGTTCTTAGCAAAATCTATGAAAAGAAAAGTGCCAAAACAATTTCAAAGGGTTCTTTGGTCTTATGATATTAAAAAAGTAATTAAAAAGTAATTTTTTTCTCTAAAGCCAAAACGAAAATAAATCAATTGCTTTTTGGCTAAAAATTTCATAAAATTGATAGATAAGAAGGAGAAAAAATTAATCAAAACTGATATCTTTGGTTTTCGAGCTACAGGTAAAGCAAAAAATACAGCGACTATGACATTGGAATTTTTGGGCAAAATTTAAAATAAGATCCTGCTTTTCAAGGTCGAAAAAAACCTAAAAATTTTAAAAAATGAAAAACCCAAAACTTTCCTTTCTAAAATATCTCCTTATTTTTTCTTTTTCTACTTTCCTAGTCGTCTTCTTTGTCCAAGCCTGGCAGGCGCCAACTGCCAATCCTCCAAACGAAGATTTAGATGAATTTCTTACTACTTCTGACAAATCTCAATCAAAATTAGGTGATCTTAACATTGGCGGCGGTCTTAAATATTGGATTACCAAACTAGGTGATTCTTTTGCTTTAAAAAATGATGCCGGAGAAATTAAATTTATTTTAGGACAAGATGGAAATATTGGAATTGGAACTTCAACTCCAGCAGAGAAATTGCATGTATATGGAGGAAAAATTGTTCAAGATCAATCTGGAAATTATGGAGATGTATGGGGAAAATGGAGCACTCTTGGAGTGCCTAAAAACTGGGAAGGATTAGATGAGAAAACTCATTATGGATTATTAGTGGCTTGGGACTCTGACTATGCCTTTTTGGGATTGAAAGATTATGGTAGTGATAGAAAAGATGTTGTTTTGGGATTAGAGCAAGATAGTGATAATTTTAGATTTCAAGTAGGAGGATCTGATGTGATGATTATAAAAGGAGATGGGAATGTTGGCATCGGAACCACCACTACCCAAGAAAAATTAGAAGTAAATGGAAATGTAAAAGTGAGTGGAGGAATAGTTATTGGAGCTCCAGCAGGAGGAAATAAAGGTTCCGGCACAATTAATGCTGAAAAAATCTATCTAAATGGAGAGGAAATTAGCAAAGAGAGATTTGGTAATTGCGAAATCGTAAACAAAGAATGTTGTAGGCTTACCTTTCCGTCTCTTTCAGGCAAAATTGTTAGTTGTGAAGTTTCTTGTTCTGCTGAGATGTGGTTGATAAGTGGAGGCGGAGAAGGAGGATGGTTTGATAGTGCACTCCAAGAAGGGGCAGGAATAATCAGTTCCTATCCTAAAATTGCGGGGAAAGGTGGCTCTTGGTATCTTAAAGCAATTGGATATCCAAAATGGGGTGGCAGTAAGCGATGTGTCAGAGTTTATGCTCTTTGCTGTAAATAATTCTTTATGAAAAATCTAAAACAATTTTTAGCCAAAATAATTGAATTTGAAAATCCAATTGAAAGCGAAAGCTTAGTTGATGTTTTGGAAAATATTTATAATTGGATTGTTAGCTTTGGAATTGTAGCGG
>Ga0190363_1002263_pt1 | contig 11052 bp, 7 predicted proteins | sample 48721867_MG_FD_161272 | JGI IMG/M metagenome (GOLD analysis project Ga0190363, IMG submission 161272) | Hydrothermal vent microbial mat bacterial communities from Southern Trench, Guaymas Basin, Mexico - 4872-18-6-7_MG | ecosystem: Environmental > Aquatic > Marine > Hydrothermal vents > Microbial...
AAGAAAATATCATTATATCTTCACCTATTCTTCTCTTTATCTCCTTTATCACATACTTATTATATTCTGGTTTTTCTGTAACAATATAAACTCCATCATATTTTCCATTTTTCTCAAAGATATTATTGGCAACTTCTGGTGAAATAAATATGGAATTATCAACTTGTACAAACGGATTAGCTCCAATATAATATATTATCCCTTTTACGACAAGGGTTTTTTTATTATTTCGACTGTAGACTGTTATTACCTGATTCAAATCGATTTCTCTATACGATTTTCCAGGCGGTTTCGCAACATAATAGCCAATTAACACACCAATATGATCATAATCAACCGGATATGTACCTTCCTCTAGTCTCATTGAGGGAATCATCAATCTTAATTTATTCCTACTAATACCGACTGCCATTACATAAGTACTATAGGATCCAGATACCATTTGTACTTGACCAGTATAATATGGTATAATTGCTACAACATGTGGTATTCCATTTAATCTTATTAAAGTATTTTTATCTAGTGAGATGGCTTTGCCACCCGATTCAGAAAACATTGGAATAGTGGTATGAGCCATCAATAGTAAAACATTATTGCCAAGTTTAGTGAATTCATGTTCCATATAGAATAGCATTCCCGCTCCCATTCCGTTAAGAGCTATTAGTAATCCAACACCAACTGTAACCATTATTGTTGTAAGAAATGATCTTAGCTTTCTACTTTTTAATGCTTCAAATGAGAAATAAATAATGTCACTCGGTAGCAATCTCTTTCCCTCTCCTCCTCCTAGTTAAGAATAATATGATTATTAATAATACTACTACTAAGAATAGCACCTCAAATCTATATGTACTAATTAAATCGATTATTCTATCTAGCAGATTTTTTTCCTCCTCTATACTGGATTGTGATTGGGAAGCAACTGATCCAGATACATTTATAGAGATATTATAAGTTAATTTTTTCTCATGATTCCATTCATCAGTATAATATATACATATCGGTAAAGTATAATCACCATCGCTAATATTCTGATTTACTAGTATAGATAATGTAAAAGGTGTGGGCGAATTCGGTGGAAGATCTCCAATATAAGTATAGCTATTCATAGTTATCATGAACCAGGAAGACGGAATAACAGATACATTTACGTATTTCAATATGCTGGTCCCCTTGTTCAGAATTGTAGCAGATAATAACAGAGTATCACCCTTTGCTGCTGGACTCGGCGTGTTCTTAATATCAAATATAACAATGTGTGTCGTACCTGTAACCATGAAAAATATTTCTACATTTTCTCTATATAACTTTCCTTCTTTATCTAGGCCCTCAATAGTTATAAGACTTTTAAATATTCTCCCAATGTAGGCATCACTTGAATAAATTATAGCATCCAAATAGATAATATCATTTTCCTTAACATATCCATAAATTTTCTTACTTTGCGATATTAACTGTAATGGTGGTTGAACTTGCAGAGACAAGCTAATATTATAGGCTTCTTTTAACTTTGTTTTAATTCCAAGCCTGATTTCTGTAAAGAAGCCTCCTAAAATTTCCACCGTTTTATTTAAAGGTGTAAATAATGTACTTTCAATTCCACTAGTTTTCCATCCTATATAATAAGTATTATTATACATTCTACTTGATAAATCTTTATAGATTATAGTTATCGAAGCTATACCTCCCTCAGTCGAAAGGCTTCTCAGTCTTGCTGTTATTAAATATGATTTTTTAGGCATTAATTTTTCTATATACCACTTGTTCGCACCGGAAATTAAAAGACCTGTCGCAGGATTTAATATCACATAGATATCATATGCAGCACTAGTACCATTATTTTTTATGGCAATATTAAACTTACTATAGCTTAGATAGCTAATAGTTTCACTACATTTCTCTAATACTATATTAGGTCTACCTATAACGACTAAAGTTATATCCATTTTTTGAGAAATCTTAGTAACCTTCGTTTCATATAGACTTCTTGTATACTTCAAACATTTGATCTCTAGCTCTGCGTGATAGTCCCCCTTAGACAAGTTTTCTCCAACATTAATCCAAAAAGTTAATCCTATAATGCTTCCGCCATATATTTGCCCATAGTAAAATGATATAGTAGTTCTATTTCCATAAATATCGGTAAATCCTTCAGGTAGAGATAATAAACCATATAGTCCATTAATTTCATAATTACCATTAAACCTAATATAAATTCTTAAAGGTAATCCTTTATCGCCGGGTGATGCTAAAATAGGTGAGTTAATATCACCCCATACTACACTAATAATTATAAAATCACCGCCACCATATACTGGAACAATATTTAAAAATGTAAATATAATTGTTAATAGCAAAACAATATTAATTATCTTATGAAAATCTTTCTTCATTTACTTCAACCTCAATACAATACGTCCATCTCTTAAATAAATTATTCTATCCCCCCTTTTCGCAACTGTAGGATCATGAGTTACAATTATAACCGTAGTATTAAATTCTTTTCTAAGTTCTAAAAACAAATTTATTATTGATTTACCTGTTTCTGTGTCAAGATTACCGGTAGGCTCATCAGCTAAAATGACAGATGGATTATTTATAAGGGCTCTAGCTATAGCGACTCTCTGCTGTTCACCACCACTAAGTTTATTCGGAGTTCTATATGCCTTATCTTTTAATCCTACTATTTCTAGCATTTTAAGAACTCTTTTAATTCTTTCCCTTTTAGGTATATTCTTTACGATTAAGGGTAATTCTACATTTCTTAATACAGACATTCTTGGAATTAAATTATAAAACTGGAAAACAAATCCAATTTTTTCATTTCTAAAGTGTGCCAATTCATCACTAGGCAGCTTTGTTATATCTACACTGTCTACCAATACTCTTCCCTCAGTAGGTTTGTCGATCGCTCCTATGATGTTTAATAAAGTTGATTTACCGCTTCCAGATGGTCCTTGTATGGATAATACTCCTCCTCTCTTTACTTTTAGATTAACGCCTCTTAAAGCCCAAAATTTTATTTCATCATAATAATATGCTTTCTTAATGTTTTCTAGTTCAACAACATATTTGTCTATTTCCCCTTGTTGCATAAAGTATACCATATTTCATAATTTTATTATATCCTACATCTCTATATCCTATTTAAATGTTTGCTTAGGTCTGTTATTTCAATTTTTGAGGTTATATATCCTATGTTTTCTTCAATCGTACTAAATTCTAGTTCTATGAAAAAGGCGACAATTTTCTTTTTCATTGGAAGCTTTGCTATATATTGATCTCCATATAAGTTCATTGTTTTTACATAAAATTTTTTATTGTAAAAAGAAGGGTCATTGAGATAGGTATACCAAAGTTTCACATTTAGTATTGTTTCGCCGTCTTTTTCGATAAAAGATTTTACTATAATATAGTCTTCAGTTAAGTTATAATTTAAGTAAATTTTAGGCATGGTTCCATTATTAATAATATATGAAATGAATGTAGTAGTAGATATATCGGCTTTAGTACTAAGACAAGTTTGTATATGATTGAGATTAGCTATATAGCAGAACCAAGTTTGTTCATAGTATGTTTTTTCGCAGCCAGGAGGGAAAAGCTCATCGGCAGTTCCTAAAATTATCAGCTTTGGTATAGAGCTAATACTATCCAAGAAATATAGTGGATCATATTCTTTAATAAAATTATTATTACATAGAATGCTAATTATTTGTAATAACCCTATATTTCCAATTCTTCCCCAGATTTTTTCTAACTGATAATTTTCTATCATTTTTTCCACATAACTCTTTGTGTCGATGAAGTTGAAACTTCTCATCACAATACCACAGACCCTATTATCATATTTAGCTACGAGAAGTGAAACCCATCCTCTCTTGCTTTCTCCTCCTATTATATATTTTGTAGGTGGAGGGTTTAATATTAATTGAGAGAGGGTTATAGCCTTTATATAGGCGGTAACCATCGGATATAGAAGTGATAATTCAGGTTTATTCTTTATAATGGCGTTGATACTTGTTAGAAATATCATTGCATTTTCATCCAATATGAAGTTATTTGGAACATTATTTACAATTACTAGTGGAATACCATATTTCACTACATCTTTTATCCCAAAATTTACTGAGAATTTTAAATTTAGAGGAGATGATGCTAATAAACAATAGTCATAGTTTCTTCTATTTTCCGGTACATATATAATTACTCTATGCGTCCATTGTCTATTCCTCCAGAAAATGTTTTTTATTAATATTTCAGTAACTTGTATCCTATTTCCCTGATATCTTATTACATATCTTTTTACTATACTATATTTTAGATTTTTTGGATTCTTAATTTCCTCAATATTTATTTCTGAGGCATGCCAATACGCAGGTATTATTAAGACTAATAGGGAGAGTGGGAGAATTATCATAAACGTTTTTATCATCATTTCATTAAAATGAATACTGTTTACAGTCATAATGTTTTTAAGCATTAATTTCTCCTCTTAGCTGCCTACGAAGTACTTTTCCGATAATATTCTTAGGCAGTTCATCGATGAATTCTATCTCTTTTGGAATCTTATAATATGCAATCTTATCTTTACACCATTCAATAATATCTTTCTTACTTACTTTACCCTTATATTCATCTTTAACTACAATATATGCTTTAATAATTTGACCATACATAGGATTATTGATGCCAATAACAGCTACATCCTTTATCATATTATTTTCTTTAATAACTTTTTCAATTTCTCCTGGGAATATGGTATATCCCTTATATTTTATAATATCCTTTTTTCTTTCAATAAAATAGAAATATCCGTCTGCATCCATATACCCAATATCTCCAGTTCTAAGCCACATTTTTCCAGCAATTTTTACAAATATTTTCTTATACTTTTTTCCATCATTCCAATAATGTTCAATTACTTGGGGTCCATGTACTATGATTTCTCCTATTTCTCCTACTGATACAAATTCATCTTTATCAATGTTAGCTATTGCAACTAATGTATTGGGAAGAGGAATTCCCAGAGAGCCTCTTTTAAGCTTACCTCCAACAGGTACTCCTAATACACCTCCACCCGTTTCTGTTAATCCATATCCTTCTACTATATCTACTCCTGTCAGTTTTTTAAATTCCTCTGCCAATTCCTGGGATACTTTATCTGAACCACATGCGCATATTTTGAGTGAAGAAAGGTCATACTTATTTTCCTTTATATATTTTAAGAGTATACTATAAGATGCTGGTACACCGAAAAATAAATTTATCTTGTATTTCTCTATGTTTTTTAATAATTCTTTAAAGTTGGGTCTTAAGGTAATGATTAAAGTTTTACCCTTCCATAATCCTCCAGTCATGATTACAATTTGACCATATACATGGAAAAAGGGTAGGTATGCGAGTAGATATTCAGTATCTTTACTATCGAATACATCTCCTGAAAAACTTACGGTCTGAACTAAATTAGCTACAACATTAAACTGTGTTAATGGTGCGCCTTTAGGCATACCAGTTGTGCCAGCAGTATAGGATAGGGTTGCGATATCTTCTTTGACATTCACATCGGCTTCAGGATAATTGATCTTTTTCTCATTTTTAATAAGTTTTTCAAAAAAATATACTGGTTCCTCTTTGGGAATTTTTGCCTTAGGCATTTTTCCTAAAAGAATGGATAGTTTCTTCTTAATGTAAGGCATATAATAAGATATGTCAGTTAAAATAAGTTTATCAATTTTAAGATAATCTATTAATGGTTTCATTTTATTATATAGTAGATCTATCATAATCATGCATCTTGCTCTAGAATCCTCAAGCTGATGTCTTATTTCTCTTTGAGAGTAGAGAAAATTAACAGCCATCGGGATGGCGCCTATCTTTTGGATAGCATAGTAACATATCGTGAATTGAGGACAATTGGGAAGATATATGGCTACGACGTCGTTTTTCCCCATACCTAGATTATATAAGGCTGAGGCCATTTTTTCAATATAGGTACCTAATTCTCTATATTTGATCTTATTGCCATAGTAAATTATAGAAACTTTTTCTCCAAACTTTTTAATGGCTTCGTCTATTAATCTATAGACTGGAATTTCAGGTATCTCAACTTCATAAGGAATATTCGGAGGATAATACTTTAACCATGGCTTCTTTAAATAACTCATGACATCACATTATATACTTATATCTTACCTTATAGTCCTTCTATATGTAATATTTGCTTTAACCCTATTTAAGAATATATAAACATTTCTTTTTATAAATATATCTTTTTCATAAGAAAAAGTTTACATTTAAAAAGATATATTTATATATTTTAATAAGGCTGCAAAAGCCTATGAAAAGACTTTTATCTATTGACGCTATAAGGGCTATAGCGATACTAACCATAACGCCGCTTCATGCGGTTCTTATGTTTAATACTAATGGGGAGGATCTTCAATTTACATGGGATCCCATTGATACAGCCCCTCTATTTTTCTTCTTTATTTCGGGTATGTGTTTAGCTCTCTCGGTTGAACGGCGAAGGAAGAATAAGAATCTAAAAGCACTTTTTCCACACTATTTGTATCGATATGGAGGATATATTCTTTTAAGCATATCTATTTCTCTAATAGTAACACTAATAGACAGTATTTTCATGGATTTAGGTGATCTGGGAAAATTCTTTGGAGTGGAAGCAATACATTTTTGGGTTGAACCTATCCGAGGTATAGGTTTGGCATGTTTATTATCTCTTCCAATTGTATATTATCTTTCGTGGAGAAAACTTTTAAACCTATTTCTCATTCTATTTCCCCTAACCTCTATCATTCTTTACAACATTCATGATGTATATCTTTTCGGCTATTTTACTCCAATATTTATCACTGGAATGTATTCTCTATTAAAAACGGTTCCAACAATGCTTCTTGGAGCAGGGATGGGAAAGCTTATTCTTAAAAACCTACATCAGGAATCATTGGTTAGCTCTTTATCTAGAAAATTAATAATTGCAGGAATCGGAATTCTCATGCTAGCATATCTCATCTACTTCTTCACCTTCTATCTTCTTAACGTAAATATTACGCCTTCATCAATTTTATTGAAGGTTGGTGGTCCATATTATACAAGCACTATATTTAATTTGGGTGGTTTTATTTTTATTTTTGGTTTGTTTGAGTGGCTTAGGCTTAAGGGCTATAAATTTAGACCATTAACATTTATTGGTCAAACAGGAATCCAAATATTTTATGTACATATACCGTTACTAATACTACTAAGAAGCATTATTGATCCAGCTATGCTTACAGATTCATCTTATCTTATTGTAGTTACTCTACCTACATTTCTAATGTATATATTTGCGTATTTTTACGTTAAATATGATGTAAATACGAGAAGTAAGGAGTTATTAAAATATTGTCTATTTTTTGTAAAAGTAAATAGTAGGAAGACGAATAAATTTATTAGGAAGGGTTAAACGATTAACAATATTCTTATATTTTATTGAATGTACTTAAATCGGTATATTTCATATAGGTCTTATATGTTAAATTTCTATTTTTTTAGGTTTTTCTATACATATAATTGTCCTGGGTGATTTTACCCAGGAATTTTTTAAAGTTAAGGCAGTTTTCGTCAAAAATCGAAATAAATAGGATTTTAATAATATACTTTTCACCCATTTTTTGTTGTTTTGCGGATACAAAACAACATTTTTTAAAGTAGTAATTTTTTCGATTTTTAGACTATTTAGTCAGATTAAATTATAAATCAGATTCATAAGTATATGTTGATTACTATGAATGCAATGATATTATATGAGCAGAAACCAGTAGAGGATTTTCCTCTAATATATGAGGAGATTGATGATCCTATTCCAACCAGTAATCAGGTTTTGATAAAAATAGAGTACTGTGGAGTATGTAGAACAGATCTACATATAGTTGAGGGAGAGCTTTCTATACCAAGATTACCTATAATTGTAGGTCATCAGATTGTTGGTCGTGTAGAGAGTGTTGGTAGAAATGTGGCTAAGATCGTGGAAGGCGATATTGTTGGGGTTCCATGGCTTTACTGGAGTTGTGGTAAATGTAGATTTTGTAAGCATGGGCTTGAAAATTTATGTGATTATGGTATATTTACTGGATATAGTGTTAATGGAGGATATGCTGAATATATAGTGGCATATGAAGACTTTGTACATAAAATTCCTAAAGAAATGAATAATGTTAATACGCCTCCTTTATTATGTGGTGGTGCAATAGGATATAGGGCTCTAAAAATGACAGGGCTTCTTGAAAAAGGTGAGGGTAGATTAGGGCTCTTTGGATTTGGTTCTTCAGCCCACATGGTCATACAGGTTGCTCTAAACAGAGGTTTAGATGTGTATGTATTTACTCGTTCCAAGGAGAGGCAAAGACATGCATTGAATTTAGGAGCTGTTTGGGCAGGATCTCCTAGAGAAGGAGAGGATATAAGACTCGATGCAGCGATAGTTTTTGCCCCTGCAGGATGGGTTGCCATAGAGGCTTTGAAGAGATTGGATAAGGCTGGTAGAGTGGTTTTGGCTGGAATCTATATGACTCCTATTGAGAAACTTGACTATAGATATCTATGGCTTGAACATGAGATTAAAAGTGTTGCAAATATAACTCGTAGGGATGTTAGAGAATTTCTGGAAATAGCGTTTAAAATAGGATTAAAGACGACGATAGAAAAATATTCTCTTAAAGATGCGAATAAAGCATTATATGATTTAAAATATGGTAATATTAAGGGATCAATCGTATTAAAAATATAATAAAATTTTAGTGTTATAATACTTGTCTATTAGTATAGTAGAAGAAACATCATCTGTCTACTCATACATATAAGAATTTAAACATATAGTTAGAATGATTGTGAAGTATTTAAGTCTGTAATAGTGGTTAGTATTAGGGGATTTAATGAATGATGGGGTTAAGGATATATTATTGATTGGTCTTGATGGTGCCATGTACTATTTTATCGATTATTTTGTCAATGAGGGCTTATTACCTAACATAGAAAGCTTGATTAATGAAGGTGTGTTCGGCGAAGCTTTGCCATGTCCTCCAACTGATACACCGACTAATTGGACGACTATCGCCACTGGAGCTTCTACAGCGACTCATGGTGTTACGAGCTTCTATATTCATATACCTGGTGAACACTATGAGATTGGACAGAAATTTAGGTCTAGAGGCCAGTTAACCAGATATTGTAAGGCCGAATATATTTGGACTGTTGCAGATCGATATAATATATCTTCACTAATACTAAATTATCCAGCTGGTTGGCCGAGTCATTTGAAGAAAGGCTATGTATGTCTCCATACATGGTATATGCCTGAATCTGTTCCTAGAATTGTAGCAGGCTCCCATGAATATGTTATTAAGGATTTGTCTAAGATGGATGGAGAGAGTATAAAATGTAATCTTATACTTCAAGGTGGTCTTATAAAGAACCTTAGTTCTATGAAAATATATGTAGTTAAAAATAATGGTTATAAACTCGGGATTCCTAGAAAAGATGGTTTAGAAATAGTTGGAGAAGGGGAATGGAGTGATTGGATAAAGGTTTCTCTAGATGTAAGATATAGATATTCGGAGAAGACTAAGAGGGTTAAATGTATCTTTAAATTAAAGCCAGTTAAAATTTCAGAGAACGAATTAAAAGTTTTTCGAAGTGATATATTTACAGTTGAGGGTTGGATTGATCCAAGTGGAATGGAAGAGGATGTTGTAAAAGAGACTTGCCTTTTAGATGAAGTAGGGTTAATGAGATCAGATAAAAGGCTTGAATACGATATTTTTGGTGAAGAAGTGGTTTTTCTAATTAGACAGAGATTAGAGGCATATAGGATTGCTAGAATGGTTAACTATTTTAGAAAAAGAGTTGGTTGGCATCTATGCTATTTACATTATCATCTAATGGATGGAGTGAATCATAGATTCCTAGGCTTTCTCTATAAAAAATTCCCATTCTATGATGAGGAGAAAGCAGATTTTGCATGGAAGTTTTTCGCTGAAGCCTATAAGATAATTGATGAATTTATAGGTTTTCTTATCAATTCATGTACAACTCCCGAAACATTAATAATAGTTGTATCTGATCACGCCGCTGTACCAGCCTGGAGGACGCTAAATATACGTAGAGTATTTATTAAGGAAAGGTTACTTCACTATAATTTTTCTGCTGGAAAATATGTGGTTGATTGGAGTAAAACTAAGGCTTTTCCATGGGTTGAGCCATTGATGGTGTGGATTAACTTAAAAAATCGTGATCCTCAGGGAATCGTTGAAAGAAATGAGTATGAGGATATAAAGGAACAGATAATTGATATACTTCAAGACCTGAGAGATCCGGAAACCGGGGAAAGAATAATGACGATGGTTATGACTCGAGAGGAGTCTCAAAACATTGGTCTGGGAGATGAGCGAACTGGTGATGTTGTTTATTTTCTAAGACCACCATATACAATATGGTGTGGTTCGATAGAAGATATACTAACATATATGGCTTCGGATAGACATATAGGTAAAGATTGGTTGGTCTTAAATCAGTCAAGGATTACGGGGATACATGGATACTATTTACCTAATGAGAGGGTTGAGAATTTTTCTAATAGTTCAGTTTTTATCATAAAGGGTCCAGGAATTAAGAGAGGGGAAGGGCTGAAGAAACCTATCAGATTAATTGATATTGCTCCCACTATATCATACTTAATGGGGATTCCACCTCCAAGAGACAGTGAAGGGAGAATGTTATATGAGGTATTGGAGTGACAAGAGAATATAGAGATAGATATTAGTTTAACTATCTTTAAGGATTCCAGATTCCATAAATTTTTTCGTTAAAAAATTTGTTTAAAGATTTTCCGCTAATTTCCTCAGCTAAGACTTCGAAACTTTTAAAGTCTATAGGTTTAATACAATACCAGAAGTAGGATCTTAAAAATAAATAATAAAGAGGTTTATTTGAATAATTAGATAAGTTTAAAATTCAGTATAATAATCTGATACTTTTTGGTTACTTTTACTAGACTCA
>Ga0190363_1002264_pt1 | contig 11051 bp, 11 predicted proteins | sample 48721867_MG_FD_161272 | JGI IMG/M metagenome (GOLD analysis project Ga0190363, IMG submission 161272) | Hydrothermal vent microbial mat bacterial communities from Southern Trench, Guaymas Basin, Mexico - 4872-18-6-7_MG | ecosystem: Environmental > Aquatic > Marine > Hydrothermal vents >...
ACTTTTCAATTTCCTCATTTCATTGATCAATTTTGTCCTTGTCTGTATGTCAAGATTCGAAAAAGGCTCGTCCAGAAGTAAAAGCTTTGGTTTGACAACGAGAGCTCTTGCTATCGCCACTCTCTGGCTCTCACCACCACTCAAGGTTTTAGGTTTTCTGTGGAGGAGATGTGAGATTCCCAATATTTTTGCAATCTCTTCAACTTCTTCTCTGACATTTGGGATTTTTCTGAGTTTTAGACCGTATGCTATATTGCCAAAGACGGTCAAATGTGGAAATAAGGCGTAATTTTGGGGAATATAGGCCAGATTTCTTTTTTCGGGAGGTAGAAACGTGATGTCCTTTCCATCCATAAAGATTCTTCCGCTGTCGGGAGTATAAATTCCCGCAATAAGCTCGAGAAACAGTGTTTTTCCAGCTCCGCTTGGACCTAAAATGGTGAGATACTCCGTGTCTCCTATTTCAAGGCATATATTTTTTATTTCAAACTCTGTCCAGCTCTTGCTAACTTTTTCAAGCTTGAGCATATCTACCTATCACCCACCTTAGAAATATGAATATGAATATGCTGAGCACTATCAGAATTACGGAAATTGGCATGGATGTTTCCAATCCAAAATTTTCAAAGTATTCAAGGACGAGTATCTGGGCAGTTTTGGGAAAGTATGCCACTATCAGGATCGCTCCGACTTCGCTCATTGCCCTTGCCCAGGTCATTATGGCACCACTTAAGACGGAGGGTAGAGCAAGGGGGAGGCTAATACTGAAAAATGCTCTCAGCTTTGAAGCACCCAAAGTCCTTGCAACATGTTCGAGTTTCTCATCAACAGCCAAAAAACCATCTCTGCTTGAGTTTACTGTAAACGAGGCCGATACAAAAAGCATCGCCATGATTATGCCAATGTAACTGTCTAAAATTCGGTTAGAGAATGTAGTCAGGAGCATTATGCCGACGACTGAATGGGGAATTACAATTGGAACATCTATAACTCCCTGAACAGCTCCTTTACCTCTGAACTCCTTTCTTGCTAGGATATAACCGAGAGGAACACCGAATGAAAGGGCAATGAGTACGGTGGCAGTTGAGGTTAGCAGGCTATTCTTCAAGGCGTTAATGACATGCTCGTCGTGAAGGGCATTTATCAGCATTTCAGGATATGCCAGCTGTCTTATTAAAATGAATGCTATAGGGAAGACTATGTAAATAACCAAAAAGGATCCGAAAATGGCGAAGAAAACTTCAACGTAACTTCTTCTTGGCATCACCACTCATCTCCAACTGATATCATCCCACCTTAAGTCTCATCTCAGTTATCTCTGTTGTATTCCCAAACATCTCCGGTTTCTCATAAATCTTCTGATAATTTTTGTAAAACAACTCTCTTCCCTTCTTGCTTAACAAAAACTCTACAAACTCGATTGCAACCTTCTTATGGGGTGTGTTGTTGGGGATCGTCAGTGCATATTCAATGGGTAGCCCAATCCTGGTCTTTACAGCGGGTATGTATTCAAATCTGTGGAATTGGAACTCTACCCTGACTTTTTTATAATTGTCTGTCTGGCCTTCACTTCCTAGGTTTATCTCAGGTGGGAGCTTAATGTAATTTAAACCATGCTGCTTTGCAACACTTAAATAGATGAATCCGTAGTCTATAGAATTCGTCTCTATAAGTGGCGTTAGTAGAATGCTGCTCCTCCTTATCACAACCTTATCAGTTTTTGGATTAACTTTTTGGGGTACGTAAATGGTGTAGTTACTATCGCCCTCATCACTCTCAACGAAGAAAGTTGGGTTAAAGTTTTTGCTTATTAACGTCTCGAATATTGTCCTGTTATTGTAGTAACCTTCAGCAAGCTGGATGAGCATCAGTGTTCTGTAGCCACAGGCATCCAAAACTGGATCGCTGAAGCCGAACTTAACATCTTTTCTAGCTAGAATTTCATACCAGTTATCAGAGCTTATTTCATTAGCATATTTGCTTTTGTTCGTGAAAGCTATGACCATCTCATTCGTTGAGAATTTCGCATACCAGTCTGCATAGGGAAGGGTTGAGTTTGGCATCTTCCTGTTGAACATCAGATCTGGTATCAAGGAATAGTCCGCCACAAAGATTACATCAGCCTTCTCTCCTAGATCAATAATGTGTCTGATCACCTGAATGCTTCCATGCCCCTCGATCTCAACATCCACTTCTGGATGTTCTCCTTCAAAAGCTTTCTCAACCTCGCTGAGGGGAACCATTAAACTTCCAGCAGTCAGTATCCTAAGCTTAGCTTTGGGAGTTTCCTCATTTTGATTTACTTGGTTCACTGAGTGAATTATCCCGTAGATAAGTCCGCCGATCAAAAAAACTGCAAAAAGTAAAAAGAGGGATTTATACCTCATAGATGCACCTTGGAGAGATCTTAGCTGTCAGCTGTCATCCGTTAGCTTTCGTTAAATAGGAGATCTATTTCAACAACCTGACCTATTCTGTTTTTCTTCGCGATGTCTCCCACCAATCTTAATGGCCAGTATTTCTCTGGAAGTGGTGCGCCGTTAAGTTCATAATATCCGTGCTGTTGAGCAATACCGTATATCCATCACTCGCTATAAGCTTGATCTTGTAACCTTTCTTAGCGAGTTCATCGTTAAACGCCCCATCTTCATGCTTGTTTTCATCGTCCACTCTTCCGACGAGGAGCCATAGGGGTATTCCTGTCCAAGTCTGACCATTTTCATCAGTCCAATTTGCACCATGGTATTTCAAGGCACTGACGAAATCGTTAAGGGTTAGGTTTTCCTCAATTGCACCTTTGAGAGTTAGAGTCCACGTTTTTGTTTTTGGAACAACCTCTATCTTTTTAACAAACTTTACCCAGAAGTGACCTTCTGTAATTTGACCTTCAGAACTTAGTATCGCTATCTTTAATGGGCCAGACTTTTCTATCGGCTCACCATTCATTTCATAGGCCAGTATTGGCGTTAGATCTCCTTTAGGTGGTACTTCATTTCCTTGGGTATCATAGGTTGTGAAATTATGTCCCATAACTTGATCGTAAGTGAAGAGCATTTCGTAGCCATCCTCTGCCACGACTTTAACGTCACAGTCTGGAGATAAGCCATTTACAAGCTTCAGAAGTTCTGTAAGGGGAACCCCTTTGTACGTATGTGGTCCTTTTACCACTCCAGTACTCGTTATTAGCCCTCCTTTACCCTCAACTGCTGGAAGACTCTTGATATCATCCATCGTAAGTTCTTTTACCTCATTATTCGGTCCAACTATTGTTAGTTCTACTTTTTTAGTCTCTTTTTTTGTTTCTGTGCTTGAACTTACACTCTTCACCTCAACTAAATCTTTAATTTCATCCGGTATATTTCCAAAGGCTACTGGTTTCTCAAGGAAATCCTGATGGTTTCTTGCGAACACCTCCCTTCCTTTATCACTTAGTAGGAAGGAGAGATATTTCATCGCTATTTCCTTGCTGGGAGCATCCCTCAGGACTGTAACACCGTAGATTATTGGTTTTGCCTTCAGCTCCTTCTGCACGAATTCATTGCCTTCTTTCTTCCATACGGTTATGCTTACCTGCCCGTACCACCCTGCAAGAGAGAAACTCTTCAGATTTATCTCGTCAGGAAGCTCAACAAACTTCAATCCATGCTGCAATGCCACGCTTTTGTATTCGAAGGCGTAGTCTATTGAGTTGCTTTCGAGCAAAGACAGTAGATCAACACTCTTATCCCTGATAATCGCTTTATCATCACCCTCAACAACCTTTGGAGTTATTATTCTATTGCCATCAGCTTCGATGTTCGTGTGTTTTACAATTAGATCCTCGAATATTGTCTTTTTGTGCTTCATCTCTGCTAGTTTCATTGCCATTACCGTTCTGTAACCACATGGATCAATATTTGGGTTTGAGAAGCCGTATTTGACATCTTTTCTAGCCAAAATTTCATACCAGTTTTCACCGCTAATCTCGTTTGAATACTTACTATTACCTGTATAGCACAAAACGAGCTCATTTGTCGCAAAGAGGACATAAAAGTCGGTGTACTTCGGATACAGAAATTGTGGTAGTAGGGAGTAATCAGCAACAGCTACTATATCTGGTTTCATTCCAAGATCGGTTACCTTCCTTACAGCCTTTACACTACCACTCGCTTCAAGTTTAAAATCGACACTATATCCTAAGCTTTTTGCATACTCTTTGAATTCTTTGTTTGTATCCTGAAGGGGGATTGTTAAGGAGCCAGCATTGAAGATCGTTAAGGTTGCTTGCTGCATTTCTTGCTGAGTTCCTTGTGCTTTTTGCTGTGTTTCTTGCTGCGTATTTTGCTGGACACAACCTGTTATAACACAACCAGCCACGAGTAGAAGTAATACAGCAATCAAAATCACTCGTCCCTTCATCAAATCACCGTTATGTTTGGGCAAACATAATGATATAAATCTTTCGATTGTATACTTTGTATTACAACAACCAAATTCGAGGCGAACACTGGAGAATGGAGAACCTGAACCAAAGCTAGGGTTATATAAATGTAGAGACCATAAACTTCATAAACCCATGCGGAGAAGTAGGCATACTCGAATACTCAGAGGGCCCGTGGCTCAGCTTGGTTAGAGCGCTCGCCTGATAAGGCAGCTATGCTTCAGAGAGCGAGAGGTCCGGGGTTCAAACCCCCGCGGGCCCATCGGTTTTTCTCCACTATATATATTCGATGATGTCATTATTGAGCATCAACTTCATGACCTCTGGTAGAGCTTGGGAAAAGAAGAACACTTATCCTGCAGTGCTTGATCATTCTGTTACTAAAGTCTTCCATCATTCGCAAGCAGTGCGAAAAGCAGAACAAACTGCGAAAAAAAACTTGCTATGTCCGTGCTAATTCTCGAGAGACGTGATTGGTTCGCCGGACCAAGTTTAATCTATTGTTTTGGTGCGAAAGAAAATAGGAAGAGGGAGAGTGTGCAAAGTTTTTAACCTCTTAAGTAAATAAAAAACTATGGAAGACACGAGTTTAGATTATATACGAGTTTAGATTATATTCTTCAGGAAATTAAAGAAAGAATCAAAGCTCCAGGTAAAGAGGTAATTATAGACATTTCTGTATTTCCTGAACTGAACAAAATGGTTGAAGTTGGCAGAATTGATTTCAAGCCTGTTTATTATATCTCAGACACAATCTATAAGCTCTTTACAAAGGCCGAAGTGGATGTTCAATATTATCAATTTATATCAGATCTCATTAGAAAGTGGACTATGAGAACGGTGGACTTTCGTTTGCTATCTAAAATTTCCCGTGAAAAGGAAATCAGTGGAATTAAATTTGAACCGATCACGAGAGAAATAGTAGATAAAAAAGTGTATGAATTCTGTTACGAGAAATTTAAAGATGAAAAATTGATTGTAGAACTTTCACCAAAAATTAACATACTCGGAGATGTGATAGGCAAAATACTTGGATTTGCAAAAAGGTCTAATATGCCAATTTTAATGTTAAACCGAAAGTTGGAAATAATGATAAGGGAGGTTATACCGGTTTTTGATGCAGCTAATACGTTTGTTGATAAGAAACAAGAATTTTTCTCAGCGTTTATACCCATAAAGAGAACTCGGGGCGTTAGGTGGTTTATTAGCCTTGTGATTAGCTTGACCTTACCGAGCAATCCAGCTGGACTTGTACTTGCTGTAATCGACCCCTAAACAATAAATTAAACTCTCGGCGCGCATCTATCACTCTCGAATTCTCCTCTTCCTAAATCAACTCTTTCAGTAAGAGACAACAGATCGACTCCTCTGAATAGATTTTAATCCCCCATCTCGAGAAAAAAACATTGCACGCTCATTTCCGTATTCCTCTATCGGGTAAACATAATCCTCGAACCTGTAAAGATGATCGTCTGTTCTGAAAAAATAATGTATCATCATTCACATCGAGTCTATCCATAAACTGGTCGTAATAGTTGAAAATCTCGTCTCTGTTGAGTATGTAGAATGGTAATTCCGGCCCCTATCATCGTTAACGAAAAACATAGACGAAGTCATTAGAAAACGTTTCCGGAACCCCCCTGAAAACAAGGTTCTCGTGTTTCAGTGACATACCTTGCGATACTCGACACAACACCTCTCTGGCTCTCATGGAAGGGCACGCAATACACGAGCCTCCATCTAAACCTATCATTTTTCATCCAGAAAGTCAAGAATCGAAAAACACTTTTAAGCGTAAAATAATAAAATACTAGAATATGCTTGAAACAGGAAGGAGATATAGGGAAGCCGTGGAATCATTCACCAATAGAGCTGTAAGAGAACTTGGTGATAGAATAGATGCCATCATCCTCTATGGTTCCGCAGCAAGAAATGAGGCTGATGAAAATTCCGACATAGATGTTCTAATACTCACAGCTCATCCGGAAATAAGGGAGAGAGTTTATGATATAGCCTATGATGTGAATCTCGAATATGATGTTCTCCTGTCATTTTTCTTCATCGACAGAGAGAGATTTCTCAGGCTTCTGGAATTGGGGTCTCCTTTCGCTGAGAATGTCCTAACAGAAGGTGTTGTGCTTTATGAGGGGAACGGAATCTTCAGAGGAATTCGTGCGCAGGCAGCTGGAACTGGCTGATGAATTTCTTAGCGATGCTAAAGACCTTCTTGCTGCCAAAAGTCTTAGATCTGCCATCGACAGGGCATATTATGCTATGTTTCACGCTGCTCAGGCAGTGCTTTTTGCTAAAGGAAGTAAACCGAAAACGCATGTTGGTGTTATAAGGACATTTGGAAAAGAAATCGTTGAGAAAGGACTTATTGACAAAAGGTATGGAAGGAATCTGAACGAGGCGTTTGATGCAAGACTTGCAGGGACGTATGAGGTGTTTGCAGAGCCTGGAGAGGAGTTTGCTGAGGAAATTGTCGAGAAGGCTGAGATGTTTGTTGAAAAGATCAGAGAGGTTCTGGAGTTCTGAGGGTTGCAACAAACAGATACCTTGTAAACTTTTAATTAACAAAATGTTAACTTTAGTTAACAAAATGTGAATTGAAATGGTAAAAAGAGCAAAACATAGTTGGGTCTCTGAAATGATTGGATTGAAAAGAGAGGTTGAAATTTTTCTTAAAAACAAAGGTGTACTAAAATGATTATTCGAAATGCTGAAACATTAATACTGAGAACATTCTGTTTGGAGCCATTTCACAGTTTTTCCGTGGCGGAGCTTGCATCGAAAACGAGAGTGTCCCGTAACTGGATTTACAAATTGCTGGATGAATTTAAAGCATTTAACATGCTGCTGGAGGAAAGGAAGACGTATCGGCTTGATTTCTCCAATTTGCTTTGTAGAAGGATCAAAACATTTTTCGATGCCAGATTCATTTTTAATTCTCCTTTCAGGGATAGAATACGGATAGAATACTTAGAATATCTAAAAAGATTATCTATGAAATGAACCCAGATAGCATAATATTGGTCGGCTCGGTCGCCGCTGGTAAGGAAAGGGAAACGGGTGATGTAGATTTCTTGGTAATTACTGGAAAGAAACGCGTGCCACTAATTGAAAACACGAATATAATTGCAATGACTAAATCAGAGTTTGAGAAAAAGTACACCAAGGGAGACGATTTCATAATTTCCGCGTTGGCTTACGGAAAGATAATCTACGATAAGGAATTCTTCATAAGATTTTATGAAAAACCGCTGCCCGCTTTTACGGAAGAAACAATCCAGGAAAAAATCCGTTACTGTGAGAAACTTCAGGACAGAATTTATAGTTTATTGAGGAGCGATGAAGAAAGAGCAAGGGAAGAAACCTTACACCTCGCATTACAGTGCGCGAGAATAGTGCTATTGAGACAGAGAATTATCCCAGGTACAAAATACGATATTGCTGAACAAGTGAAAAACTATGATGAGGAGCTTGCCTGTATTATAGAGGAGCTCATAAAAACCAGAAAAGTTAGTAGAGAAAAGATACTGGAGTTTCTTAGAAAGTGCAGAATTTCTATGGAATCTCTTTAGTAAAAGGAGATATCGTTTCTGATAACTGAATAGTAAAAACGAAAACATGCAAACGCTAGTAACCTGGGTATTAAGTGAAATAGTTAGAATGGCAATCTAATACAACTCTATCCTTTTAAATCCTCTTATAAAACCAACCCCTACACCTTTCTTTCTGGCTCTTTTTATAAGCAATCTGTCGTTGGTAAAAAGTAAAGCTCCTTCCTTCTCGCAAACCTCTAAAAGCGAATCATCAGCCTTTTTATCGGTTTCAACTATGGTAAAGCTTTCTGAATTTACGATTTCCAGCGTAATTTTTGCGGCAAGTTTCTCTTTTCCTCTCAGGGATTGGCTTAACGTTTCCAGCTCATTTAAAACGCTGCTTGGTATGAGAAAGTGACCGAATCCTCTTTTTCTTAGCTGATCGATAAAATCGATATTCTGTTTCACAGAATAGATCAGGAAATTCGTATCAAAACATGCCTTCTTTGGTTTTGCCATCATTTCGCTAAGGAAAAATAACGGATTATCTGATAACTCCCGCGCCAATAAGTCTCCATCTGCTGCCTATTCTTCTGCTCACAGCGACATTCCATCCTTTTTCTGCACAAACTGGTCTTTTCAGCTTCACATCCACGATCTCATCCCTTGTTGATGTGACAACACCGAGAGTTGTCGCAGTTCCAACGCTCAGCATCAAAGGCTCATTCATTTTGATCTTCTCAACCTGAAGTTCCTCTTCAGTTCCAACAACTCTCTCAAGCAGCTTGACATCCATCGAGAACTCTAAAAGAGTCTCTGGAAGCTCTCCTGGAAGCCCAAGAACGTTTCCTGCGAGAGCATCGCTCTTTGTGAGTCTCGGATCAAGCTTTGTTGAGATTCCTACTAAGCCTCCAGGGGTTGCCTCCTCAACGCTTTTTCCGGAGGCCATTATTCCAACTACCTCTGATGTGATAGGATTCCAGTTCCCCCTTTCATCCTTTAGCCCGGGTTTAATTTCAATCTCATCTCCGACTGAAATCTTTCCGCGGAGAAGGCTTCCGCCAAGGACTCCTCCGAGAAGCTTCTCTGGTGGCGAGCCCGGTTTGTTGACATCAAAGCTCCTTGCAACGAACATGAGAGGTGGAGAATGAAGGTCCCTCTCGGGTGTTGGAATAGTCTCCTCGATTGCCTCAATCAAAACATCGAGATTTACCTTCTGCTGGGCTGAGATTGGGATTATTGGAGCATCTTCCGCAACGGTACCTTTTATGAACTCTTTTATTTCTTTAAAATTCTCGATTACCCTCTCCTTCGAAACGATCTCGATCTTGTTCTGAGCTATTACGATTTTGTCAACGCCTATTATATCGAGGGCCATCAGATGCTCCTTTGTCTGAGGCCTGGGGCATTTCTCGTTTGCAGCTATTACAAGCACTGCACCATCCATAAGAGCTGCTCCAGAGAGCATTGTCGCCATCAGAGTCTCATGCCCGGGACTATCAACAAAGCTCACAGTCCTTAAAATTTCTGTTTTTACTCCATGTTTGGGGCACTTCTCCTCAACCAGGTATTCTCCACCTTTGGGGCATTTTCTGAAGGTTGTATCTGCATAACCGAGCCTTATCGAAATACCTCTTTTCAGTTCCTCGCTATGTCTATCCGTCCAGACACCACTTAAAGCGGCAACCAAAGTCGTTTTACCGTGATCAACGTGACCAACCATTCCGATATTAACCTCAGGGAGTGGAATCTCTTCTTTTTTCTTTGGCATGATGTTCTTAGTCCTTTGCAGTGTATTTAAAACTTTCAATGGGAGATGGTAAAGTGATGATTAACTGAAATTGGATCCCCTGGGTAAAACAGTTATACAAACATTAGGCTCCACTCACTATTGAGTGTGGGTAGCTATAAGGGCGAGCAGGTGACTTTGTCCTAGATTCACCTCAACGATAGATTTATTAAGATGGAATTTATTCTTAACTTAAAAAAAACAAAAATGAGGGAGTCGATTATGAAGAGTTTGAATTTTAAAATTTTTAAGATCCGTAGAAGACTCCTAATAATCCTAATTGCAGCTTTAATCCTTGTTCCAGGGGTAGTTTCAGCTATATTGCCAGCATACATGGAATTAGTAGGGGAAAATCAGGGCAGAATAGAAGGCTCATGTGACATCGAAGGTAGAGAAGGGAGCATAATTGTTTATGCGATGGAACATGAGATTAGCGTACCTACAGATTCAAGTGGTCTACCCACGGGAAAGAGAATCCATCATCCGCTCACGATAACGAAGGAGATTGATAAATCCAGTCCCAAACTCCATCAGGCTCTTGTTACGGGAGAACGTCTCGACCATGTGGTGATAAAGTTCTACAGAATTGATCCAACAGGAGTACAAGAGCATTATTATACAATCAGACTCGAAGATGGCAAGATAATTTCGATCGAACCTTGGGACTCTCAAGGAAAAAAGTTTGAGAACGTTAGTTTCATCTATCAGAGAATAATATGGACTTGGGAACCTGAGGGAATTGAAGCAGAAGATTCCTGGCTTCCTGGGTTTGAGGTAACCTCAACTCCTCCACTTGAGGTTTCTAAACCGAGAGAACATGTACCTTTTTCGATCGATATAAAGCCAAGAGAGGTCACAGTAAAACCTGGAGAAAGCATTACCTACAAAATGAGAATTGAGGCAGAAACTGGATTTGAGGATCCTATAAATTTGACTCTAGAAATAAAATCACCGGTTTACAGCAAAAATTTTGATCTTGGAACAGTTTATCCACCATATCCAAAGGATTTCGAGTATACTGTGGAAATTCCATCAAACGTGCCGATTGGAATCTTAGGTGAAGGCAAATTAAAAGCCGTAAGCGGGAGTTATGTTAAGGAGGAGGTGGTAAAGCTTAGAATAAAAGGAGCTGTATCTGGATTTGAGATTGTAGTTACGGTTATTGCGCTGCTAGTTTCAGTTAAAGTTAGGCGGAAATAATCCTCTTTATTGTGCCTCTTACCTAGGGTTGTTTGAAGAATTCTTGTTTAATTTTTATGGGAAGATGGAAAACTTGAAAAATTATTTAAGTCTGGGG
>Ga0190363_1002265_pt1 | contig 11048 bp, 12 predicted proteins | sample 48721867_MG_FD_161272 | JGI IMG/M metagenome (GOLD analysis project Ga0190363, IMG submission 161272) | Hydrothermal vent microbial mat bacterial communities from Southern Trench, Guaymas Basin, Mexico - 4872-18-6-7_MG | ecosystem: Environmental > Aquatic > Marine > Hydrothermal vents >...
TCCATAGAAACCTAATAATCTGTTTAACTCTTTCTCTAGTGCTTTTATAAAATCTTGTCTCGTAATTGAAAAATTTTCTTCAAATATACGACAGTCAATGAGAATATAAGGCAATTTAGAGATGTTCAATGCAACTTTAAGTAGCGAAGTTTTACCAGTTCTTCTAAGTCCAAGAACTAAAATAAGTGGCTTACCGTTAGTTATATAAGTGACCAGTTCTTTAAGCTCATGCTCCCTATCATAGAAATCTGAAATATTTTCTTTAGGCCTTTCATCAAAGTAGACCAAAACTTCTACCCCTAGAAGTAGCTTCTACCCCTAGAACATATAAAGTTTTAGTAGGGTTACTAAGTTCTCCAATCAAATGAAATATGGCAGCTAAAGCCTAATGCTTAACCACCAACATAAATTGCCCATAACTCTCTGGTAATATCATCTCTAACATGGTATAGTCTGTTATTAGCATATTCTAATCTATTTCCTTGACTCTGAGGGGTGTAAGGTATTTGTTGCCGGAAAGGTTTCCATAGGTCATTGCCTATAACATAATAGTATATTCCACCACCCTTACCTATAAGCCAAAGCCTGTTCCTATCACTATCATAAGCTAATCCTACAGCATAACCTGTGGGCGAACCGTTGAGGCTAGTAACTTCTAAAGTGTCTGGGTTAAGTTTAAGTTTGTAAAACCCTATAGAGCCTCCTCCAGCTAAAATGTAAATATATATTCCATCAGTTTCAGCAACACTATAATTGCCTACCGTGAAAGTTAAATCATACTGTTCATATTCTTGAGGATTCCATGCTGAAAGATCAAAAATATAAGATTCATTACTGTTACCTCCTATGAAGACATAGAGTTTGTTGTTAAGATATATTAGCGAACATCCATTACCGACAGGTTCTGGAAAATTACCATAACTATACCATTGGCTATCTGTTATATTGTAGTAGTAAAGTGTTGTACCGTAAACTACCCAAAGAAGATCTCTATGGGTGTCATAGTCTATTGAAGTAGATGGCCCAAAGATTATAGGTATGCCATTATACTCTGCGGTTATGGGGCCTTCAAACTTGCCGGTATCGACCGCATACTTATATATTTTATTAGAACCACCGACACCAATGTAAATAATAGTCTTACCGGGTACATAAGCAGTTAAACCTATGTAGTCTAAGTATTCTGTAAAAGCAGCACCGAGACGAGAAGCATTAATATTTAAGCGAACACTGCCACCATATAAATAATTGTCTATTGTCAATATAGAAAATGAAATATTAGAGAAATCCTCACCTACACTTGCATTGTATATAAGGTCCCAGCTGTCATTATACTGGTTCCATAGATAAAAATCGACATTAATTCCTTTTTTGCTAGTTTTGTTAAATTTTATTCTTACGTTAAAATCTAACTTAACTGTGCTAGAATTAATATTGTTAAAAGCTATTTCAACTTCTGCTATTTGGAGATTTCTCGACTTTTCACTTTCAACATTATATGTTAATCCATCGTTTGCTATGTGAACATATGTTATATCATTGTCTGGTTTCTCTTTTCCTTTATGAACTGTTATGTTAGATGGTCTATACGTGTAGGTTTCTAAAGCACGACCTTTCGCTGTAATTGTTCCTTCTTTAAAAGCTGTTGGAGCTAAAACGATTTCATATATTTTCTGGATTTCTTCTTGCTCTGCAGATAATGAAGATATAGTTTCTGGCGTTCCAACAGAGAATTTAACTGATACAGGCTCATTTCCTTGAGTATCAATTTTTATTGTTAGCGTTTCTCCCGGAGTTAATGTATAAGGAAGTGTTAGTGCTCCACTCAGAAGTCTTGAACCGAGGAGTTGTTGAAGATTTTCTTTGAGTACTTCATAGCTTCCATCTTCATAAAGTATTACTACCCCTGTTATCATTACTGGTTCTACATAGTTATTTGATATGTTTATAGTTAAAACGTCCTCTAGACCACCATAGGACCACATCCCACTAATTGCTTTAGCTATATCCGTTGCTTTAACTTGGGTTTCATAGGTTTTCCGCTGCATTTCAATTTGTTCTTGTTGAGCTCGTAGCCCAAAATCTATCAATATGTACGCAATAATGATAGAGCTCACTATAAACAGGATTGCTATTATGCCTCCAACAGCTTTATGTAACTTCTCCTGAGGCTTCAACATAGAAGTATCCTCCAGCATAAACTATTTTAACATAAACTATGTCTCCTGAATTAAGCGTGATAGGGCTTGTTATGGAGATTTCTTCTACAGCGTATTTGTCTAGGTTTAATGTTGTTTCGTAAGCTAATGTGTCATTTACATATATGGCATTTACTTCTACGGGAAAAGAGCCTGTGGCTACAACTATACTAATGCTACCGTTACCTGTGTTTGAATATCCATGAACTAGGAGAATTGTTAATTGTTGTTTTGACCTTATTTCTTCAGCTAACAATTCTTGCGATATTCTTTGTTGATAAAATGTTGATCTATAGTAGAGATATAGGTAAAGCGCTGTACCTATGGAAACAACTATTAGAAGAAGCAGCATTGAAGCAACTATTTCGCTAATAGATAGTTTAGACTTATTTCTCATTATATTTCCCGTTTCAAGAAGTAACTATGGCTATTTCGGGTTTTAAGTTTTAATACATTACACGTTTTGTTTAAAACTTTCTCTCCCTAAAAATCTCTACAACACCAAATCTGAATATGCAGTATCTCTTTTATTCTAATTTTCTAAAGTGTTGCTGGTTAAGCTAGTTTTATTGTTAAAGAAATAGGGTGCTTTTTTCTTCGTTAATTAAGCTATTGTGTTTTTATATCCCACTTTGTTCCTATGATTTCTTCTTCTTTCCATAGAAATCTTTGCCAATATTCTTTAGCTGCTTCTATACCTTCTTTGGTTAGTTTTTCATACCATTTTTCTGCTCCATATTCTTTAGCTGCTAGGGTGAAGTAGTCTATTATTCTTTTGCTTTCCCAGAAAACTGGTTTATAACCTGCTTTCTTATCGTATTCTACTATTCTTCTTAAAAGTTCTTTGCTATGTTCATCCATGTTTACTTCTATTCCGTAGGCTTCTTCTATGAGTTTAGGTAGTATTTTTTCACCCCATCCTCTATGGAACCTGCATAATCCTCCTTCTTCAGAGTATAACTCCTTGAAGGCTCTTCCAATCGCTTTTACTGCTAAATCCTCAGGCTCCATAAATATTCCATGATAGTATGTCAAATATTTCCCTATTATCGGTAATGGCATTATATTTCCAGGGCCCCAATACATTGCCGGCGTTAAGCTCCCATCAGGACCGAACGGCACATAGACTGCTAGGTCTTCGAATAAAATGTTTTCTTTCTTAACGTTTTTCTCAAACATGTCATTTAGTTTCTTAGCTGCTCTTCTTATACCTTCACCAATAACTTCATATATTTCACCTTCTCCAAAAGCTAGTTTCCATGCTATGGTTTTAACTAGTTCTGCATTATGCTTAGAAAGTTCCTTGACCCTGCTTAAATCATAATACAGTTTATGGTCGAAATACGGTTTACTTTTCAACCTCAATTCTTTTGGAGGTATTAGGTTCCTATGGACTGCTTCTAGAATCCATGAAACAGTGTTTCCGAATTCTATTGCATCGTAGCCCATTGCATCTACTAGGTCAACTACTTCTATGGCAACATCTAAATCTAGTATCCCAGCATTAGCTGTGCTTGCACAGTATGGTTCGTAATCTACCTTGCATCCTTTATACATTTTCTTACAGACAGCAACACATGGCTCATCACATGTTCTCCAAAGCCTCTTAGCAATACTTAACTCGTTAAACGGTTTAACGTAAACTTCATTAACAACTTCTTTGAAAAACTTCTTCCTCTCCTCCTCACTCCAGTAAATATATGTCCAATTAAATGTTGGATTTAAACCATTATAGTATGCATAGTTGTTACCAAAAGTACCTCCGGATTTCGTTTTAGGATCATACCTGTACTTCACCGTAGCATTCATTAATACGGTATTCATGGGGCTACCTAGTAGTTTCTGAAACACACTGTTAAGTACCTTGAAGTCTGAGAGATCAGCTTTCGGGAACTTAGGTTTTCTAACATGGTTTCCTCCGTAAACTATAGCTGCAACTTTATGAGCTCTGTAAAGTGCTGATCCCGGTCCTCCTCTTGCAGAAAACTCTATAGACTTACCTCTGAAGTTAAAGTCTCTTGAAGCATAAGACACTAATGCACCGTTTCTCGTATATACTGATGCTGGTCCTACAGTTATTATTCTTACAGGTACTTTACCGTAGAAATCGCTGTAGTTGTCTGCAATGTAGCGGGCTAGTGCAAATGCACCACATGTTTTCCTGTATTTTTTAAACACTTCTACAAGTTTTTCCTCAGCCAAATGTTCGAAATGTATCTTAATTTCTCCTGAAGGCTCAGATTTAACTAGGATTATTGCTGGTTCTTTAGCCTTACCCTCTATTGCAGCATAGTCTACACCCAGGTATCTGAAAACATATGCTGCACCGCCCATGCTTGAGAGAAAGAACCCTCCCCATAAAGGAGATCTGAAAGTAAATACTAGTCTTCTCGCTCCCGAAATCTCGCTCCAGCTTAAAAGACCTGCACCGAAACATAATACGTTATGTTCGTCGAAGACGGGGTACTGATAACTCTTATACTTTTCGAGGTGGCAGTATAGGCCCCAGCTTATTGGCCCTAATATTTTATCACCTGTTTCTTCAATATGGAATGTTTCCTTTGAAACGTTAATTATTAATGCTTTACCCACCATAGTATTAACCTTCAAAACTTTTTATGCTACTTTTATAGCGGCGCTTTATTATGTTTTTCCGAAAAAGACTAAGTAAGTTTAACTTTAAGTTACCATAGATATTTTAGTGGAGTCGTCTATGATTAGTCGAAAAATTCTAATCTACTTTTTAACTACAATATTAATTCTGGCGTTAATATTGACATATACTACTCTCCTCAAAAAACCTACCGAAACTACTATGCAAGTAAAAACAACCTACTCCCTTAAACCTGTACCCTACGTTGAAATCTACGTGCTAAACGATAACTACGAATATGATGATTTTCTTAACGACTGGGGTGTTTCATTCCTAGTTAAAACACCTAACAATACTTTCTTATTTGATACCGGGCCAAGCGCTTACACTTTGCTTTACAACGCTGAGAAATTAGGTCTAAATCTAAGTAATGTAGAGTTCATAGTTATTTCTCATAGTCATGGAGACCACACGGGAGGCTTAGAGGGATTATCGCATATACCTAGGGGGAGAAAAGTTTACATACCTTCAGGTGTAGGTTATGGTTTATCTTCATGGATAGAGAATTTAGGTTTTGAAGCAGTTAAAGTACGTGAAACTTCGGTTATTGCTCCAGGAGTTGCTATTATCGGGGAACTATATGGTCCACCTTGGGAGCAAGCTCTTGCCATTTATGTTGAAAATAAGGGGCTCATTATACTTACTGGCTGCAGTCATCCAGGTGTTGAAAATATTGTTGAGAAAGCCACTAAGGAATTAAACGTTAAACCATACTTGGTAATTGGAGGCTTCCACCTAGCCGGAGCTTCGGAAAGTAGAATAAGAAACACCATAAGCAAGCTGCTAGCTTTAGGGGTTAAGAAAATATGTCCAATACATTGTAGCGGAGATGGAATTAGAGAAATTCTAGCTAACAACTACCCTGAAGTTTACGGGGATGGACATGTAGGTTTAGTCTTGAAAATAAGTAGTGGGTAAAAAAGTTACCATTTAGCTTGTCTAAATCCTCCTCTCATACCCCATCTTTTACCGCGCCCTCTACCCTTACCTTTATCTACTCTTATAATCGCCGGTGCTCCGCATTTAGGGCATTGCATTGGCCGAGGTACACCATAGGGTACTGTAAGTTCGTATCCGCAGTTTAAGCACTTAAAAACCCTATGCTCTCCTGGGGGTCCATGATATCCCATCGATTCTTTCGCCTCAAAATTGTGGCCTACTTTTTCTCTGTTTAAGTATTTCTTTTAGTTCTTTAATTCTTTCTTCTATGCTTTTTAACTCGTCTTGTAGATCTCTTAGATCTTCTTCCAAAGTTTTCTTATAGTCTTCAAGCATTGCTAGCTCGTCTTCGGGGGTCATTGGGGGTGGGGGCATGAAGTAGGGCATTGGAGGATATGGAGGATATTGTGGTGTGGGCTGTGTTTGTTGTGTTTGCTGTTGTTGCTGTGTTGGAGGCTGGTAAGGGTATGGTGGTGGATAATAGGGTACCGGTGGAAACATGTGTCTCCAGAATTTCCTATACCATCTATACCATGACATAGTTTATTTCACCAAATTACAATGCTATTTTGTAGCAATAGATTGTTCTAAGGATTTTGTAATGGTTTCGAAAACTTTTCTCCAAGCATCTAAAGCTATCCTATATGTTTCAATGTAAAACATCCAATAATATGGGTATATCATCCACTGAAATGCTGTAGCCATTAAATACATTGGATCATATGGTAGAGGATATATTGGAGTAAATGGAGGATACCAGTACATTGCTACCACCATGGGTATGGTCCAGGATACGTGTACGGGTAATAGGTTGGAAACCAATAGTATGGCATAGGCCAGTATGGATATCCATACCATGGCAAATACGTTCTAAAACCCCATGGCCACCCGAATAGCCACCAACATCTGCCTCTACCAAACCACCATCCAGGCCTCTGCCATGGCGGAAGATAGCTGAACGGGCCTCTACCAGGCCATGGACCGGACCATCCCCATCTTCCACCTCCTCTACCCCAACCTCCTCTCCAACCAAACATCCAGGCCATACACATACTCACCTATATAGAATCTTCTAGGTCTGGAGAATATAAATTTTGTGCTACTGCACAAAATTATTTACGATTAATAAAGTTTAAGAAGAGCTAATATGTTTAAACTACCTTAAGTGCTGATAAGCCCATAGTGGTTGTAAATGAAGAAAAATGAAAGAACATGGATCAGTATTGTGCTGCTTATTGTGGCGGGTTTTATAGGGACATTAGGTTTCAGAATATCGATACCTGTAGTCGCCTTCCTAGGTAGAGATATTTTACAATTATCTGCATTTATTATATCATTTTTCTACTCGGGATATATGGTTTCAAGAGCATTATCTTCAATAACCTTAGGATACATTGTAGATAGAATTCCTAAAGTAATCTATCTTATACCTTTATTTGCCACATTGTTTGCAATAACCATATATTGTTATGTTTATGCAGACCATTGGATAATAATAGTACTACTTCGCATGTTCCAAGGATTTCTAGGAGGATGTATATGGCCTATAGTTCAGTATATGATAGCAGAAATTTCACCCATGAACTTAAAAGGACGAATACTATCAATATACTTTGCCTTAGGCTCTATAGGGATTTTATTAGGAAACGTTGTTTATGCCAGTATTAGCGAGGAACCTATTAGTTATCAGCTATTTTTATCTACAATCCTATTCCTAGCTGCAGCCATAGCTATGCTAGCAAGCATATCGCTTGTAAAGTCTAAGATAATAAAGTATAGACAGAAGAAGTTAAAGGCTAAAATACTTTTTGAACGTTCAGTACTATACGTTATAGCTTCAGGTTTTCTTTTAGCACTTAGCGTAGCTTATGTTTTCGGTGATATATCATATGTTTATATTTCTGAAGTGCTCTCTTTAACCAAGTCTGAAACAGCACTACTTTTAGCATTATGTAGTGGTTTAAGTATTTGTGCAAGCTACATTATAAGCTGGCTTGCGGATAAAGGCTTTGAAAAAGAAACACTTATACTAACTTATACTTTAGTACTAGTATCCTTACCATTGGTATCTATTGGAAGCATTTATGTATTACCTATAGGCATAACATTAGCACTCGTATCCGTTAAAGCGTTTCATCCTCTTTCAAGAAGATATATAAGCCTACATTGCATGATGCCTGCAACGGGAATTGGCGCCGTAAATATGACAATGAACTTAGGAGTATCATTGGGTCTCTTAGTTTTTAGCAATGCATACGATTATCTAAAGCATGTTAAAATCAATGTTTACGGCTTAGAAATAAACTATACACCCTATGTACTTTTATTATTCGCCATCCCGCTAGCACTATTTATGTTAAAATTTTTAACATTAGGAAGAACAGAAACAAGTTAAGAAGATTTCTTAGGACTAGTTTTAAATTATATAACTTAGCTCATTATCATTATTGGTCGTTGCTCTATAATAGCTTGCACTAGCTTTTTACGGCCGCTACTTAGGGATCTCCATAGTGTACCTCTTGAAACACCCATTTTCTTAGCAGCTTCTTCTTGAGTTAAACCCTCAAAATATACTAATCTCATAGCTTCAATTTCATCAGGAGTCAGTCTTAAGGGTTCATTATGTATAGGGCGACCTGATTCATCAAAAGGTATGAATGTTAATTTGAAAGGTGGAAAACCTATAATCCTAGGTTTAGGAGGTCTACCAGGACCTCTCCTATACCAGCCCCAACGCCATCCCATAGTACATATCTCCTTTACTATAGTTTTAATTTAACATCACTCTAAGTTTATATTCAATATACTAAGATATAAGTAAGTTTCACCATTCAAAAACACTAAACGAAAAATAATGTACAATATATTCCTAAACTCTTACTCGTTCTCTCCCATTTCCAAGAGCTTGTAAATTTCTTTTTTAGGCATTAAATTCTTAAATATATAGCCTTCTTTTTTAGAAAGTTCGCTATAATACTTGAATATGTACATATAAGCTCTATAGTCTATAATGACTCTAGGATCCATTTAAATGCCAACTTCAATATACTTTCAGCGTTTTCCATCAAAACTTTGAAGGAGACTTTTTAGAAAGGCATTAATGCTTTGCATGTTTAAAGCCTTTAACCTATAGTGTACTTAGTATATCTCGGCGTTCACTATGGTTGAATATGATATCTTAGTTAAGAATGGGTTAGTTGTAACTATGGATTCTAAGAGAAGAGTTATTGAAGGAGGATATGTTGCAGTTTTAGAGAATAAAATTGTTGAAGTAGGTAAAGATCCTTCAGGCAAATCTGCTGAAAAAGTTATTGATGCTAAAGGTGCAATTGTAATGCCTGGGATTATTTGTGGCCATACTCACTTATATGGTATTTTACTTAGAGGCTCACCGTGGTTTGCTAAAATAGAACCACCGACAGATTTTATTCAGAATCTTCATCGAATATGGTGGGCTATGGACGAAATAATGAACTATGAAGATGCATATGCTAGCGCCTTAGCAGCATCATTTGAAATGATGAAGTCTGGTGTAACACTTTTTGCAGACACGTTTTCAGGACCTAATGCTATTGAAGGTGTTCTAGATAGAATAGAGGAAGCTGTTAAGAAAGTAGGTATTAGGGGAATTATAGCTTTTGAGGCAACTGAAAGGCATAGTAAAGAAGAAGGCGAAAGGGGGATAAAAGAAAACATTAGATTTATTAAGAAAGTTAGGAAGAAGAAAGACCCATTAGTTACGGGGATGATAAGTATTCATGCATCATTTACCGTTACAAACTGGCTACTAAAGTGGGCTAGAGAACTAGCTAATAAGTATAAAGTACCTATAACATTACATACATCAGAAGGCTTAGTAGACCCATACCATAACCTTGAAAGATATGGTATGAGAACTTTTGAAAGACTATATGAGGTAGGCCTTCTAGGGCCTGATGTTGTAGCTGTTCATGCTGTCCATGTTATTGATGATGAGTTAAAACTTATAGCTAAAACAGGAACAAAAATAGCACATAATCCATTAAGTAATATGCTTAATGCTGTAGGAGCACCACCAATACATAAGATGTTAAAAATGGGTATAACAGTAACAATAGGTAATGATGGATACATTTTTGATCCCTTCGAAAATATTAGGGGAGCATACTTGCTAGCTAAAGTAGCATTCAGAGATCCAAGACTAATAACGCCTTTGGAAGCAATAGAAATGGCAACAATAAACGGGGCAAAAGCTTATGGATTAGAAGATAAGCTTGGATCTTTAGAGCCAGGTAAGAGAGCAGACATAATAATTGTAATGCCTGAACTTATGCCGACGCCTCTAAATGCAGAAACGGTTTATGGACACTTAGTAAATACCATAGATGGCGATGATGTGAAAACAGTGATAGTTAACGGAAAGATAATTATGGAAAACAGGAAATCATTAACGATATCTGAAGAAGAAGTGAATAAGATATCGCAAGAAACCACGGTGAAATTCTGGGAAAGACTACTAAATAAGGGAAAATACCAGTTAGACATGGTTAGACTAGAATAAGAACAGTTAAATGAAATTTTGTTTTTACATTTTCATACATTACTTTGGCTTTTCTAAGGAAAAGTAGAAATATTTTCTCTAATCCTATATTAACAGTGTTAATAGTGAAGGTGCATGTAGGATTTTATGGTAGAGCCAGAGATATTGTTGGCGAAGATAAAGCTTTTGTAGAATTAGACGTTAAAGAAGGAATTTCAGTAAAGGAATTGTTAAATATAGTAGCAGAAAGAGTTAGTGAAAAACTTGTTAAAAGGTTCTTAAACAAGAGTATAATATTAACCATTGTTGTTAACGGTGTTCCCATTAATGACTTAAATTATAAACTTACGAATAATTCTATGGTGGCATTTATACCGCCAAGTCAGGGAGGATAAGGATGGTTTTATTGTGTTTGAAAGTTTCCAAGATTATTCCCTGTTAGCCTCCAGAAGCCACAGGCATAACTATGTATTCTCCATTCTCTTCAAGTACATCATCTTCTACAAGCGGGAGTTCATCTTTAAGTACAATAACGTCTTCAACAGTATAGCCTAATTTATGAATTAAATCTATTACTCTAGCATTATCGTTTAACGTTACTTCTAAAACTTTGTTTTCTCTTAGGAGTTTGGCTTTAACCTTGATAATTTTTTAACACCTTCCCCATGGTTGATTTTATTTTGCAGAAAGAACATATTTTACCTGTAGTTGGCATACCACATATTTCACATTCTTTAAA
>Ga0190363_1002266_pt1 | contig 11043 bp, 9 predicted proteins | sample 48721867_MG_FD_161272 | JGI IMG/M metagenome (GOLD analysis project Ga0190363, IMG submission 161272) | Hydrothermal vent microbial mat bacterial communities from Southern Trench, Guaymas Basin, Mexico - 4872-18-6-7_MG | ecosystem: Environmental > Aquatic > Marine > Hydrothermal vents > Microbial...
AGCCTGCTTAACCTTCCCGGTGAAGCCTTCCAGCCTCCTAACAGGGGCAAACCTTTCCAGCCTTCTGGAAGCCTCCGCGAAGAACGGTTCAATCCTTGAAAGCCTCCCTGAAACAAGTATTTCCCTGGGTTTTCCCGTGGTGGCGGTTAGGTAGGCTACGTTTCCGGTTAGTCCTTCCATGTAGGCTTCCCAGGCAGCCCTGCATTGCGGCTCTCCTTTCAGGGCTTCGGAAGCCAGCTTTTCAGGCTCAGGCTTAGGGAGGCCTGAAGCGTGGAAGGCTCCTCCCCCGGTGAGGGTTTTCTTTGAAACCTTGCCAAGCAGGTAGGCGACTTCCCCGTCTAGGCCTCCAGGAGAAAGAAAGCCCAGGCTTCCCACGGTTCCGCCTAAGCCCGCTATTACAGCCCCCTTCCTAACGGCGAGGAGGGCTGTGAAGGCGAAGCCAAGCTCGGCGAGGATGAAGGAAGCCTTACTGAAGGGTGAACCCAGCCTTTCAGCCTGGTCTGCTATTCCGAGGGCTGCCACGCAGAGCTTGTCAGCCGTTCCAAGGTCGATCCTGTTAATTTTACGGTGGACTGGAACGGTTGGCAGGTATTTAACTGAGGGCAACATCACCACGGGTAAACCTGAAGACTTAAGCTTTCCTAGAACTCTTCGAAGCCCCAGAACGCTTTCAGCCCCCCGGCTTTTAACCAGGGCTGCCAGCCTAAGCTCGCTGCCTCCTGCCTGCGATAGAGGCTTCAGGGGGAGGCCGTGGCCGGAGGGGCCTGCGATAAGGTCTAAGGGGCCAGCCTTGACAAGGCATTCCACCAAGAGTTCGGGTCTGCGGAACACTTCGCCTGTTGGAAGCGTTTCCCCGTGGATGAAGCTTCCATCCTCGAGGATGCACACGTCGAAGCTTCCTGTTCCAGGGTCGACGCCTGCAACTCTAACCATGATTAAGCCTCCCGGGTTTATCTCTGGCGAAAGCCACATTTTAGCCTTTAAGCTTTGCCAGCGCCTCTTCTAGGTCCTGCCTCGTGTTTATATTGGTTAAAGTTAAAAGTTGAGGGTCGAACCTTCTAAGCCCGTCCACGTCCAGGTAGAAAACCCGTTTAAGCCGTTTAACAGCGTCCATTATCAGGTGTTGACCGGCGTTTAAGGCTTCACTTGAAGCTTTACTCATGGGTTCAGGCTGGTAAACGCTGTGGAGGGCCTCAGTGAAGCCGTTAGGCCACCTTGGGATTAAGGCTTCCGCCTTAAGCTTCTCCGCTTCCCCCAGCATGAAGCCTAAGGCTTCCGCGTTCAGGAAGGGGAGGTCGCAGGCTAAAGCCAGAGCATATTCTGCACCCAGCTCACCAAGCCTTCTCATCCCGTGGCGGAAGCCTTCTAGGGGGCCTAAACCTTCAAACCGGTCTTTAACAAGCTCAACCCCGCTTGGAAGCACTTCCTGGAAGGCTTCTAGGCTGGCGTTCTTGGCTAGGGACACCACGATTAGGCTGGAAACCTTTAAGGCTTGGCTTACCACGCGGGCTATGAGAGGCTTGCCTCCGAAGTCAAGCAGAGCCTTGCATGGAACCTTAAGCCTTCTGCTTTCACCTCCAGCCAGCACTAGGACTCCTCTGGCTTTCAAGGCTCTACCAGAACCTCCGCTTTAAGGCTTCTCTTTCAGCCTCTATAATAAGCTCGTAGAAGCGTTCTCCAAGCTCAGACTCTCTTTCAAGTATGCTTTCAACGTCTTTAGGCTTCAACCTATGGCCTGCAAGGGCTACGGCTGCGGGGAAACCGTAGCGTTCTACGAATTCAGCTGCCTCTAAGGCAGCATTCAAAATCCGCTGCTCCCTGCCTTTAAGGTTTCTACCACGCTTCTCAGCGATTCTCCTCACGTCTTCTAAGGCTTCTTTAACCATGCCCACCCTGGCTGAGCCGCAGCAGGGACACTGGATGGGATCTGGAAGGCTTTTAACTCTCACGTTTTCCACGTACTCCCAGCAGTTTACGCATACTAGGACTAAGGCTTCGTTCAGAAGCCTTGCCCTGGCAGACTCAACGAGGATGCCCTTAAGCTTCTCAGACGGGATGATATCGGTTTTCCTGCTTATCCTCTGAATGCCTATCCTGGCTATGGGGGTTGGAACCCTACGCTTCCTGACGGTGGCAACCTTTATTTCGCCTTCACGTATAAGCTCTAAAACGTGGAGAAGCCCTGGCAAGTCCATGTCGTTGGCTTCCATGTCTTTTAAGGCTTCCTCGAAGATTACCGTGCCTTCAAAGCTTCGGACAAGCTGGCGGAGGCTGAAGTCTGAGAAGTCTGCACCCTTGGCGATGGCTCCAAACTTTCTTGCAACGTGGATTAGCCTGTGCTTGAAGAGGCCTGTCTTCGCTGCTGCCTCCAAGGCTATGCGTTTCACATCTTTGCCTGGAAGCTCTAGGAGGAGGCTTTTCATGGCTTCCCCTGTGAGTCCTCCCGCCTTTTCAACCACTATCCGGTAGGGGTCCTCTTGAACTCTCACGTCTTCACCGTATTCTTCGGATAGAATTTGCCCTATAACCCTGGCTAGCGTCCGGTTTACAAGCGTTCCGAAGCAGCATTGAACGATAAGGTAGCTCCGCCACTCTTCAACGGTTACCAGCTTGTCCGTGGGGATGGGAAATCCCTTCTCAGCCTGCTCGACAACCTCTCGGACGGCTTCGAACACCGTTGAGGGGGAAGCCGGATACCTGGCTGAGAGCTCTCTAACTATTTCTTTCTCTTTTACCCCGGCTTTAACCTGCTCTTCCACGAACCTTCGGATGGCTCCAACCTCTAAGGCGACCTCTAGGGGGACAGGGATTTCCTCTCCAACCCAGCTTGGAATAGCCCCCGTGGGGTCGTTTACAGGCTTAACGTATATGCGGTCCCCGTAGACAGCGGTTATCTTCCAGGGGCTTCCTCTAACGATAAACTTGATTCCAGGCTCTCCGTACTCGGCTACGAAGGCCTCGTCTAAAACGCCTACAGGGGTGTCTGTGGTCTGGTCTACCACTAAATACTGTTTTTCGTCAGGTATCATGGAGAGATTTCCGAAGTAGTATTCGTAGAGGCTTTTCAAGCGTTGGGGGCGGAGGAAAACCTTGTCTTCGAAGGCAACCCAGGCAAGCCTAGGATACCTGTTATGCATGTAAGATAAAACCTTCTCTAGGTCTGTTGAGGTGAGGTTTTCGTAGGGGTAGGCTCTGCCGAAGACTTCTAGAACCTCCAGATACCTCCAGCGGTTCCGCTCGGTTAGAAGACCTGCCAGCTGATGGCATAAGGCGTCGTAGGGCTTTTCAGGTATCTGAACTGGCTCCAACTCTTCAGCCAGCGCCCTCCTGGCGATAACCATGGCTTCCATGGTGTCGTCGGAGTCCAACGTTATGACGACTCCCTTAGATATTCTGCCAATTTTATGGCCGCTTCTTCCAACCCGCTGGATAAGCCTTGTAACCTGCCTGGGCGAGTTATACTGGATAACCAGGTCCACTCTTCCCACGTCTATCCCAAGCTCTAGGGAGCTGGTGCACACAAGCCCTTTAAGGCTTCCAGACTTCAGCCCCTGCTCAGCCATTATCCGGGAGGGCTTAGCAAGGCTTCCATGGTGGATGCTTACGGGGAAATCTAAGTCCCAAACCTTGAAGCGGCTTGCCAGAACCTCGGCTACAGCACGGGTGTTGGTGAAAAGCAGCACCGAGCCGTGCTTCTCTATGAGGCTGCGGATAACTCTAAGTCTCGCCGCAACCTCGGGGTGCGTGTAAAGTTTGGCAGCTGCCTCCTCGTCTCCGGGTTCAGGCTTGACGTAGACCACTTGGAGGCTCATGTCTCGGGCTACTGGAACCTTGACGATCCGGTAGGGGCGGTTTGAGCCTACGAGGAAGCGGGCAACCCTTTCAGGGGAGCCTATGGTTGCTGAAAGCCCTACCCTCTGGAAGTCGAACCCTACAACTCTTCTAAGCCTTTCAAGGCCTAGGGCAAGCTGGGCTCCACGTTTGTCGCAGGCCAGCTCGTGGACTTCGTCTACGATAACCCATCTTACGGCTTTGAGGTGGCGGCGCATCACTCTGCCCGGCAGGATGGCTTGGAGAGTTTCAGGGGTGGTTATAAGCATGTCAGGGGGGCTTCTAGCCTGCCTGCTCCTCTCTCCAACCTCGGTATCCCCATGCCTGACAGCCACTTTAACGTCAAGCTTGTTACACCACCATTCAAGCCTTTCCAGAAGGTCTCTATTTAAGGCTCTTAAAGGCGTGATATACAGGATTTTCACTCCAAGAGGCTTCTCAGGCATTAAAAGGAAATTGTTAAGGATGGGGAGGATTGCAGCCTCGGTTTTCCCTGTTCCGGTGGGAGCTATTAACAGAACGTTTTCGCCTTCCAAGATGGGGAGAATTGCTTCTCTTTGAGGCTGAGTTGGACTGGAGAAGCCTCTCTCCTTCACAGCCTTCCTTAAGGGTTTAACCAGCATGGAGAAAACGTTTTCTCCGTCCTTCGGCTTCATTAAGCCCCTCCTAGGGAAAACCATAAACTCTTTTAATAACTATTCTAACAGCGATAGCGTAAACCTGGAAGCGTTAAGGTTAAAGGGTTAACGGAGATGGGTGAAGACAAGTCCTTCAAAACCGTGCTGCTAATCGTTTTAGTACTTTCCGGGGTATGGCTTACTTTAACCTACACCAAGAACGTTTACTATGTTCCGAGCAGAAGCATGGAGCCAACCCTCATGGTTGGAGACCTCATCATCCTTAAGCATGTAACCACGGAACAGCTTATCTTGGAGTATAACAGCCTTGAAGATAAGCCTATCATAGTTTTCGACACCCCCTACAGTAGAGACCCTTGGGTTCACCGGATATACCAGGTTTTATACGACGAGAACCATCAGCTCGTGGGCTTCCGGACTAAGGGGGACAACAATCCTGGACCTGACAGATACATAGTCAAGCCTGGCGACATCAGAGGGGAAGTGGTCCTACGTATCCCCTTGCTCGGCTGGCTTTTCATGTTTGCTAAAAGCGAGATGGGCTTCACTATTATAACCATAATCATCGCTATTCTCGTCATGCTTAACCTTGTTGAGTTTGCTAGAGGGTTGCGAGGTGGGAAAAAGGGGGATAAAAGGTAGAGTTCAGTTTTTATATTGTTGTTGGGAAACTTTATTTGTCTCAGGATAAACTTAAGGTGGAGGAAAACATAGGTGCCAAAGGTTAAGCCTACCGTAAATATCGAGAACGTGGTTGCTTCCGCTGTCCTCAACCATAACGTCGACTTGGAAGCCATAACAAAGCTTTTCCCCATGGCTGAATACCGCCCTGAACAGTTTCCAGGCTTGGTTTTCAGGCTTAAGAAGCCTAAGACTGCAACCCTGATTTTCAGCTCAGGCAAAATGGTTTGCACCGGAGCTAAATCTGAAAACCTAGCCATTAAAGCCGTGGAGAAGGTGGTTAAGGAGCTTAAAAGCCATGGAATAGTCATCGTTGGGAAACCTAAAATTCAAATTCAGAACATTGTGGCTTCAGCAAGCCTGGGAGGCAAAATAGACCTGGAGAAGGCAACCTACATGCTCAGCAAAACCATGTATGAGCCTGAGCAGTTTCCAGGGTTAATCTACCGGATGGACAACCCTAAAGTGGTAATTCTCCTCTTCTCCAGCGGGAAGCTGGTGTGCACCGGGGCGAAGAAGGAGGAGGAAGTCTACGAGGCTGTGAACAAGCTTCACGTGAAACTCGAAAAGGAGAAGATAATCCATTACGAGGACTAAGTTTATATGTTACTATGGGATAGTTTTGAAGGCTTTCAGGGTTCAGGCTTGACGGAAGGGGATACGTGATGGGTGGTCGCTTTATTAGCTTCTAGCGGTAAACCCCGGAAATTCAGGGTTTTTGACACCACGCTTAGGGATGGAGAGCAAACACCCGGAGTTTCTCTAACCCCGGATAGAAAGCTTAGAATAGCCAAAGTATTGGACAGTCTCGGCGTGAACGTTATCGAAGGAGGCTTCGCTAGGGTTTCAGAGGGAGACTTTCAAGCTCTAAAACTTATGGTTAAGGAAGGGCTTAAAGCGAAAATTTACAGTATGAGCAGGGCTGTGATAGAAGACATAGACCTGGCTGCTAAGGCAGATGTCGACGGAATACACCTGGTGGTTCCCACATCTCCAATCCACTTGGAGCATAAGGTTAAAAAGAAGCCGGAGGAAATCCTTGAAGTTTCCGAGAAGTGCGTGGAATACGCTAAGGAGCATGGGCTGCTGGTTGAACTTTCAGCTGAAGATGCCTCCAGAAGCGACATGAAGTTTCTCAAGGAATTCTTCAGGAGAGGATTGGAGGCAGGAGCGGACAGCCTATGCGTCTGCGACACTATTGGGATTCTAACCCCGGACAGGGCTTACGAGTTCTTCTTGGAGATATGCGGCGAGTTTAAGGGTGTACCTGTCAGCGCCCACTGCCACAACGATTTCGGGATGGCTACTGCTAACACGCTTCAGGCTTTGAAGGCTGGCGCTCTTCAGGCCCATGTTACGATTAACGGGCTTGGGGAGAGAGCTGGAAACGCCCCGCTGGAAGAGGTTGTCGTTGGAGCCCTATGCCTTCTAGGCGTCCGCTCCACGATTAAAACCAGTAAAATCTACGAGGTTTCAAGGCTTGTTTCAAGGCTTACAGGCATCCCGGTTCAGCCTAACAAGGCTGTGGTAGGCGAAAACGCTTTCACCCACGAGTCTGGAATACACGTTGACGGAATACTTAAGTGCCCCTCAACCTACGAGCCTTTAACCCCCGACCTTGTAGGCGTTAAACGCAGGTTTGTAGTTGGGAAGCATGCTGGAACAGCGGGGATTGAAACCCTGCTCCGCTCCTGGAGGCTGAAGCTAAGCCAAGAGCAGCTTAAAGAAGTGTTCAACAGGGTTAAGCAGCTGGGGGATATGGGTAAAACCGTTACGGACGCTGACCTGCGGGCTATAGCTGAAGCCGTGATGGGCGTACCAGTGGTGAGACCTATAAAGCTTAAGGAGTTAACGGTAATCACCGGAAACAATGTTACGCCTACGGCTTCTGTTAGGCTTGAAGTGAACGGCAGGGAAATCCTTGAGTCTGCCACGGGTGTAGGGCCTGTGGACGCAGCTATCAACGCTATAAGAAAGGTGGGAAGGGAAGTAGCTGACATAAGGCTGGAAGACTACTACGTTAAGTCTATTACAGGTGGAACCGACGCCGTGGTTGAAGTTGTCGTAAGAGTTAGAATGGGTAACAGAATCATTACGGCAAGCGGGGCTAGAGGAGACATTGTGATGGCAAGCGTTGAAGCCTTCCTAAGCGGTATAAGCGCCCTCCTGCAGGAGGCAGGTAAAAATAGGAGGAGGGCTAGCCGGAAATCTCCTTAACAAACTCCTCGTAGATTTTTTGAACTCTCTCAGCCATGGGGCCTGTTCCCTCAACAACTCCTGAAGCTGTAACCCGGATTCTATCCGTTACGGTTATAACCCCCGCCTCCTCGTAAAGTTTAACCATTCTGGGGAAAACCCTGTCAAGCCTCTCAGCCAGCCTTCTAAGGTCGAAAGGCTTCTCCAAAGTGTAAATCCTGGACAGGCTGCCCCCGTAAAGAAACATTTTAGCAGCCTTCTTCCCAGACTCGTCTGCCACGTCTGAGAGGCAAATGCTCAGGGTTGAGGGGTCAAAGCCTACAAGCGTCCCGGAATACTGCTTTCCGTCAGAAGTCACAGCTGTTACAGGTCTTTGGAGGAGCCCTGCGAACTCTTCGAAAAACTTTTTAGCAGCCACAGAAGACATCTACTTTACCTCCATTCGCAATCCGCTGTTTCCAGCCATATTATATCACTCTGCCTGTTAAGCTTTTCCAGCCTTAAGCCTTTTAACAGCCTTCGAGGCTTCACCTGGCGTTGAGGCGTAGGCAAGGAAAACCCTCTGGGAAAGCCTGTTCCTGAAACCGCAGTAAGGGCATGTTTTAAATTTCTGCCCTGTTTTCGCCAGGTTCAACCTTCCACATGCCTTACACCGGAAAACCCCGTATTTCCGGCTGCTTGAAGCCATAGGTTTACACCTTTAAAGGTAGGATAACAGGTGTTTCAGGGCGGTTCTAGCCGGGGAAGCTGAGATTTTCTCTAGGACCCCCTCCTCCTCTAAGGCTTTAAGCCAGTTTATTTTGCCGTAGCTTGGAAGCCTACGCTTCTTCAAGATTTCCACGGCTTCTTCAACAGCCTTCCCCGTTTTTTTAAAGCTCATGTTTAACTCGTGAATTTTCTTCGGGTTATACGTGGCAAGGGCTTCCTGAAGCGGGTAGTCTAGGATTTCAGCCCAAACGTTTTCCAAGATTTTACTTGGAGAGTAACCCTTATCCTTAAGCCTCTTGGCAAGCTCCCTCGGCTCGCATCTCAAAACGAAAACGGCCTTAGGAGTAAGCGGCCTTCTAAGTCTAACCGTGAAGGGCGCCTCGAAGGCTATGAAGCCCCTGACCTCAGAAAACTTTTCAACCAGAAACTTTTCCAGGCCTTCAAGGTCTGCTATATGGCATTTTCTACGTTTATCGAAGCCTAACGTCAGCCCTTCCTCCAGGCTGAGCTTCCCAAGCTCAACGTGGAGACCTCCGAACTTGCTGGCAAGCCCTTTGGCCAGGCTTGTTTTACCTGCCCCGGAGACTCCTGTAATGTAGGTTATAAGCCTCTGCCCAGCCTTAAACCCTTACCACCTCTTCTACTTCAAGCCCTTCAAGCAGGCTTAGAAGGTTTCTCCTCACTTCGCCTTGAAGACCTTTCCAGTCTACCACCGCCACGCTGCAGCCCCCATAGGTTTTATGGAAGGCCTGGGCTATAAGCTCCCTATCCAGCCCTGAAGCTAGAGCGTACTTAGGGAAAATATGGCCTACCACATATCTGCCTTCCAAGGTTACCTTGCTGTGCTTCGGAGCGTAGTGTCCTCCCCCAAATCCTACGGCTGCCGTCCCCTCAGGCAAGCCTGTCAGGGACACCCATAGGGCTTCGGCTACAGCTCTTCCAGCCTCCCGGTTGGTCCACTGCTCAAGGCTGCTTCCAATCTCAACAAACCATACAGGCTTCTTTAAGCCGGTGGGTCCGTGATGGGTTGCCTCGAGGGAAACCTTGAAACCTTCAGGGGCAAGCCTGCTTAAAACCTCTAGGGCAAGCCTCATTCTCTGAGGCCAAGCGTAGGCGAGCTGCCGGGGTTTCCCCCCGTGGGCAGCCTTCCCGGTTAGGTTTCCCGGCACATGGACTGTTAGGGTTGCCTGGAGGCTTTCGCTTTCATGCCTTGAAGCGAAGGCTACGGCTTCAGCCTCCGGGAAAACCTCGTCCAGGTTTTCAGCTTTAACGGCTTCGCCTTCTAAAATGGCAAGCTTAACGTTTCCGGCTTCATGTATTTCAAGGTTTCCTCTTGCTTTTTCAGGTTTGAAGGGGTGGAGGCTTAGGAGGTTTTCCACGATGTTTAGGGCTGCCGGGTCCTTTCCGGAGGCTGCTAGCAGGAAAACCATGGGGTTAGCCCTTCTGGAAGAGGGCTGCCAGGAGGCCCTTCTGGAGGTGAAGCCTGTTCTCAGCTTGATCCCAGACTATGGACTGGGGGCCGTCTATAACGTCGTCGACTACTTCCTCGCCTCTGTGGGCTGGGAGGCAATGCATGAAAACGCAGGTTGGCTTGGCATGCTTGAAAAGCGTGGGGGTAACCTGATACTTGGGGAGGAAAGCCTTAATCCTGCGTTCCCTTTCCTCCTCGAGGCCCATGGAAACGAAGACATCAGTGTAGATTATGTCGGCTCCGAAGACAGCTCTAACAGGCTCCCTTACAACTTCGATTAGGGAACCGGATTTTTTGGCTTCCTTTAAGGCTTCGTCTAGAATCTCCCTTTTAGGCTCGAAGCCTTCGGGGCAGGCTACGCTCATGTTGAGGCCGAGCTTGGAGCATGCTAGGAGCAGCGAATGGCATACGTTGTCTCCGTCTCCAACCCAGGCAAGCTTTAAGCCTTTAAGCTTTCCGAAGTGCTTGTAGATGGTGAGCATGTCCGCCAGAGCCTGGCATGGATGATAGAGGTCTGAAAGCGCATTGACAACCGGTATCTCCGCGTTGGCTGCCAGCTCTTCAAGGTCTCCATGCCTGAAAACCCTGGCTACAACCCCGTCAGCATACCTTTCAAGGGTTCTAGCCGTATCCGCAACGGTTTCACCTCTGCCAAGCTGCATTTCACCCCAGCCCAGCGTGAGAGGCCATCCTCCCAGCTGGCGTATGGCAACTTCGAAGGAAACCCTAGTCCGGGTTGAAGGCTTCTGGAATATCATAACTAGGGTTTTACCCTTCAAGGGTTTACGGGGGAACCTGGACTTCTCCAGCTTCAAGGACAGGTTTAGGATGGCTTGAAGCTCTTCAGCCGTGAAGTCCTTCAACGTTAAGAAGTCTCTACCTTTAAGCTCTTCCATCACTCTGAGCCCCCCACAAGCTTTTCCACAAAGCTTTCAGGGTTGAAGGGTTCAAGGTCTCCATAACCCTGCCCAACCCCAACAAAGATTATAGGCTTCTTGGTAATATAGGCTATGGAAATGGCGGCTCCGCCTTTAACGTCAGCGTCAACCTTCGCGAGAATAGAGCCGTCAAGCCTGACGAACCGTGAGAACTCTTCAGCCTGAGCTACAGCGTCATTACCGGTTAAGGCGTCTCCAACGAACAGAACCAGGTCGGCTTCGGAAACCCTGACGATTTTAGCCATTTCCTCCATGAGGTTACGGTTGGTTTCCATTCTTCCCGCGGTGTCAACCAGAACCACGTTTACCCCTCGAGCTTCAGCGTGGGCTACGGCGTCGTAGGCTACAGCTGCCGGGTCTGAGCCGTACCCGTGCTTAACCATTTTCAAGCCTAACCTTTTGGCGTGGGTTTCAAGCTGCTCTATGGCTCCAGCCCGGTAGGTGTCAGCGCAAGCCAGCACCACGGAGAAGCCGTGGTCGGAGAAGTATTTGGCGATTTTAGCTATGGTCGTGGTTTTTCCTGTGCCGTTTATTCCAACGAACACGATGGTTAAAGGCTTTCCAGCTTCACGTTTCTCTC
>Ga0190363_1002267_pt1 | contig 11042 bp, 8 predicted proteins | sample 48721867_MG_FD_161272 | JGI IMG/M metagenome (GOLD analysis project Ga0190363, IMG submission 161272) | Hydrothermal vent microbial mat bacterial communities from Southern Trench, Guaymas Basin, Mexico - 4872-18-6-7_MG | ecosystem: Environmental > Aquatic > Marine > Hydrothermal vents > Microbial...
CACGGACCCGGGGCTGAAGGAGAGGCTCTCAAGGGGGAGGTGGAACAGGTTCCTCAAGGACGCTGCGGCGGTCATAGTGGGGTGCGGCGAATATGGGCATCCCTCGGCGGAGAAGTGGACGGCCATAGACGTCGCGATAGCGATGGAGAACATGGTCATAGCAGCCTGGGCCCTCGGCGTCGGCTCCTGCTGGGTCGGCGACTTCAACGAGAGGGAGGTGAAGGAGCTCCTCGGCATACCAGAGAACATCAGGATCATCGCCCTCCTCTCCCTCGGATATCCAGCAGAGCATCCGACCCCGAGGGGGAAGAAGCCCCTGGAGGAGATCGTCCACTATAACAAGTTCTGATGGGAAAGAAGGGGGAAGGTCGCTACTCTATCTTTCTCAGCACCCACTTCTCCTTCGCGTAACCCGTCTCCGGGGAGGGCTGCTCCAGGGTCAGGTCGATGATATCGGCCCTCAGGTTACAGAGATCCTTCAGGGCCGCGAACATGAGGTTCGTCATGATGTGGGAGGGGCTCGCCCCCTCCTGGGTCAGGCGGATGGAGGACTCGATGACGGAGACGCCCGACATCTCTATGATGACCTCATCCTCCTCCACCTTCGTCAGCCTGATCTCGGCCATGTACCCCATCTCCTCGAGGAACTTACCCACGGTCCTCAGGACCTCGTAGGGCTCGCGGCTCTTGAACTCGATAAGCTTCTTCAACTCCTCGAACTCGATCTCCCCCGCCCTCCGGAAGACCTCGGCCGCCGCCTCCCTTCCATACCTCTCAGAGAGGGCCTTACATATCCCATAGTTGATGAAGTCCAGGAACCTCGGGTCTATCGGCCTCACGGGTCGCTCCTTATACCCCATGATAGATGACACCGAATAGGATCTCTATCCTCTAAGCATAAATACCTGAGGGTTCACTGAGCCCCCTTTGGGCGGCTCAGACCAACCGGTGTGAACGGGTAACCGGCTTCCTGGACCAGCTGTAACTCCTGATCCTCTTCGACCCTCCGAAGCCGCAGGCGGCGCATACCTTCTTCCGGATGTGGTAGGCCCTCCTACCGCACCGCCTACACCTTATATGGGTCTTCTTGCCACCCCTCTTCCCATACTTGCTCGGCATGGCTCACACCAAAAGCCCGTCGATGAGGCGCAGGATCCTATGGGGGAGGGGAGATCATCACGACATTATCCCCACGGAGGATGATCGTCCCTATCTTCTCCGCCTCATCGGAGTCGCCTATACACTCGGCATCTCTTATGACGAGGTTCACGTGCTGGTCGAAGCCCTCGAGGATCCCCCTGAGGCTCTTCCCCCCTCTGAGCTTGACCAGGACCGTCTTCCCGAGGCTCCGTTCTAGGACCTCCATAATCATCTCGGCCAATCCCGTTCCTCCCTACACCGCCCCAATCGTTCTCCACCAACCAATTAACTCTGAGCAGTATTAAACCTTTATTCTCACATCCTCCGTGTGTGGGTCCATCATACAATAAAGTTTATAAATATCACTTGGATAGGAATTAGGGACGGCTTCTGAGTCGGATGACTGTGTTCCGGAAATAGGAGGGGGAACCAGTATTGAGGGGGCCTAAGTTCCTGTTCATGAATGATTGGAGGAGGGAGCCGTGACTCTAACGGATAGAGACTTCTGGGAGTTGCTGAAGGCCTTCACGGCCCAGGAGGGATTGGTGAAGCAGCACCTCCGATCCTACAACGAATTCGTGAAGAAGACACTGCAGCAGATCATAGACGAGATCCATGGGATCACCCTGGAGACGCCGAATCACAGGTATGAGATCACCTTTGGGACGATCGAGGTGGGGGATCCCCAGATCGTGGAGGTGGATGGCACCGTCAGGAGCGTCTACCCCAGGGAGGCCAGGATCAGGGACCTCACCTATGCGGCCCCGATCTACCTTGAGATCACGGTCAACGAGGACGGGAGGGAGACCTTCGAACGCGTGAACATCGGGGAGCTCCCCGTCATGGTCAAGTCGGACCTCTGCCTCCTCTCGAGACACTCCCCGGAGGAGTACATCAAGCTCGGGGAGGACCCGGAGGAGGTGGGGGGGTACTTCATCATCAACGGGTCCGAGAGGGTTCTCGTCGCCCTCGAGGACCTCGCCCCGAACAGGGTCCTGGTCGAGGTGGATACCCATAGCTCGAAGCCCGTGTACAAGGCGAAGGTCTTCTCCACGAACGTGGGCTTCAGGGCTCGGATCGAGATGGTCCTGAAGCCCCGGGGGTCCATCATGGTCTCACTCCCGGGGGTGCCCACGCCCCTCCCCTTCGCTGTCCTCATGAGGGCTCTGGGCGTGGAGTCCGACAGGGAGATCGCGGAGATGGTCTCCCTCGACGAGGAGATCCTCAACGAGCTGGAGCCCTCATTCAAGAGGGCCGCCGCCGTCCAGACGGTGGAGGATGCCCTGGTCTACATAGGGAACAGGGTCGCCTTCGGACAGGTCAGGGAGTTCCGGATAAGGCGGGCGGAGGCGATCATAGACCGAAACCTCCTACCTCATATCGGGGGGACCCCGGAGAGCCGTCTGGACAAGGCGATCTTCCTGGGGGAGATGGCGGCGAGGCTCATAGAGCTGAAGCTGGGGAGGAGGGAGGAGGACGACAAGGATCACCTGAAGAACAAGAGGATCAAGATGGCGGGGCCCCTCCTCACGGAGCTCTTCAGGTCCGCCTTCTGGAGCCTCTACAGGGATATGAGGTACCAGCTCAGGAGGATGAGCTCGAGGAGGAAGGGCATTCTCATCTCGGCCGTGATCAGGCCGGGGATCATCACCTCACGCCTCCAGCATGCCATCGCGACGGGGAACTGGAGGCGGGGACGGGTCGGGATGACCCAGCTCCTCGACAGGACGAACTTCATCTCGACGCTCAGCCATCTCCGCAGGCTTCAGTCCCCGTTGAGCAGGAGCCAGCCTAACTTCGAGGCGAGGGACCTCCACTCCACGCACTGGGGGAGGCTCTGCCCGAATGAGACGCCAGAGGGGGCGAACTGTGGTCTGGTGAAGAACCTCGCCCTCATGGCGAACATCTCCGTGGGGACTGACCCGGAGAAGGTGAAGAGGGTCCTCTACAGGCTCGGCGTCGTCCCCTCGAGGGAGTGCGACAGGGAGCTGAGGTTCGAGGGGGCGAAGGTCTTTGTGGACGGGTACCTCATCGGCTTCACGGCGGACCCCGAGGAACTGGTCCAAGTGGTCAGGGAGATGAGGAGGAGGGGGGAGATCAGCTCCGAGGTGAATATCGCCTACTATCCCAGATATAGGGAGATCTACGTGAACTGCGACGAGGGGAGGATCAGGAGGCCTCTCCTCGTAGTCAAGGACGGGAAGCTCCTCCTGAAGCCGAGGCATATCAGGAACCTCATGGCGGGGAGGTGGACCTGGAACGACTTCATCAGGGAGGGGATCATCGAGTACCTGGACGCCGAGGAGGAGGAGAACGCCTACATCGCCCTGTCCCAGAGGGGGCTCACCCCGGAGCATACCCACATGGAGATCTGCCCCTACGGCATCCTCGGCGTCGCCGCCTCGACCATCCCCTACGCCGAGCACAACCACTCCCCGAGGAACTCCTACCAGGCGGCGATGGTGAAGCAGGCGCCGGGGATCTACGCCCTCAACTACAGGGAGAGGACGGATACGAGGGCCCATCTCCTCCACTACCCCCAGACACCCCTCGTCAAGACGAAGCCCATGGAGCTCTACGGCTACCTGAAGCGCCCTGCGGGGCAGAACTTCGTCGTCGCCGTCCTCAGCACCAACGGCTACAACATGGAGGACGCCCTCATCTTCAACAAGTCCTCCATAGAGCGTGGCCTCGGCCACTCCACCTTCTTCAGGATCTACGAGGCGGAGTGCACCCAGTACCTCGGGGGCGCCAAGGACCAGTTCACGACCCCCGAGCCCGGGACGCCCGGCTACCATGGGAGCGAGGCCTATCGCCTCCTCGAGGAGGACGGCCTCGTCGCCTCTGAGGTGGAGGTGAAGGGGGGAGATATACTCATCGGGAGGGTGAGCCCGCCCCGCTTCCTCGAGGAGTACAGGGGCTTCGAGGTGAGCGGCCTCCAGATAAGGGATACCTCAGTCGCCGTGAGGCCGATGGAGGAGGGGACCGTCGACGCCGTCTTCATAACGAGGAATATCGAGGGGGCGCCCCTCGTCAAGGTGAAGGTCCGCAGCCTAAGGGTCCCCGAACTCGGGGATAAGTTCGCCTCCAGGCACGGCCAGAAGGGCGTCATAGGCATGATCGTGCCTCAGGAGGATATGCCCTTCAGCGCCCTCGGGACCGTCCCCGACGTCCTGATAAACCCCCACGCCATCCCCTCCAGGATGACGGTGGGTCAGTTCATCGAGTCCATCGCCGGGAAGGCGGCGGCCCTCAGGGGGAGGCCCGTGGATGGGACGCCCTTCAGCAACGATGACAAGGACTCCCTGATGGAGACCCTCAAGGCCTACGGCTTCAGGTACGACGGGAGGGAGCTCTTCTATGACGGCGTGACGGGTAGGAGGTTCTACGCCGACGTCTTCGTGGGGATAGTCTACTACCAGAAGCTCCACCACATGGTCGTGGATAAGATACACGCCCGCGCCCGGGGGCAGGTGCAGATGCTCACGAGACAGCCGACCGAGGGGAGGGCGAGGGGAGGGGGGCTCAGGTTCGGGGAGATGGAGAGGGACTGCCTCATCGGACATGGGGCGGCGATGTTGCTCAAGGACAGGCTCTTGGAGGAGTCGGATGCCTACACGATCTATGTATGTAAGCGCTGCGGGAACCTCGCCTACTTCGACATGAGGCAGAGGAGGTACATCTGCCCCATCTGCGGGGACAAGGCCGAGGTCGAGCCCGTGACGGTCTCCTATGCCTTCAAGCTCCTCCTGCAGGAGCTCCAGAGCCTATGCCTCTCCCCCAAGATCGTGTTGGAGGGATGATCTGAGATGCCGAGCCTCATTAAGGCCATAAAGTTCGGCCTCCTCTCCCCGGATGAGATCCGGAAGCTCTCAGTCGTCGAGATACAGTCCTCCGACACCTATGACGAGGATGGGGCCCCGATCCCCCTGGGGCTGATGGACGGTCGGCTGGGGACCCTCGAGCCGAGGCAGAGGTGTAAGACCTGTGGGAACCTCTCCGTCAACTGCCCAGGGCACTTCGGCCACATCGAGCTGGCCATGCCCGTGATCCACGTCGAGTTCGCGAAGGCCATCTACCGGCTCCTCCTGGCGACCTGCAGGAACTGCGGGAGGATCCTCCTGACGGACGAGGAGATAGAGGAGTTCAAGAGGAGGATCAGGGAGGAGGAGGCCTTCTACGGGAAGCCGAGGAAGGAGACGAGGGAGGCGATCTTCAACGCGGCGAGGAAGTACAAGAAGTATAAGAGCTGTCCCCACTGTGGGACGCCCCAGTTCGATGTGAAGTTCACGAAGCCGACGAGCTTCTACGAGGTCGAGAGGGAGGTCAGGGAGGATGGGACCGTAGAGGAGGTCTCCCGTAGGCTGACGCCGAGCGTGATCAGGGAGAGGTTCGAGAGGATAAGGGACGACGATCTCAGGCTCCTCGGCTTCGACCCCGAGGTGGCGAGGCCCGAGTGGATGATACTCCAGGTCCTCCCCGTCCCCCCGGTAGATGTCAGGCCCTCCATCATACTCGAATCGGGGATCAGGGCCGAGGACGACCTCACCCATAAGCTCGTGGATATCATCAGGATCAACCAGAGGCTCAAGGAGAACATAGAGGCCGGGGCGCCCGTCCTCATCATCGAGGACCTCTCGGACCTCCTCCAGTACCACGTCACCACCTACTTCAACAACGAGGTCTCCGGCATACCGCCGGCCCGACACCGCTCAGGCAGGCCCCTGAAGAGCCTCGCCCAGCGCCTGAAGGGGAAGGAGGGGCGGTTCAGGGGCAACCTCTCTGGGAAGAGGGTCGACTACTCCGCGAGGACCGTGATCTCCCCAGACCCGAACATCGACATCAACGAGGTCGGGGTGCCGATACACATCGCGATGCGCCTCACCGTCCCCGAGACTGTGACGGAGATGAACATCGAGGAGATGCGGGAGCTCGTGAGGAATGGTCCCCACAAGTACCCCGGGGCCCTCTACATCATCCGGCCGGATGGCAAGCGGATAAGGCTCGAGTACGTGGCCGATAGGGAGGAGTTGGCGAAGAACATAGAGCCCGGGTTCATCGTCGAGAGGCACCTCAGGGACGGCGACATCACCCTCTTCAACAGGCAGCCCTCCCTCCACAGGATGTCGATAATGGCCCACAGGGTCAAGGTCCTCCCCTACAAGACCTTCAGGCTGCACCTGGCGGTCTGTCCGCCCTACAACGCCGACTTCGATGGCGACGAGATGAACCTCCACGTCCCCCAGAGCAAGGAGGCCCAGACGGAGGCGAGGCTCCTCATGGAGGTCCAAGACCAGATCCTCTCACCGAGGTACGGGGCGCCCATAATCGGCGCCACGAAGGACTACATCACCGGCGCCTACCTCCTCACACGGAGGGAGACCCTCCTCACAAAGGAGGAGGTCGGCCAGCTCCTGGCGGCGGCGGGTTACTACGGCCCCCTCCCGGAGCCCCTGAGGAGAGAGCCTGTCCCCCTCTGGTCTGGTAAGGACATCTTCAGCCTCTTCCTCCCCCGGGACTTCACCTTCGTGACGAGGGCGAAGATCTGCCGTAGATGCTCCAAGTGTCTGAGGGAGAAATGCCCCTACGACGCCTATGTCAAGATCCAGAACGGGAGGCTGCTGACCGGCGTCATCGACAAGAACTCCATAGGGGCGGAGATGGCGGAGACCATCTTCCATAGGATCGTCAAGGACTACGGGACCGAGACCGCCCACATCTTCCTCAACTCCATATGCAGGCTCGTCAACGAATTCCTCTCCCTGAGGGGTTTCACCTACTCCCTGGATGAGCTGGAGATCGGGGACCGGGTGAGGAGGAAGATAAACAGGACCCTCAGCACAGCCGAGAGGAGGATCGAGGAGCTCATCAGGGCGTATGAGCAGGGGAGACTGGAGAGGCTCCCGGGACAGACCCTGGAGGATACCTTCGAGATACAGGTCATGAACGAGCTGGCGAGGGCGAGGGACAGGGCCGGGGAGATCGTGGACGAGGAGCTGAGCTTGGAGAACTCGGGGATCGTCATGACGAGGACGGGGGCGAGGGGGTCGAGCCTCAACATAGGGCAGATGATGGGCTGCATAGGGCAGCAGGCTATCAGGGGGAAGCGCATCGTCAGGGGCTACACCGATAGGACCCTATCCCACTTCAAACCGAATGACCCGAGGCCGGAGGCCAGGGGCTTCGTCTACTCCTGCTACAGGGACGGTCTCAACCCCATAGAGTTCTTCTTCCACGCTATGGGAGGCCGGGAGGGCCTCGTGGATACAGCCGTGAGGACACAGCAGAGCGGATACATGCAGAGGCGCCTGATAAACGCCCTGGAGCACCTCAGGGTCGAGTACGATGGAACCGTCAGGGACTCCCTAGGCAACATCATCCAGTTCAGATACGGGGAGGACGGGATCGACCCCTCGAAGAGCGACCACGGAAAGGCGGTGAACCTCGACCAGCTCATTGAACGAGTGAAGCTCTCCCTCGGGGAGGGCGTCCCAGCCTCAAAGGAGTACGTCAAGGAGGAGCTATCCAAGGTCAGCGACCTACCTCCAGGGCTGATGAGGGACCTCCAGAACAGGCTGCTCAAGGAGGATCTGACGGAGGAGGGGGTGAGGGATGTGATCTCCCTCGTCGTCAGGAGCTACAGGTCCTCCCTCGTCGAGCCCGGGGAGGCTGTGGGGACGGTGGCGGCCCAGTCCATAGGGGAACCTGGAACCCAGATGACTCTGAGGACCTTCCACTACGCTGGGGTGCGAGAGCTGAACGTCACCCTGGGGCTACCTCGGCTCATAGAGATCGTAGACGCTCGGAGAAGGCCCTCGACGCCCGTGATGACGGTATACCTCGACAGGGAACATGGGAAGAGCGCGGAGAAGGCCAGGGAGGTCGCCCAGAGGATCACCGAGACCAAGATCGGGGACGTGGTGGAGTCGATAAACTTCGATATAAGCCGAGACGTCCTAAGGATCAACCTCGACCCCGGGAGGATGAGGAACGCGGGGGTGACGACGGAGGACGTGGAGAGGGTCCTTCCGGTCCCCCATATGAGGGAGGACGACTACACCCTCCTCATAGAGTTCTCCAAGATAAAGTCCGAGGACCCGGAGCGCTTCATAGAGAGGATCTCGAATATCAGGATCAAGGGCATACCGGGGATAAGGAGGGTGCTCACCATCTTCGAGGGAGGGGAGTGGGTCATAAAGACGGAGGGATCAGACCTCGGGGGCGTCCTCTCGATCCCCGGAGTCGATCCCACCAGGGTGACAACGAACGATATCTGCGAGATCGCCGCGATGCTCGGGATCGAGGCGGCGAGGAACGCCCTCATAGAGGAGGCGATGGGCGTCTTGGAGGAGCAGGGCCTCGACGTCGACGTCAGGCATGTCATGCTCGTCGCCGATATCATGACCGCCTCGGGGGAGATCCAGCAGATCGGCCGTCACGGGGTGAGCGGCGAGAAGAGCAGTGTCCTCGCCCGAGCGGCCTTCGAGCTGACGGTCCCACACCTCGTCGATGCATCGCTCAGGGGCGAGGTCGACCCCCTCAAGGGGGTGGTGGAGAACATCATCATCGGGCAGTCGATACCCCTTGGGACGGGGAGCGTAGACTTATATATGTCTATGAGGAGGGGTAAGGAGAATGAGCCCCCTGAATCTGGATGACGAGCTGAGGCGGGCGGTATCCACGGGGAAGGTCCTCCTCGGCACCAGGGCCGTCCTGAAGGAGGTGAGGCTCGGGAGGGGGAAACTCGTGGTCCTCTCCTCGAACTGCCCCAAGGAGGCGAGGGAGAGGATCATGGAGTTCGCGAAACTCTCGAAGATACCGGTGATCCAGCACAGTAAGACCGGCGTGGACCTGGGAACCCTCTGTGGAAAACCCTTCATAGTCTCCGCAATGGTTATAAAAGATCCGGGGGATTCAAAAATATTGAGTCTGGTGAAGTCTAAGGATGCTTAGCAGGATCAAGATCACGGATAACGAGATGAGGTACATGGCCCTCTTCGAGAACATGACAGGGGCGACCATCCTCGACTGCGTCGTGGACGAGGGGGAGGGGCTCATCATCTTCGCCGTGAAGCGGGGGGAGATCGGCCTCGCCATAGGCCGCAAGGGCGAGAAGATCAAGAGGTTCAAGAAACTGACCAACAAGCAGATCGAGGTCTTCGAGTACTACAACTCCCCCATCAAGTTCATACGAAAGGCCCTGAGACCGGCGAGGATAAGGGAGATAAAACTCGTCGACCGCGTCGACGGCGGGCGCGCCGCGATAGTGAGCGTGGAACCTAAGGACAAGGGGATCGCCATAGGGAAGAATGGAAGAAACATAAAGATGATAAGATTCTTGGCAAAGAGGTACTTCAACTTAGAAAATGTAGTGATAACTTAGCGTATCTCCATCTCTATATAGACCTCTGGGGGGACCCGGATCCTCATTATGCTGCGCATCACCCGCTCCCTCGCATCGATCTCGATGAGACGCTTGTGAACCCTCAGCTCATACTTATCCCAGGTGTTGCTTCCATCCCCACAAGGGGTCCTCCTCACGGGGACCCTCAGCCGCTTCGTGGGCAGCGGCACCGGCCCGACGATCTTCACTCCAGTCTTCTTCGCAATCTCCTTTATCTCACCACAGACCTCCTCAAGTTTAGGGAGATCGATACTCGTGAGTTTTATCCTCGCCCACCTGGCCATCTCCGATTACCGCCTACTTCCCAAGGTCATCGGATAAATAAACCTTACGAGGAGACTCCGGGTCCACCTGTCAGCGTCTTCAGCCCAGTATCTCCTTGACTATCCCTGCTGCGATGGTGGTGCCCATATCCCTGATCGCGAACCTACCGAGCTGAGGTATCTCAGAGAAGACCTCCAGCGCGACAGGGCGTAGGGGCTCGAACCTGACGACGGCAGCATCTCCAGTCCTGAGGTAGGAGGGATGATCCTCTATGACCTGCCCCGTCCTGGGGTCGAGCTTCGAGACGAGCTCGGCGAAGCGCACGGCTACCTGGGCGGTGTGGATGTGCAGAACTGGCGTGTACCCTTGGGCGATGGCCGTCGGGTGGTATATGACGAAGATCTGCCCCAGGAAGGAGTTGGCGACCTTCGGAGGGTTATCGGGGTATCCACAGACATCTCCACGCCTGATCTGGTTTCGGGCGATGCCCTTGACGTTGAAGCCTACGTTATCCCCAGGCTCCGCCTTGGGTATCCTCGTGTAGTGAGTCTCGATGGACTTCACCTCCCCGGTGAGCTTGGAGGGCATGAAGATCACCGTCCTGTTGGGGTAGAGGACGCCGGTCTCCACCCTTCCCACAGGGACGGTCCCGACGCCCCTTATGGAGTAGACCTCCTGCACCGGGATCCTCAGAGGCTTATCTATCGGCTTCGGCGGGACCTCGAAGTAGTCGAGGGCCTCGAAGAGGGTTGGGCCGTCGTACCAGGGCATCCTGTCGCTCCGCTTCACCAGGTTATCACCTGTCCAGCCGGAGATTGGGACGAAGTGTATCTTGGAGACGTCGTACCCCACCATCCTCAGCAGCCTCGAGACGCCGTCCTTAACGACCTCGTACCGCTCCTGACTCCAGTTCACAGTGGCGTCGTCCATCTTGTTTATCGCCACGACTATCTGATCGACGCCGAGGGTCTTCGCGAGGAAGGCGTGCTCCCTCGTCTGCCCTCCGGGGTTTATCCCCGCCTCGTACTCCCCCTTCTTAGCCGAGACGATGAGGATCGCGGCATCTGCCTGGCTGGCTCCGGTGACCATATTCTTAACGAAGTCCCTGTGCCCCGGGGCATCGATGATGGTGAAGAAGTACTTCGGCGTCTCGAACTTGTAGAAGGCCAGGTCTATGGTGAGGCCTCTCTCCCTCTCCTCCTTGAGCTTATCGAGGACCCAGGCGTACTTGAAG
>Ga0190363_1002269_pt1 | contig 11040 bp, 14 predicted proteins | sample 48721867_MG_FD_161272 | JGI IMG/M metagenome (GOLD analysis project Ga0190363, IMG submission 161272) | Hydrothermal vent microbial mat bacterial communities from Southern Trench, Guaymas Basin, Mexico - 4872-18-6-7_MG | ecosystem: Environmental > Aquatic > Marine > Hydrothermal vents >...
ACAAATACAGCTAATGGTGGTAGCTAAGGAAATGAGATTTATTAGAGAGAACTCTGTGGTGGGCCCGCGGGGATTTGAACCCCGGACCACCGCCTCGTAAGGGCGGCGTCCTAACCGGGCTAGACGACGGGCCCTCCTAGTTCGTTTATAGTTTAGGGTATGTTAGGGAATATAAATTTTAAACTTAATCATCTACTTAAATCATATCTTAAGTATTTTTACATTAACATTGTGCTTTTTCAACTCTATAACACTGTAGTTTCCATGAGCTAGTGGACCTGGGTTTACAAGTATTGTTTCGCCTATGTTGTCTATTCCTGAAGCTTCATGAATATGGCCGCAAATGCAAAGTTTAGGTTTAATATTTTCTACAAATTGTCTCACTTCTAAACTTCCAACATGTTCGCCTGTAGAAATTACGTCTAGTTTAGTATTGTAAGGTGGCGGATGACTTACGAATACATCTAGGCTTCTTCCACCTAGTTTTTCTCTTATTTTCAACAGAACATTCTTAATTTCATACTCCATAAACTCTATTGGTGTATTGAAAGGTGTAGGATTGGAACCACCAATACCTGCAAAAATAGCCCCGTTGTAATCAACTATTTTACCATGTAAATTCTCGGAGTTACCGTATTTTTCTACATTAAGAAGTGATGGGCTATCACAATTTCCTGGGACAAAAAATACACGATATCTTTTAGATAAAACACTTAATACACCTAATGCCTCATTTAAGTCACCGTAGAATGATAAATCGCCAGCTACTATAACCAAATCTACTTCGTTACTACGGATTTTTCTTAGAAACCTCTTTAAAGAAGCCCAATTGCCGTGGACATCTGTTATAGCTACGATCTTCATTAACTTAATCACCTAGATTTTATTCACTACTACGGCCGACTTCTTAAAAGCTATTACTAATTTACTACCTACGTTTAAGCCTAAGTCTTTAACTGCTTTCTTCGATAAATAAACAGAAAAAACTGTTGAAGAACCTACTTTAACCAAAATTTCGTCAATAGTTCCTCTAGGTATGATTTTCGTTATAACACCTTCAAACTTGTTTGCTGCAGTTACGGAATCCAATGTTTTGGCTACGAAAATATCGCTTGGCGAAATTGTTAAAAATACTTCGCCATCATATTCGCCGTAAACATGAATTACAACATCCTTATCTATTTTAACTATTGACTTATCCGCATCTACAACACTTGCTTTTCCTTTAAAGAAATTGGTTAAACCGAGAAATTTAGCTACCCTCTCATTTGGAGGATTATGTAATATTTCATCTGGCGTTCCTTCAGCTAAAACCTTACCTTTACATATCACAGCTAATCTATCAGCTAAAGTAAATGCTTCAGCTAGATCATGTGTTACATGAATTACCGTTTTATTTCCCCTAAGCTTCAAAAGAACCTCCATTATAGCTTCCTTAGAACCTCTATCAAGCGAGCTAAGAGGCTCGTCTAAAAGTAGCGCTTTAGGATCATAAGCTAAAGATCTAGCAAGAGCAACTTTCTGCTGTTGACCTCTACTTAGTTGGGAAGGATATTTTCCAAGTAAATCATTTAATCCTAAATGACTAGCAATTTTTAAAGCATAGTCGACGTTACCATGTGAACCTAAAAGTATGTTCTCAAAAGCTGTTAAGTGAGGTAATAATAGTGGATCTTGAAAAACATACGATAACCCTCTTTTCTCAGGAGGTAAATTTACAACATTCACACCGTTTATAATGATGTTGCCCTTTACAGGTTTAATAAATCCGGCTAACGTGTTAAGTAGTGTTGTTTTTCCCGACCCTGAAGGTCCAAGAATTACGAAGTACTCATTATCTCTAATTTCAAGCTTATCTATTTTTAAACGAAAACCACCCCTTATCACTTCTAAATCATAAATTCCTATCATTTCTTAATCCTCTCGAAAATGTAGAATAGGATTAGCGAAATAAGTATTAATATTGTTGCTGCTGCAATAGCTTCATCTATATTGCCTCCTTGCCAATTAAGGAAAATAGCTATTGATAGAGTTTCTGTTTTACCCTTAATTGCACCGGATACGAGAAGAATTGCTCCAAAAGCTCCTATGCTTCTAGCTAAAGCAACTATAAATGCGGAAGCTATTCCTTTAGATGAAAGAGGTAAGTCTACTTTAAGGAAGCTTTGAAAATCACTATATCCAAGAGTTTTAAGTACCATATGGTATCTTTTATCTATGGTTGAAAATGTTGAATAAAGAATCTTTATGACTTCAGGTGTAATGTATAGTAATAAAGCGATAATTATGGCGTATGGTGTAAAAAGAATTTCTAATCCCATGTTTTCAAGAAATTTAACTACGGGGTTTTTAGTTAGGAATATTAGTAAGGCAAAGCTCAAAAGTATTGGAGGTAATGCGAGAGGTAGATCTGTAAGTATCTCAACAATTTTCTTACCTCTGAACGAGTAGTTTGCTAAAGAATAAGCTATAGGTATGGATAGGATTAGCGATAATGTTGAAGCAGAAATAGACGTGATCAACGTTAACATTATAGCGAACCTTATTTCATCGGAGAAAAATATTGAAAACAAAGTTTTAGCATTATTTTGAAAAACAAAATACGCTATTATGGTAGCCAATATTGTAAAGTAAAATACGCTTATTCCGATAAACACTTTCCTCATAAAGTTAGCTCCCTAGAACACATTTAACTACTTTAGATTTCCAAAAACTTTCCTCCTAATTTCAACATACTTTCTAAGTTTAGCATCGATAGAAACAAGAATTGAGGCTAAAGCCCTATTTCTTAGTCCTACTAGAATGTCTGGAACACCCTTTGGTGAAGTAAAGGTTCCCCTAATTTTTTTCTCATAAGTAATTAATCCCTTATTTGCAAGTTCTCTAGTTGCGTTTAAGCATTCTTCGTAATTTACACTTTCACTTATGCCAATTGTTCTTCTAAACGCGTTTATTTCATTCACTATTTCAAACAACCATAGCTTACCGAATGTTAAACTTAGAACTCTTAAGATATCCGCCATTACCTCATACTTTTTTGACTCATTTTCTTTTTCGAAAATTTCTCTTACGCTACTTGGCAACATTAGGAACACGCATCTAATCAGTTCTACATTCTACTTTGGAAGTCGTAGTTAAAGAACTATGTGGTTTAAACTGTTACTGCGAGTTCACATTTAGCTATGTTATGAGATAGTTTTCTTCTACCCAATACTTCGATGACTTTTCCTCTTAAGTCATAGAATGTCGCGTTAGTGATTTCAACTTTAACCCATAAGCCCATAATTGATTTTGTCGAGGACAGAATTACTGGGTAGTAATTCATTGTTCTTCCAACCAATGTATTGTTTCTTCCAATTTCAGTAACTAATACATTAACCTTTTTTCCGATAAATCTAGAATGCCTCTTAAACGCTTCTTCTTCCATAACCTTAATTGCTCTTTTCATTCTAGCTTTCTTTATAGAGCTAGGTATCTGAGGCATTGATGCTGAAAGCGTATGTGGTCTTAAACTATACGTTGCTAAATGTACTCTATCGAAGCCAACTTCTCTCATTATTTTAAGTGTGTTTTCAAATGCTTCATCATCTTCGCCTGGATGACCGACTATGATGTCCGTTGTAATGTTTATTTCAGGTATTTTCCTTCTAAACTCCTCAACTATTTCCACAAATTCCTCAACGGTATATGGTCTATTCATTATTTTAAGAACTCTATTGTCTCCGCTCTGTAACGGTATATGAAGGAACTTGTAAACCTTAGGGTGCTTGTACACTTCTAATAATTCGTCAAGTATTTTTAACACAAAATTAGGATTCATCATTCCTATTCTAACCATGAAGTCACCGCTTATATCTACAATTTCGCTTACTAGTTCTGCAAGATTTGTTCCAATATCTAAACCGTATGTTGCTGTGTCTTGAGCTGTTAAATCTATTTCTACAACGCCTTTAGCTAATGCTTCCTTTACTTTCTCAATTATTAGTCTTGGAGGATAACTTTTCAAATTCCCTCTAGCAAGCTTAACTATACAGTAACTACAGTTACCTAAGCAACCTTCAGCTATAGGTATTGCTGCTACAACACCACTAATGTACATTGGAACGATATCGGTTCTTCTCTCACCTTTAAGAAGAACCATTCTGTTTTTAGATAAAGCAACATCAACTATTTTGTCGTAGTTTTGCGGTGAAACCATACTTGCATTAGGTGCGATAGTGTTTACTAAGTAGGGTTGGGCTTTAGGTAAACATCCGGTAACTACTAGTTTAGCACCTTTCCTTAAAGCTAAGGCATGTAGTTTCTTAACTCTTTTAACCATGTTATGTTCTGTATCTTTACGTACAGTACATGTATTTATGATTATTACATTTGCTTCATCAGGTGTTTTGGCTTCTATAAAACCTGCTTTATAAAGTAAGCTAAGCATGTATGCTCCATCAGCCTTATTTACTGGGCATCCGTAGTTCTCAATGTAGACTTTCATACTATCCCCGGAAACTTTTATAGTACCACTTGTTCTCTTAAAAATGAGGTAAGTAGTAAGCTAGTATATAAAGGTGTAAGCGGGCTATGTCATCAATTAAAGATTACAGTTACGAGTGGATGCTTGAAAGAGCATTTAAGCTTATGCCTAAGAAAACAGCTAAGGCTCAGAGATTTACTTTACCTAAAGCAGTAGCTATGACCGTGGGATCCTATACTACAGTAAGGAATTTCAAGGAAATATATTCTACTTTGAGAAGGGATCCGAAACATCTATCAAGATTTCTCCTTAAGAAAATAGGTGTAGCTGGAGCTATAGATGAACAATCTGGTGCGCTTGTACTTCACGGTAGAGTTTCGGTTGCTACGATAAATAGGTTACTTGATATTTACGTTAAAAAATATGTTGTATGTCCTACATGTGGATCATGGGATACAGTGTTAAGAAGGCAGGGTAGAATATGGATTTTAAGATGTGAAGCTTGCGGAGCCGAAACATCTGTTGAACCGGTTTAAACAATGACTTCTGAAGAAAAAGTCTACGTTAAAATATATAATGTTGGCTCTGAAGTTTTAGTTGCTGTTTGCGATAGAGAAGTTTTGGGTAAACGTTTTAGCGAAGGAAGAATTTCAATGGAAGTTTATGAAGATTTTTACAAAGGAACATTAATGAACATAAGTGAAGCAATTAAAATTATAAGTAAGGCAACAATAGCTAATCTCGTTGGCAATAAAATTGTAAGTGAAGCTATAAAGGCTGGTTTAGTCCATCCGGAAGCGGTTTTAAAAATAGGAAACGTTCTTCACGCCCAAATAGTTAAGATGGTATAGTCAAGGGAAACCGTTAAGTATCGGTGCTTTATAGAAAAGATTCTCTGCGAAAAGCAATGAGTGGATAAAGCTATGGGAAGGTTTTGCGCTAAATGTGGGAGAGCCTTTACTGAGGAAGTAGTGTTTGTAGGAAACTTATGTATTCAATGTTACCTGGAGGAAAACAGAATACTTAACGTCCCGAGCAAAGTAGAAATTAGCTTATGTAAAAGCTGTTTTTCATACAAGGTTAAAGGTAAATGGATTAAACCTTTAACATACGATTCACCCGAGAACATAGTTAAGGAAGCGCTGGAAAAAATTGTTGAAGATAAAATTAAGATTATAGAGGAATATAGGGGTTTAAAGGAGATTCAAATAGCTTACAATATGGAGGTTCCTTCAGAAATACATTCAACACAATTCCCAATAACCATTATAGGTAAGGTTAAAGCTGGAAAGGAAGTTTATGAGCAAAGGTATCCTGTGTTAGTGAAGGTGTCTTACACCCTTTGTCCAAACTGTTTAATGAGGGTTTCTAAAACATATAAGGCAATAGTGCAAGTGCGATCAGCTAGGAACAGCGTAGATAGAGTAGATAGGAGGAAGATAGATAGAATACTTAGGGAAATGGATCCCCATAACATAATAGATGTTGAGGAAGTAAGGGAAGGACTGAACATTAAAGTTTCAGATGCAACAACAGCTAGAATACTTGCTTCTAAGATAAGGAATGAAATGGGTGCTATGGTTAGTGAAAGTTTTAAACACGTTAGAAGGAATAGGGAAGGAAAGAGGACGTCAAAACTTGTTGTCGTTGTTCGACTTCCGAAATTTAGGGAAAATGATTTAGTAATGTTTAGGAACGATATATTTAGAATTGTTAAAATAAGTGGTTTTAGAGTGACACTAAGAAACGAAAGAACCAATACTAAAACTACGGTTTCAGCTGAAGCATTGTGGAACGGTAGAATATCTAGCATCCCTGAGACCGCGGTTCACAAGAAATACTTGGTTATAGGGAGAGATGATAGAGTAGTTTATGTTGTTGATGCTTCAGAAAACTACGAAGTTAAAGAAATACCCTTAGGCTATGTTTCAGAAAATGTTAAGCCAGGTGATGAACTAAAAGTAGCTATAATTAACGGTAAACCTTATGTTCTAGGTAAGGCATAGAAACCTTAAGAATGGTGATACAGTAAATGCCGAAGAAGAAACATGCTAGAGAAGAGAAACCTAAGGAACCTCCTATTCCTACTGAAGGAGAGATTATAGGTGTTATTGAGAAACTTCTTGGGCACGATAAAGCCATGGTGAAGTGTTTTGACGGTAAAAGTAGGTTATGTAGAATACCCGGTAGAATGAAAAAGAGAGTTTGGATGAGGGAGGGAGACTACGTTTTAGTTGCCATATGGGATTTCCAACCCGATAAGAGAGGCGACATAATTTACAGATACTCTAGAGATGAGGTTAGAAAGCTTGCAGCTAAAGGGATTATTCAAGTTGAAACTCTTGGTGAAGAATTAGGGTGATTAAGATATAGTTAAGCGCAGAGAGAAGAGAATTAAGGATAAGGATTTCTACGAAACTGTAGAGGAAGTATTCAATACACCAACACTTTTAGCACTATATCATGTTATGAGAAAAGGCTTCATAGATAGAATGTACGGTGTTGTTAGTGCGGGCAAAGAGGCAAGAGTTTATTGGGCTAAAGATAAAAGAGGAAGAGATGTTGCTGTTAAAATTTACTTAACATTTACTGCTGAGTTCAGAAAAAGCATTAAACAATACATTATAGGTGATCCGCGTTTTGAAGCTGTTTCTTCCGATTTGAGAAAGCTTATTTTGAAATGGGTTCAAAAAGAGTATAAGAATTTGAAGAGAATGTTTAATGCTGGCGTTAGAGTTCCGGAACCATACTATGTTTATAGAAACATTCTCGTCATGGAATTTATAGGTGAAAATGGTGTTAGAGCGCCTCTTCTCAAAGAAGTACTTCTTACGAAAGAAGAATATGAAAGAATATACAGGAAAGTTGTCGAATATATGAGACGAATGTACTGTATTGCAGGGCTTGTTCACGCCGATTTAAGTGAATATAACATCATGGTTTACCATGGCGAACCAGTAATAATAGATGCTAGTCAAGCGGTAACGTTAGATCATCCACTTTCAACACATTTCCTCCTTAGAGACATAAGAAATATTATAAGGTTCTTTAGAGAAAAAGCTGGAATAGAAACCCATACTATCGAGGAACTATACAAAGTAATTACCGGTAAAGAGGGTGTTTTAGAATGGGAAGAGTAGAACCGGGCGTAACTAAAATTTACGCTAAAGTCCCTTTAGACAGAATAGGTGTTCTCATAGGTAAGGAAGGGGAAATTAAAAAGGAACTTATGAAAAGAACGAGAACTAAGGTAACTATTGATAGTGTTAACGGCACAGTTATTATAGAGCCTGAAGCACCAGATGTAAACCCGATAAATATTCTTAAGGCGAGAGATTTCGTATTAGCAATAGCTTATGGTTTTAGCCCTGAACGTGCATTTAGAGTTTTAGGTGAAGACCAAACATTAGTTGTAGTGGATTTAAAAAGCTATGTTGGAGATAAACCAAACCATCTAGCAAGAATTAAAGCGAGACTGATAGGTGAACATGGTAAAGCAAGAAGGATAATAGAAGAAATGACGGACACTTACATTTCAATATCGAACACTTACGTTGCAATAATAGGGGACTATGAAAGAGCAAGTATAGCTAGGGAAGCCATAGAAATGCTCATTAGAGGCCAAAGACATGCCTCAGTTTATAGGTTCTTAGAAAGGGCAATGAGAGAAATTAAAAGAAGAGAAGCACTAGAACTATGGAAAACATTTAAACCCTACCGAAAATAACCAAATACCAAACTTTAAAAAGCCCACACTAAAATAATTTCTCTACGAACCAAACAAACGAGGCCGCCGTAGCTCAGTCTGGAAGAGCGCCGGACTGTGGATCCGGAGGTCCCGGGTTCAAATCCCGGCGGCGGTCCCACAATCTCTTCCTTCTTTCTATCCGAAATTTCTCATTCAATTGAGCTCGTCCGGAACAGCTATACGCGTCGTAAGTCTCCCCTCGAAATAGCGACAATCACCACAGAACTGGAGATCCCCTTTTCTTTGGATTTAAAAGTTCAGGCATTAGTTTCTTTTTTGTTTATGTTCTTAGAAATGGTAGGTACGTTAATTTTAATTTTACGTTGTGTTGGTTTGTTAATAGGTTTATTTCAGCCTGCAGGGATTTCCTCATTTCCTCGGCTAGGTGTTGGTTCATCACTTGGTTCATCTAAATACTTTTGTTGCTTACGTTTTTATTTTGTACTTATGTATGTTTATGTTTTCCATGTTTTTTGAGAAATATGGGCATTATTCCTCCATGTCCTAACGATGCTATTTCTTTACGTGTCCATTTTTCATTTGCCATTATTTTTGGCAGTAAGATGTCTAGTACGTTTTCTTCTTTGAAGAATACTATTCCTGCGGAAACGCCTATTATAGGTTTTTCACCGTAGTACGCTATTAAGCTCATTGTTGTTGGTTTTACAGGTATTCCATATGCTATGATTTTTGCACCGGTTGAAGCTATTGCTTTAGGTGTTTTATCTGTTGGATCAACACTCATACCTCCCGTAGCTATTACTAAATCGTATTTTCTAAGGAAGTCGAGAATGACTTCTCTAATTCTTGTTTCATCGTCTGGCACTATTGTTTTCTCAGCAACATAACCGCCATATTTTCTAACTTTTTCTTCGACTTTATCTGAAGCTTTATCTTCGATTAGTCCTTCATAAACTTCTGTTCCAGTAACTACTATGCCAACACTTTTCCTAATAAACTTCTTAACCGTGAATACTGGATAGTTGTTTTTAGCTATTTTCAAATGTACTTCAAAATCGTTTACAGATACAGTTAAGGGGATTAGATCTATTATAGCCAGTATATCGTTTTGCTTCACCGGAGAATATGTCCTCCTAGAAGCTATAGCGAAAACGCCCCGATAGTTTATTTCAAAAAGAGCTTTTTCATTAACTTTAAACAGTCCGTTATAAGCAGCTTTCACTAAAGCTTTACCTTCAGGTATTTTCTCGACGTAAGTACCTGGACCTGAAAGTTCTTTAGCGAGAGAATGTACGGCCTCATCTTCATGAACGAGTTCTCCTTCAGACTCGTCCTCTACAAAAATAACATAATGGCCAGATTTCTTAAGGATATCAATGTCTTCGGAGGTTATCACATGTCCTCTCTTAAGTATTGCTCCCTTATAGTCTTCAGTTATTAAGGATACATCATACGCTAATTTTTTACCTAAAGCTTCTTCAACCCGTACTGGCCGCATGAGTTCATCACTTCTGAGTAAAAGAAGTTCTATTTTCCATAATATTAAGTTTTAATATAGCATTTAAAATGAATGTCAACAAGAGTATTTAACAATGTTTAACTTTTAGTTCAAGTGGAACATAAGTTTTAACATAAAACTGAATTCTTCAAACACATTCTTCGAAAATTCACTTACATATACCAATTGTCATTAGTCAAAATAGGAGATTATCGCATAGTAATTATTGAGAATAAGGTGGAAATTCGCTTGGATTCTAGGGAAGGAGATGGTGGGCCCGGGGGGATTTGAACCCCCGACCACCGCCTCGTGAGGGCGTTTATGAGGGTTCTGATAATGGTTTCTCAAATGCTGATAGGTCATCAGTTAACTACAGGATGGAAAACTGTTTGCGGATAACTCAAAGCCTTATTTCGAAGTTCGCTAGGTGGCTAAGGGAGGAACAAAGAGTTAAGGAATATACTGTAAAAACCTATGTTACAGTACTTAGAACAATAATGGGCTATTCTATATGTTGCAAAGCAGACATAACCAAGGTGTTTAGGGCTTTAGGAGTTAACGATAAAACATACAAGGCCATTTCAAGACTGCTTACGTTCATTGAAAAGAAAATTGATGGATACGAGGACCTAGCAGCTAAGCTTAGAAAAGCACTACCTAAAAAGCCCAAGAGCAAAGAAGACACCTACGTTCCGCCTGATAGCTTAATCTTGCAGATAAGAGATAAAGTGAGAGAACTAGGACCACCATACACTCTAATGTATAATGTATTGGTTTCTACAGGATGCAGAGGCGTAGAAGCAAAATACATTATGGCCAACATTAGAAGGCTCAAAGTAGTTGACTTAGGCGGATACGTTAGAGTACATGTTGATCTGCAAAGAGGGTCTAAAAACGAGTTCGTAGCTTACTTGCCCAAGGAAGTTTACCTGCAACTCCTGAGTTTCAAAGGAAAAGTACCTCATGAAGACACTTTCGAAAAGAAATTCAGGAAGTTAGGATTAAACATTAAATATTTCCGTAAATGGTGGCGTCAAAAGCTTAAGCAGCTAAAAATAGATTCTGAGGATATTGAGGCCTTCCAGGGAAGAGTAAGCAGCATAGGTGGAAGACGCTACACAGACTGGATCCCCCTACTTGACAGAGACTACTTGAAGATTTTGCCCGAGATAAGAAAGTTCCTAGCGGTAGTATAACTAGTTTAGAATATAGAATTTTACGGCCCTGCTTGGTGGGGGGTTCGGTATTTCCCCTGAGCCGTAGTCTACCCATTCACCGTTCACTAGGAATTTCCTTCCTAAGCGGCCCTGCGCAGCAAGCATTCTTAAACGCCTAGCCCAAGCATGCCACTCGCTAGCCCCTAGCCCA
>Ga0190363_1002271_pt1 | contig 11036 bp, 5 predicted proteins | sample 48721867_MG_FD_161272 | JGI IMG/M metagenome (GOLD analysis project Ga0190363, IMG submission 161272) | Hydrothermal vent microbial mat bacterial communities from Southern Trench, Guaymas Basin, Mexico - 4872-18-6-7_MG | ecosystem: Environmental > Aquatic > Marine > Hydrothermal vents > Microbial...
AGCGCGATAATACCGTTCTGCATAGAGCGTTTAGAGGACACCATAGGCACTGCGATGAGCGAGCGCTGGTGCGTAAGGTTCAACGACACGACATGGAATGTTGACAAGCCCCCCAAACCCCAAACTCTCTCCCTCACATGCTACCCTAACCCGTTCAACGCTGAGGTGAGGATAAAACTTCGCATGCCCGATGCCGGCGATGTTAAAATTGACATATACGACATTTCGGGGAAGCTTATTGATCATATACAAAAATCCAAGCTTACCGCTGGCTGGCATGAGCTGGTATGGCGCCCCGAAGTTAGCGTGCCGTCGGGGGTTTATTTGCTCAAAGTTAATGCTGGTGGCGAGGCGGTGGTGAGAAGAGTGGTGCTGGTGAGGTGAAATGACTATGTTGCAAGAGTTTATAAAAATTTCCAAAAACCCGTCAACTAATTTTTTCGTTAAACACACAATTTTCTCTTGACATGTTTTATTTTGTTTCCAAAATTTTGATTGGTGAAAGTATGGTAAGGATTTTTAAAGGAAGCGTTGGTTTAGGGGGAGATTGTAAAGAATCTATTTGATAGTTGAAAAAATTTATAAACAAATGAAGGTAAGGTAATGAATAAACTACTTGTTCTATTTGTTTTTATTGCGATTCTATTTAACTTTTCCGTGAGTTTAACAGTGAGAATATGGAGTGATAGTATGACAACTATAGAAAGGATTGGTCCAGGTGCATATCCGCCAAGACCAGCTACTGTAGTTACCCGTCCTAATCAGTGGGATACAGTTATTAGCACAGTAGGCAGACTAAAACCATCACCATGGAGCAAACTATACAATTCTGACGGTGTGCATTGGATTGGAGAAACATGCAGCGGAAGGCAAATAGGTCTATTAGCTACCTATTATTATAGAAGAGGTTTCACAGTTCCTAGTGGTGGTATTGGAAGGGCTACCATATGGATAACAGCGGATGATACTTGTATGGTAAGAGTTATTAATTCAATGGGGGTGTCATCGCCTTGGTTACCTGGCCCAAGAAATTATTTCTATGAACTTAAGAGAATAGATATAACAGATTATGTCACCGTTGGAAGGGACAGCATAGAAATAAAGGTTATAAATCGTTGTGATTCTTCTACTGGAGTTATCTATTATTTATCTGTGGATTATGATGATGAAACAGAATACATCCACACATATTAATAATGGTAATGGATGGTATTTGGTATCCTTACCAGTAAGACCTATCTCGACATATCCTAATTTAGCATCTATATTCACAAGAGTGCTGCACCCATATATATATGTTTGGCATCATGTTTATACTAGACACTCAATTTATTCACCTTTGGTAGGAGCATTTGCTGATACAATAAGAACATATTCTTTTTTCATCTTATTAGCTGATAGTGCAACATTGCATTTATTCGGTTTTCCTATATATGAACAAAGGTACCTCGATTTAAGGACGGATTTTTGGCATGACCCTTGGTTGATGCATGGGACCGTTATGTGTGATGTACCTTTTAACTATATGATAGATGAACCTGATGACGAACCTGATGAACCTGGTGTTGGCAATGGAGCTATAGCGAAAACATATAAGTACAATCCTCATTATAGATGGGATGTAGCAACAATACTTCATCCATTTGTAGGTTATATATCAATGATCAGGGACATTCCCGAATCTACAAATACACATCTTGATATAAGATGTTTTCCTGACACAGGCACTTTCTTTGCAATAGAATGTCCTTGGGAACTTGATTCAGCAATTCATGAAGTGCCGGATGATGGTATAGCGGAATATACTATTACAGGTGATACAATGTTACCCGATGTTCCATTTACACCATCATTCTCTTCATCGTCTTTTTCTTCACCATCGAGTGGTTCACCAAAGTTGTCTAATAAACGCATAGAAGTTCCAACCCCTTTAATAGCTGCATATCCAAATCCGTTTAATACCACTACTACATTTTATTATTTAGGTTTTCGAAGGGAAAGACTTAAAATATTTATATATGATATTAATGGTGCACTTATTAAAGTATTATATAATGGTATTATTGAAGCTGGTAACCAGCGAATAATCTGGGACGGAAAAGATGAAAATAATAATGTTGTGCCAACAGGTGTTTACATTTATAAAGTTGATTATGAAAATGGAATAAAAATAGGAAAATTAATATTCGTAAAGTAAATTTTGTACTAAAGCCCTGTAAGGCACAGATGATAGTATTTTGACAAAAGGGGTGAAAATGAAAAATAAATTTTATTATTGTATATTTATAGTTCTTATCAGCATTGGGCATTCATACATTATCCCTGTAGATTCCGCTGATGTCATAATAAATGAGAGGATAGGCCATTATGCCTTAATGCCACATGGTGGGATGGCGTTTGGAGACCTCGATGGCGATGGTGAGGAGGATATAACGATTACTTTAGAATATGGTGATCCTTTTTACACAATATCCAAAATATACATATTATGGGGAAGAATAACAGATTCGGATTCTGTATTTGTAAATAATTATCCTTATATAGTAAATGATGAGTACTATGCATGGCTCGGTGCTTTTGATGGGGTATGTATTTATGATGTGAATTCTGATGGGTATGATGATTTAATTTATTCTTTTCCTATAAACGAAATAATGTTTGAGAGATATACATCCACTATTTGCGTGAAATATGGCAAGGCAAGAATGTTATGGCCAATGTCTGAATTTGTTACAAGCACATCGGGCGCAGATTTAACGGTAGTAGGTATTTTCGATGGTATACAAGAAGGAACATCACTAATTATATGCAACTGTGATGATAGTATTGGTCCGGAACTTATATCAGGCTCATCAGCAGGTACACCGACCGGACTTTTTTTGAGGGGCCACGCATCAATACTTGCTTTTAATACATTTCCGGTTGCTGGAACCACATATATTGACAGCATAGGGATGTGCACACTATATGGACCCACTTATACGCCCAGAAGACCACCATATGATACTATACCCTACTTTGGATCTGATATGACAAATTTAGGCGATTTAAACAATGACGGCATGGATGAATTTTCGTCAAATGCGGTTAGCTATCAATTATTAGATCCTTTTGGCCCTCTTGATGATACTATGAGCACACTTTATTTCTGGACTACAAGGAACATTATATTATGGGGTCGTTCTCGTGCACTTTGGCGTGCATATAATAGAACAGCTATAGATCTAACAAGTGATTCTTTATTAACAGTGATTTATACATATTGGCAGGGTCAAATAGCTGCTGGGGATATTGATGGCGATGGTTATAGGGATTTGATAATATCAGATTTTGCCATGGCTTTCTGTTCTGCCAGATTTTGGGCTGTACAAAGTGATACAACAAAGATATATATAGTTTTTGGTGGACCTGGTATTGATTCGCTTAAAGGCGGGACATTTTTGGCAAGTGATATTGCCGATATGGTGATAAAGAGCAGATTTCCTTGCGATGGTACTGGGAGACGCACTGCAGTAGGTGATTTCAATGGGGACAGGATAGATGATTTTGCCTTGGTAGGCACAAACAAGCAGGACCCTGGCATTATATATGTATTCTTAGGGAACAGAGAGCGAAGATTCCCAACTTTTGTTCAAGATGCTCCTCTAAAAATTGTTGATGATGATACGATACACTTCGGTGACACTAGGTTTGATTCCTTATTCGCTATATCTTTTATTAAGATGCACGATTTAAACGGCGATGGTTTAGACGAGATAATCGCCTACAATATACATCGATGGGATTATTATTTCAACCTTAACGGGGAAGTGAACAAAATAATCGATGTTGGATATATATTTTCCAACAGAAGATTATCAATAAGGTTTATAAGTCCAGATGATACTATATTGTGCTCGTCAGAAACATTACAATTCAAGATCAGCTACAAATATCCATTAAAACTCAAAAGTATCAAGGTCAGCGTAAATAGAGATACCATTACAATCCTTTCCCCGCGCTTGGAGTATATATCAACAGATTCAATTTTAATTCTTTTGCCTGATTCGGCATGGGATTCCACCAGAGGCTACTGGATTTGCATTCAGAATATAACTGACACCATAGGAACTCCACCAGACTCCTTGCCCCTTTGCTTCGGCTTCAACGGTGCAACAACCGCAGTATATGAACCCCCCAAACCCCATACTCTTTCCCTCGTATGCTATCCAAACCCCTTCAACGCTGAGGTGAGGATAAAGCTTTGCATACTCGATGCCGGCGATATTAAAATTGACATATACGACATTTCGGGGAAGCTTATTGATCATATACACAAATCCAAACTTACCGCTGGCTGGCATGAGCTGGTCTGGCGCCCCAGGATTAGCGTGCCGTCGGGGGTTTATCTGCTAAAAGTTAGTGCTGGTGGCGAGGTGGTGGTGAGAAGAGTGGTGCTGGTGAGGTGAAATGACTATGTTGCAAGAGGTTATGAAAATTTCCAAAAATCTGTCAACTAATTTTTTCGTTAAACACACAGTTCTATCTTGACATGTTTTATTTTGTTTCTAAAATTTTAATTGGTGAAAGCATGGTAAGGATTTTTAAAGGAAGCGTCGGTTTAGGGGGGGGAGGAGCCCGCCTGTGAGCCTCCGTTGAGTAGTGAGGGACATACAAAAAATTCTAACCATTTGATGGAGGGGAAATAATGAAAAAATATTATATTTAGTTTTAATATTGTTGATCATTAATGTTGTTTTCTCTGAAACGATGAGATACATTAGCAACGGGGAATCCGGCGCTTGGGTTGCAGAGTATTTCGGTCATACTCCACCAGGACCGGGTGCTGTTCCTATTCGAACTCTTGACCCTCCGGATTCGGTGATAAGAACTAATCTTTGGGATAGAACTGTTACAGACTCAGTGTGTGGGTATTTTCCATCACCTTGGAGCAAGCTGTACGAGAGTGATAATGCGTATTGGATTGGCTGGGATAGATTTGGATATAGTCCCTATACAACTCCAGCGTATTACCGCTACATTTTACGCCAGATACAAAAAAGAGGCACAGTATCAAGGGCGGTCATCTGGCTGGCTGTTGATGATATTTTTGAAGGAGCAGAGTTAAGGAGTATGACAACCGGGCGTTCTGTTGGGGTACTACCCATTCCTGATTTTGCTGGTTATTGGGAATTACGAAGATTTGATATAACTGATTTCTTCAGAAGTATCCCGGATGATTTATATCAACTTGAGATATGGATTAAGGATGATACATTCACTTGCACAGGATTAATTTGCTATCTTGCAATAGATAATGATACAATTAGGCGATATACAATGGATTTCAGAACTGGTTGGCAGGCTATATCGTTTCCTTTCTACTTTGAGGGGTATCCGAGCTGGGCTACTTTAGGGTTTATTTTCAGAAATCTCGATTCGGTCATGTGGCAGGACGAGAATGGGGTTTTGCATAAACATCGAGCAGGTTTAGTAAGAGTATACGGTCCCCAAGGTGACTCATTAAGACATTATGCATTGATGGTTAAATCCAACGCAACTGCAGCTATTGTTTGCACCGTTTCTTATATTTATGAAAAGCGGTATCTTGATTGCAAAAGCAATCTTGCTTTATTCTTCTCGAGTGTAGCCTGCACGATACCATGGCCAGCAGATGATAGCCCGGATGATTTGCCCGATACAAAAATACTCCGTTCGCGAACTTTTAATTTCGATGCTGGTGGAAATCCAGTCGCCATAAAACCTTGCACAGCATATGTGGTGCAATATCCAAGACCATTTGCATGTTCTCTTCCATATAGTTTTGATCTGAGATGTCCGAGTAGTTCATCAAGTTCAGCTTCTGGCTCGAGTAGATTACGGTATGTCTCCTATCCGCCATCTGACAGCATGGTAGCAAGGCTTAATGAACCTGATACAGTAACGATACACGACACGACATATTATAGGGAAATGGTTGAGTCGTTAAGAGTCTGGGAACTTATAGATTATTATCGTTCCAGTCCTTCCACTACCCCTGGCAAGTCTTCAATTATATCTCCTCTGAAATGGAGGATAGAGGCCATTTCTTCGAATGGTAAAATAGATTTGGTTATAAAGTCGCCGTCGGAAACGAGAGCCACCATAAAGATTTATGATATTGCTGGTAAACTTGAGAGATCAGTTTCCGATATCATGCTGAGTAAGGGAGTAACCTCGTTCGAGTTCCATGTCAACACCAGCGGAGTATATATAATTAAGGTTTACCTGCCTGAAGGAGTTATTGAAAGGAAGGTAACTGTTATAAGGTAGATAAATCGACGAAAGGGGCGGATTTTAGTCCGCCCCTATGTTTCTAAAGGAGCGTAAAATGAAGAAGGAAACTATTACCCTATTTATATTGATTCTATTATCTATTTGCAAAGGAATAATTTATGACCTTCAAGAAGCCGATACAAAGATATATAATACTGTTGACACGCTTATCCCGAGTTATGCGTATCGTGATTGGTGGTATTATGCTGCCATTAATGACATTAATAATGATGGTATTAATGATTTATTTTATGGATTTGTCCGTTTATACCCAGAGTATTGCAGGAATATATTATTTTTTTGGGGCAGGCCATATTGGCCGAGTTCTATTAACCAAAATAATCGGGATTTGTTAATCATGCATAGATTTCTTACAGATAGCTTTGGACCATCAATAGGGGCATGGAAGAAAATTAATATACCCGGTAGAGGAGAATATATACTTATATATGGGCATTGGTCGAGACCATTAACAATTCCACCTTGTCCGTTAGGACCAAGATATTATTTAATTCCAACGAGCTTACCGTCAGATTCATATGTAATTAGCTATATTGATAATAGAATATTAATAAATAATATTTCTTGTTGGAATGATAGTTCCTGTTTTATATATCCCCCAAATTACGCACTTCACGATTCTTTTCTCGTTGCATGGGGATGTGATGATACGGATATATATCAATATTTAAGAATTATACCTTTATATACCCATCGAGATACTATTGATGCATGCAGGAATTGTTACTATACTGCGGTAAATAAAAGAACGGACGGTTCTTATGAAGGTATTTATTCAATCGGTGATTTTGACGGGGACGGATGCAAAGAAATACTTTTGACAAAAAATTCTTCAGTACTACTTACTGCGCCTAACTTTCCGATTAGTGCAGGTCCTTGGGATACTCTTGACGCTAAACCTAAACCTAACACGGTTGGTTATTTAATTAGAGGGAGACCTTCATGGAGAGGTTTTTGGGATACTTTATTTATAGACAGGGCAACGAGTAGGCTTAATGTCTTTTATCATGACTCCTCGGAAGCGTTCGCGGCATCAACGGATGACTCTGTGGACCTAAATAGTGATGGATTGGCAGATATAATAATCTCTGTTCCATCATTCATAATAAATAGAGGAGATTTTGTCGATGGTGATGTAGATCCTTCTGATACATTGCTTATTGAGCGCAATGATAGTAGTAAAATCTATATAATTTATGGTAGAAGGGGATATATATGGAATCGTTGCGATTCCGTTAAAAATGTCGCTGATGTGATTATAAAAAGCAGACTCACGGATAATGCTGCCGGGGCTATTGTATCTGTTGGGGACTACAATGGTGATGGCTGGCAAGATATACTTTTGGTTAAAGCATCTATACACGATAGATATATTGCATATCTTATTCTCGGAAATTCTATGGGCGAGTATCCCGAATACATGGATGATGCCGACATAAAAATTGCCATTATGGATACCGAATATGTTTACGATTATCATCATAATTTACTCTTTGTTTTTTATCCTCATGCGGCAAGATTGGGTGATTTAAACGGTGACGGATTAGATGATATTGTAATAATTTGTAAGCCATATAACTTCAGGAATATATCGCATTTTCCTTTCTCGTTTCCATTCGTTTACATTTTTTTCAATCGCAGACCTACCCCAGCGCTTTATGATCCGAAAACGAATATATTAAAAAATCCATATGATACTGTGTGTTTCAAGATACTGTTCAAGCACCCCCTCGCCCTCCACACACTCCTTCTCACGGTCTCAGGCGATACATTCACCATTGACTCACCGCAGGTAAGGTTTTCCCCTGCCGAATCGCTTCTTTGCTTCATCCCCGATACCGAATGGGACACGAGCACGATAATCCCGTTCTGCATAGAGCGTTTAGAGGACACCATAGGCACTGCGATGCGCGAGCGCTGGTGCGTAAGGTTCAACGACTCGACATGGAATGTTAACCAGCCCCCCAAACCCCGCATTCTCTACCTCACCTGCTATCCCAACCCCTTCAACGCTGAGGTGAGAATAAAGCTCCGCATGCCCGATGCCGGCGATGCAAAAATTGATATATACGATATTTCGGGGAAGTTGATCAATTGTATACACAAATCCAAGCTTACCGCTGGCTGGCATGAGTTGGTCTGGCGCCCCAGGATTAGCGTGCCGTCGGGGGTTTATTTGCTAAAAGTTAGTGCCGGTGGCGAGGCAGTGGTGAGAAGAGTGGTGCTGGTGAGGTAGGATTTTACCAGAGAATCTTCAAGTTGACAGCTACGCATAAGTCCTTATTTTAGCCTTATGAGGATTATTTTACTCACAATTCTTATTGCGGAGTTGTCGCTTTCGGCGGGGCAGCAAAGGTTTTTGGATTCGCTTAGAGTGCAAAAAGAATTTGCGCTTATTGTTGGGGATTATAACAAATTTGCCTCCGACACGAAGCCAATAAAATGTCTGACTCCGCTTATAATGGATGTTCGCAGGAACAGCCAATTCCTTACCCGGTCACAGTTAAGTCGCTTTATGGAAATCATATCTCGTCCAGCTCTTCCACGCAGCATAGTCTCACCATCCGGGCACTTTCGCATTCATTACGATCCAGCCTATGTGGATAGCGAATATTTGGCTCGTTGCGCAAGTTACTTTGATTATGCCTGGCATGTTGAGGTCGATTCCTTTGGTTTTTTGCCACCAGTTCCGGATGGCACCCTTGGCGGTGATAGCCTTCTTGATGTTTATATTTTAAGGCTTCCAGCTGGGCAATATGGCATGACCATAGCCGATGATATACCAGGTCCCGCGCCCTGGAATGATTCACCTGCATTTATAAAGATTCGCAACGAGTACGACAGTTTTCCCCCTAACGACGACCCCGAAGGCAGCGAGTGGGGAGCGCTTAAAGTAACTGCTGCTCATGAGCTTTTTCACACTATACAGATGGCATATGACAAGGACGAAGAGGTCTGGATGCTCGAGATAGCTTCTGTGTGGATGGAGGACATGGTTTATAATTATGTAAATGATTATTATAATTATCTAAATTATTTTTTCGATTATCCGTGGCTCTCGCTTCTTGAACTGTCAACGCACATGTATGCCAGCGCTGTTTTCTTCCGATATTTTTCTGATAACTACGGGTACACGATCATCAAGCGGATTTTCGAGCAGGCTCGCTACTTCGACGGTATGTATGCTATATCTGCTGCTCTTGATAGTCAACATCTTGATATCAATACTGAGTTCGCAAAGTTTGTGGGCTGGAATTTTATAACCGATACTCTCGCTGACAGTTTTCACTACGAAGAGGCGACCAGCTATCCGCCCATGAAAGTAGAAGCCACCGTGGTTTCGCTTCCATATACATACAGTCCGCGTTATAGCAGAAGTCCGCGCTCGTGGGGAGCAAATTATATATATATTCCCTCACCACCACCTTACTTGAAAGCAACAATTTCTGGTGCGACCACAGTTTTTTGGAATATTGTGGCTGTGATACTATCGGACTCTTCTAATGTTCTTACCGAGGTGGATAGTATATGGATTTCAACTCATGGACTGCCAGTTGCCGTTGCTGTAGCCCCGTCAGGAATCAACAATCCATACAATGTTTTTCCATATACGCTCACAATTTATGGATATGAGGATATTGAAGAAAAACATACATTTTCTGGAAAAGATATAAAAATTTTCCCTAATCCATTCAACGAGACACTTAACATAAAAGTGACTTCTCCTTCGAACATTTACATATATTCTGTTGATGGCAAGCTGGTTGATGTCCTGAATGCAGTTGATTCTTATAGATGGGTACCTGAAAATTTGCCTTCAGGTATATATCTAATAAAGTCAATCTATTCACCACCTGTGAAAGCTGTCCTTTTGCGGTAAGATGAGAAAAGGAATTTATATTAAAAACAATATATTATTAGTTCTTGCGATAGCTTTTTGTCTAAGGTTGCTTGTTGCTTTTTTACCAGTAGCTCCCGTTTCGGATTGTTATTGGTATCACCAAACTGCATTATCAATTGCACAGAAAGGAACTTTTGCCCTAAATAATGTGAAAACTGCCTACAGGATGCCGGGTTATCCATTTATTTTGTCTATCATATATAAAATTTTTGGTCCTGACCCTCTGAGCGCGAGATTGTTAAATGTGTTTTTTAGCCTGCTAATGGTTTTTTTATGTTATATTCTGGCTAAAATGTATTTCGGAAAAGTCATTGCCGAAAGAGCCGCTTTGCTCGTTGCTATATATCCTGAAATAATTCTATATGTTTCCGCAGTTTGCCCTGAGGTTATTTTTGCTGCGCTGCTTGTAATGTGGCTTATATCAACGCAGTTTCCCGGGAGGAAAAAGATTATATCAGGTATAATCGTTGGTGTTATGTCCTACATAAAGCCAATAGCGCTTCCGTTGGCAATTTTGCCGATACTTTGGGACAGGAGAAATTGGAAACTATGGTTCGCATCTTTTGTTATTGCTTTTGCTATGGTGTTGCCTTGGGGTATCAGAAACTATAACAATTTCGGGAAATTCGCTTTTACGAGTAATTTGTGGGTTAATTTATGGATAGGTAATGGCAGTCAGGCTGATGGCGGCTATTTCGACCCACCCGATGCGCCCGGTAATAATGAATTTGCTTCTGATGAATGGTTTAAAAATAAATTATTGGATGACCTTGCTAAAGAACCCTTACGACCGTTCCTACTAATTCCACTTAAAGCGGCT
>Ga0190363_1002273_pt1 | contig 11030 bp, 19 predicted proteins | sample 48721867_MG_FD_161272 | JGI IMG/M metagenome (GOLD analysis project Ga0190363, IMG submission 161272) | Hydrothermal vent microbial mat bacterial communities from Southern Trench, Guaymas Basin, Mexico - 4872-18-6-7_MG | ecosystem: Environmental > Aquatic > Marine > Hydrothermal vents >...
CATTCTTGTAGTTCCATACTATAGTAGTTGTTGTAGTTCTTTTATTTTGTTTTCTAATAGTTCTTTCAGTTCTTTTAGTTCTTGTATTGCAGTTTGTATCGTATTGGGATTAGTGTTATTGTACTTGTAGTCCTCTATTAGGAATTTTACTTCAAGTTCTATAATATCCTTGTACTCCTTAAACATGGGATATAATAGCTCCTATAAGTCCTATAATTGCTACTAGGATTGTTAGGATGATATATATTTGTACTTTGTTTAGTCTTTTTAGATATGATAGGTCTTTTCTAGTTTCTAATATTGCTAATGCTAGTATTCTTGTAGTAGGGTTATTGTTTGATTTCTCTATTAGTTCTATTAGTTCTTTGTTTATATCGTTGTTATTTGGCATTTTATTTCACCTTCTACTGTATAGTTTCTCTGTATAATTTCTCTATTATCTATTCAAAGAACGTTCTGTATAATTTCTCTATGTCTTCTTCTGTAAGGTTGTATAGTCGTATTATGCGTTCTGCTTCCATTCTAATTCTAGGAGTGGCAGTAGGTAATCTAGATAGTGCTACTATCATTGCTTCCTTCTCTGGTATGAATTTTATCTTTCTTGCTTTCCCTATTTTCCCTATTTCCTTTTTTCCTTTTATTTCTAATTTTTCCTCTTCTTCCTTCTCTCCTAGTTCTCCTAATTCTCCTAATTCTTCCTTTTCTTCTTCTGTTTCCTCTGATTCTTCTTTAGTAGTTTCCTCTATTTCCTCTATTAGACCTCTTAGTCTTATTGCTTTTGTTTCTAGTTTGTCTAGTTCCTCTCTTGCTTTGTCTACCTCTTTTAGGATTTTTTCTACTATGGTTTTAGCCTCTTCTTCTTGTCCTAGTTCTATTAGGTCTCTTGCGTAGTTTAGTTCATCTATTGCTTGGGATACGTCTAGGTATATGATATTGAACTCCATGTAGTATTGTTGTATTGAGATATATTAAATATTGCTTTATTGTTCCTCTTCTGGAGTTAGATCTTGATATTCTTCTATGCAGTTTAGATTGTCGTTTACTCTTATAACGTTGTATTTTGTGCATACTATTAGATTTGGGAATATTGGTTTAAAGGATTGTATTACTTGATCTACGTTTTGGTAGTATTGGTTTAACTGGGATTTAGTATTGTCGTCTAATTTGTCTGGATATACGCAATATTCACATTCTTTGCATTTCATGTATATCATCCTCCTATATTAATTAGGCTTTACCTATTTACTATGACTAGGCTTTACCTATTTACTACGATTAGGCTTTACCTATTTCTAGGATGTAGTATACGTCTATAGTTCTATTAGCTGGAACGGTAATAGGTGTATCTAGGACTATACGATCTACCATTGTAAGGTAGTATGATATTGTAGTATCATAGAAATACCATGCTAATCCTGCTTCGCTAATTGTAGTTTCCTCTGTGAATGTAAATGGACTAAGTGCTTTAAATGTCCCCTTAAAATTAGCATCGTCATAGTTTACTTCGTACCCTTGTGCTGGTCTCCATCCAGCTACTATATTTTCTAAATTATAGTCGTTAAAGCTAACTGGAGTAGTTCCAGAACCTAGTGCAATATATGGAACAAATCTATCTGTTGGTACATAGTAGAAGTCGTGTAATGTCCGTACAGAACCACTAATGTCTACAAATGATGCTCCACCACCTGATAACCTTCTTTTGAATATTTGCTCGTATATTACTAGGAAGTTCTTTACTAACGTATTTCCTCTTCCCTCTATTTTTCTATCCTTCTCTTCGTCTTTTACTACTATAATGACTTTAGATTTTATACCCAACATGCTAACATGCCTCTTAACTTACTTCTATACTTACACTACTCTTTACTCCTATTGTTGACGTATTAGTATTTAACATTGCTTCTATTGGTTGAATTGTAGATTTGGTTGAAATAGAGGATTGTAGTGGTGATTCTATAGCTTCTATGGGTTGCATGGTAGATTTAACTGTAGTAAGGGATTTGAACTCTAGTAGTGTACTTACTTTAGGATATTTGGGTTTAAAGATACTTAGAGCTAGTCCTACTCTTACTACTTGTCTAGTTGCTTCTATTAGTTCTCTTAGGTATCTTGGATCTATCATTGTTTCACCTTTACAGCTTCTATAATCATATTACTATTGTCGTTATATACTTTTAAGACTTTAAAGCCTATTTGTTGTAGTAGTTTAGTTAGTTCTGATTTGGTAAATATGCATTTGTGCGTATTCTCTGGATAGTCTTGTCCTCCATATAGGAAATAGCTAAGTTTATACCATAATGGAGTATTGGGATCTCCAAATTTCTCTATTTCTCCATTGTAGAATTTTTGTACGATTTGGTCAAAATCTGGTGTTTGAATAATAATTCTACCATTGGGTTTTAGAATTCTATGCCATTCTTTTAATATGGATTGTACGTTTCTAAAACTAAAGTGTTCTAATACGTCTTTTGCTAGTATCTCATCTGCAAAGTTATCTGGAAATGGATACGGTACTTTTTCTAAATCTAGTACTATATCTGGGTATACTTCTTTTCTTACGTCTATGTTTATGTAGTCTTTTCTTTTGTCTAGTCCACATCCTAAATTTAGCTTAATGGGTTTTTGGCTTACTAGAAGTTTAATAATAAACTTCTCAAACATGGAAGGACACCTTTGGGTGTCCGAGATGGCAAACGACTCGGGGTTTTGACCTTCAGCATGACTTGGACACATGCTAGCACACGACTAAGGCGACTTTAGGGCTTAAGGCTCGGAAGGCTTGCCACTTTGGGCATCGTTAGGTGTCTGGGTTCAGGAGTAATGGAAGTTTGGATATAAAGTCGTTGTATACTTCTATTGCTTTATTCATGCATTCGTATTGTAGATTTATGTATTCTTCTCTACTTAGTCCTAGAGCGTATTTAATTGCTTCTATAACGTCTTTTTTGTCTATTAGGTATTTTACTACTTTTACACCGTAGCAAAAAGTGGTTATTTTGTCTATAGGCTTAATAGGGATACCTACTGCGAATTCGTTGTGTGCTGGTACGTCTGTGTAGATTGGTACAGTTCCTACAGCCATTGCTTCTAGTACTGGTAACCCGAATCCTTCTACAAATGATGTCCAAAGTAGGAATTTTGATTTAGATAGTAATTGTGCTTTAAATTCATCGGATATTGAGCCAAAATTGTATTGAACTATGTTGGGTCTTTTAGGCATCCATGCATTAGATACAATACAGTACTTTACGTCTAGGTTTAGTACTACATCTCTCTGTATTGCTAGATTCTTTCTATCGCATGAATCCATTTTTCCAATTGTAATTATGTCAAATGTAGTATTATTGTAGTCCGTGTAGTAGTTGAATAAAATAGGATTAATAGGTCTTGGGATTATTGTTTCTTCTACTGGTATTCCTAATTGTTTGTAGTGGTTGTAGTTGAATTTGGATACCGTGTAGTGTTTCTTAAATAATTTTTCTTCTTGTAGTATTTTTTGGATGTTGTGTCTACTAGTGGGAATCATAGCTGGAGTATCTGTCCACCATACGTCTGCTTTTCTTTTATGTATTATTGAGCTTATGCCTTCGTCTATTAGTAGATTTAGGTAGTTTGGTTTGTAATCGTTGGGAGTATTGCCAGATATAATTACATTGTTACCTATAATTTGTTTCATTATATTGGCTAAGTAGTTTAGTGATCCAAAAGAGCCTTTAGGACACATTATATTGATCTTCATGTAGACTTTACGACTTTATCTAGATATGCCACTATTTTTCTGTCTTCTGCATAGTCTTTTGCTCTAGCTATGAACTTTACTTCTTGTGTTCCACTAATACTAGATACATCTACTTCCTTTTCTTCCCAGTCTGATGTAGTACTAGTATATTCTGTTAATTTACTATTTCCAGTCCATACCTCAAAAGCACAATGACCTGTTAGCTCTGTGATCTTTAGTGCAAATTTTACCTTATTGAATCCAGTTAAGTCTTGTGATTGTTTTATACCTACGTATTTTTCGCCTTCGCTAGAATTAGCTATAACTACAAATTTACAACTGTAGTTACCATGATATGCATCCTCGTTTGTTACGAATACTCCAGTTTCTTCGAATGTTTTTACTTGTGGAGTTCCAAAGTCGGCAGGGTCGGCTAGCTTGTAAACTTTAAAGTCTTTGTAGTAACCAACTGACCTCCATTGCCTAATTCCAACATAGCCAGATATATAAGAAGTGTCACTCCATTCAATACTTCCAAGTAAATTACCCCAGCCATCGTATACGTAAGTGGTGAAATTACTACCATCTACTTTTACCTTTATTGTTATTAGCTGACATTTTAGATATTCTGTATCTGGTAAATCTACTGCGTTTATGTCGCTATATCCTGTGTCTCCCCAGACTTTTTGGTTTTTCACACCCGACACGAACAGTTTATAGTTTGTATATGATTGTACATGAGATACATAGCCGTGAGGTTCAGATGGGTCTATGTAAAATCCAACTGCACTCGCCTCATTGTTGTCTTGATCTTCGTTGTATGTCTTTACTTCTACTACGAATTTATCAGTCGGTAGTTCTCTTGCAGAGTAATAGTAGAACACATTTTCTCCATCCGTTGTTCCTCTATCAGCTTTTAGCATTTCAATTTCCTTTAGGTAAGCTATATATCGTCCGTACTCCCAAAGGTCGTTAAGCCAAAGCAAATACTCTCCATCCCAATCTATACCTTCCTGTGCAATTCCACTATATGGGAAGTATCCCCACAGCTCTATTGTTGATCCGTCTATTGGTGCTTTCCATATATTTCCTGCCTCATCAGTCAAGTAGATGTAGCCATCCTTGTAGGCAATACCATTTGTATATACTATTGCTTGTGGTAGTTGTATATATCCCAAGTAGCTGAAATCTGAAAGTGAATACTTATACACTTTATCTGAGCCACCGCTTTCGTAGCTCGAAATTAAAATCCATCCATCATCTGGGTCGATTGTTATACTGCTCGGGTTTGGCGGTTCATCTATTGGGTGTGCTTCAATCATTGATAGGGTATCTGCGTCATACACTACAATGTGCTTGTTTGATGATGTCTCAGTAGAGGCGTCCCAGTGGCAGACAGGCACATACAACTTACCATCGTAGTAATCACCGTCTCCAACGTGGTTTACATCACTAAGACCATTAAACGGATCTGTATTCTGAGAGATTAAGTTCCAATCTCTGTCGTATTTGTCTATTCTGTTCGTGTGGAAAGTGTAATAGTGATCTGGTGATACCGCAACTCCTTGATGTGTTTCTACTGTAAGTTTTACGAGTTTAACTGTAAATCCTCTCGTTACCTTTGACACATTTAATGTTCCACCAGCTACTGACCATTTACTCAGATCATCAAATCCATATACTAAGAACACTTCGTGTGGATTTTCGTAATTGCTTTTAGTCGCACTTGGATTCCCATAAGCAATGTTTAGCTCTGTATCTCCAGCTTCTACTTTAACCCACATTATTGCCTTTTTATTGTTGTAGTCAAACTCTTCAATCCAGAAATACCTTTGCTCCTTATTTTGGTTAAATACTCTAATATCACTTCCATCTGATTTTACATTGTTCCAGAAGTCTGACGTTATACCACTATTTCCTTGTGTCTTCTGTGTTCCCTCAGCAGAGTAAACTGTTACGTTATTTGAGCCTATTACCACCTTATACTGTGCTTCTTCTGACGGTGTAGTGGTTATAGGTATGTTTATATATTTACTCCAAGATCCGCCACCACTATTATCAAACGTCATACTATATATAATTCTACAATAGCCTATAAAACCTTTTTTAGCTATGATACTGATATACTATATTCAGATTTAACGGAACAACCACTTAAGTTGCCAATATTGTTAATAGTACTCCATCCCGTAAGATCGCCAGTCTCGAATGAGTAATTATTGAACGTTAGCTCTCCTAGCTTAATCCATCCAGTAAGATCTCCAGTTTCGAAACTACCATTGTTAAACATATAATCCCTCTACACTATACTATAATTAGATCCAACAGTATTTTCTTTAGTTATCTCAGTAGTAGGTACTACCTTAGACCATCCAGTAAGATCTCCAGTTTCGAAACTACCATTGTTAAACAATACTTCAGTAGAGTATACCGATTCTACTCGTTCTGCTTTACTTACTTCAAGTGGAGTAGTGGCTCTTATGTCGTATTGTGATTTTACTGAATTGAATTTAGAAACTTCTTTTACTTCTTGCAGTATTACCTCATATTGAGACTTTACAGAATTACACCTACTAACTGTAATGGGTGTAGTAGAAATTATCTCGTATTGTGATTTAACAGAATTACTCTTACTAATTTCGGTTACTTCTTGTAGTATTATGTCGTATTGTGATTTTACTGAATTGAATTTAGAAACTACTTGCACTCCTTGTACATAAACCTCATACTGTGATTTTACACTATTAGACTTCTCTACTATAGGTCTATACCCAATCATTGGTGGATACATGGGAGTAGTAGGTATCTCAGTTGTAGGAGGAGTAGTAGGCATGGATGGTTTCTCTACAGTTATAGGACTGTAGGTAATTTGAGCTATTTCTAATTCTGGGAAAAACATAATTCTTTCAGTTTGTGGTTTTGGAATTATAGCATCTGCTACATATCCTGCAATAGTACCTACAATTGGCGAAGCAAATATGCCAATAATGCCTTCCTTGTACTTTCCCTCTACAAACATATCAAACGATCTAAATACTGCTGGTAGTGTAGTGTTTACTATTATTATATTAGTGAACTTTTGCCTTAATGTCTTAATCCAATTGTTTAGAAAGTCGTTTATTCCAGCAATCCAACTCTTAATTCTGTTTACTATGTCATTCCATACTCCTACTAGTCTTTCCCAAATCCAGTTGATAAAACCCTCAAAAGCACTAGCTACAGTTCTAGCAACCCAACATATACCGTTCCACAACCATTGTCCAAAACTATATAACTGCTGTCCAATCCATGATAAGCCAGAACCTATCCATTGTAATCCACCGCTTATCCATTGTGCTATTGCTTCATATCCCTCTTTAATTCTATCTCCTATCCAGCTTAAACCACTATATAGCCAATTACCAAAAGAGGTTAAACCGTTATATAGCTGATCAGCTAACCACTTTAATCCACCAAATAGCCAAGATCCTAATTCTCCTAACGTATCCGTAAAACCAGCAGATACACTACCAGCAGTACTAGTAAGCCAATTCCAAAAATTCTGTATTGCAGTTTGTATATCATCCCATGTGGTCATGGTTTATTGACGAAATTTACGAATGGTGGTACTTGTCCCGTAATGTTTCCTATAAGTACTATGTGGTCTTTCTCGTCTCTTACCTCTAAGCCTTTTAGCTGTTTTGCGAATTGTTCTACTATACTACTTCTATCCACAATTATGGAAACTTTCATTGGTTCAAACGTTGCGTTTAATCCCATTTTCCTCATGTTCTCCATTATGTCTTCAAAGCTTATTTCTATAACGAAGCAATCTGGATATACCTCTACATTTGCCACTTTTTGCCCTTGTTGCTCTATTGCACTTCTTAGCATGTTGGCTAATTCTTGGTTTGATAGCCTTACATACGTTTTCCCATTCTTGAATTCTGCAGTTAAATTAGGAAAGGGAATCATGCTCACACCATTAAAGCCCAAATATTGGCAAAGAAGTAAACCATGCCTCTAGGATTCGTCATGAAGTAATCCCAGACTCTAATAAACCATACGTAGACGTTATTTGCTAGATTTCTGAAAAAGTTAATTATAGCAGTAACTATCCCTTCTGCCCTATCTTGTATCATTCCTATTATTTGACTTATTCCTCCTCCAATACTTGCTATAAAGCTCATACTACATCACGGATTCCACTCGAACCAATACGCTACCGTAACTCTACCACCGTTGGGTACTGTAGTTGCACTAATTACGTCTCTGGCAATCATTACGTAGTAATCGTTAGAGCCATCGTTTATTTTTGCTACCATACCTATTTCATTTATTGTAATGTCTGCACCACTATTGTTATCAAACGATCTCTGCAATCCTCTTCTTACTGTATTACCTGCCTCCTCATTGAACTCGCTAGTTTCTCCGTAGCTTAGTTGTCCAGAACTAGTTCCATGAGTTATTTGACTTTCTAGCTTACTGTCGGTAATATTAACTGGCGTAGTTCCAGTACCTACCTGAATACCATAATCATCGTTACCTGCTGGAGCTAGCATGCTACAGTTCGTAAACACTATTTGGCTTATAGTAGGAGTAGAACCATTAGTAGTTGTAGGTATATAATTATCTCCATTCCTAATACTGTAAAACAGGTAAATCCAGTTTAAGAGTATACTGTCTCCTTTACCACTCTTCTTCTCTATTAGGTTTCCTTTATCGTCGTACACTTCAATCTTGTAGAATATGCCTCCTACATTCCTATCCCCCATGCTATCACCAATAGTATTGTAGCACAATATAACTTAAAAGACTTTTGGCAATAATTTCTCTACTTTCCTTATGGCATCCCTTACTCCTAGTAATCCTAAACCTAGTAGTATTAGCTGTAATCCCTCTTCCCTATATCCTTCTACTACTAAATATACTCCTAATCCTATACAAACTATTGCTACCCAAAAAGTCTTACTACTAATGGGATACTTGCTACTACTACAACTCTCCACTTTAACACCATAACCAGATTCTACATTAGATTCTACAGATGTATATACCATCTGTGCTACATCAATACTATAATTAGACTCTACACTAGATTTTACAGGCGTATATATCATTTGTGCTACATCAATACTATAACCAGTCTCTACATATTCCTCTTTTTGCATTTATACCACCAATATAAAAAAAATAATTAAATAATTAAAGTATTAACGCCTTTAGACTAATGCTCCAACCCATCCAGTTACAGTTCTGAAGATTCTACCACCGTATCTAGCAATGGCAAACGTCAATGCTCCAAGTACTATGAAAGTACCAATAACGCCAGCGTTATCTGCGATAGCTTGTGCAATGTTACCTAGTACATCCTGAACTCCAGTAAGGAACGCATTTAGCACGTCATTAAGAGTATACGTCATGACCTTTCACCTCCAATAGTTATAACGGTACTATTACTTATAAAGCTTTCGTAGGAGTAGTAGGTATAGTATAAGAGTATATATTAGCAAAATTACAGATATTGCAATTATAGCATTTAGAACTTCAATCTGATAAGCTAAAAAATCCAAAAATTCTGATTGGTTCATTTACCTCTTACTCTTAAACTGCTTTATTGCTTCTCTTAACTCTTCAATCTCTTCGTCCTCTAACTCCTCTATTTCCTCTATCTCCTCTTCTCCTACTTTTTCCTCTCTTGGCATCTTAAGACCAAACAATTGTGCTAGTGCTTGCATTTGATCTAATCCAACACCTACAGTTCTATTAACTACAGACAAAGTACTACTAGCAGATTTGTAAGTTGATATAAACCTCCTAATAGTCCTATTAGCCTTGTTTATCTCGTCTAGATCCATTTCCAATATTTCCCTAAACTCTTCTCTTAGTTCTTCTATGTCTATCTCTTCTACATTGTATCCTTGAGATCTAAGTCTTACTGCTATACTTACTAGACTGTTAATGTCGTATGGATTAATCCTTGATACATCAATTCCAGCACTAGCTAATTGTCCTATAATCCTACCTACTCTTTCTCCAAACTTTACGAATTTATTAATTTTATCTACTGCATCCAACAAATCTGCAATAGTAGTTTTAGTCATATTTTACCTCTGTAATTCCAGTAATAGTCTAAGTACTACTACTACTCTCTAAATCTAAACTACTACTACTTTCTAAACCTAATTGCTAATACGTTACTTTCCCTATAAGTCGCAACTTCTACCTTGTACTTACTCTTCTCCATTGTCTCTCTAACCTTTTTGTCAAAATACGACACTACATCATTGAAATCCATTAGAGTATTAATCCTAGTGTAGTCTTTCACGTCGTAGAACACTTCAGTTCTTATACCATCTTTCCCTAACTCTTCTTTGATTTTACTGGATACTTTGTCCAATTCTTCTCTTTTTGGTACAATACTAGCAGTAACTGATAATACTAATACATCACTCTCTAATTTCCCCTTAATCGTAATGTTTCTATCTATCTGTCTTAAATATCCCGCAATCCTTCTCTGAAAGTATCTAGCTATAGTACTCTCATCCACTAATAGAAATGCTACATTGTCCTTTCCTTGTGGTATGAACACTTCAGCCTTTATTCCCATCTTTGCAAATTTTGCTAAATTCTCTCTCAATGCTTGATATAATTGTCCTCTTTTCCTCTCTAAAATAGCTAATTGTTGCCTTTTATCTTTCATTATATTTACACCAGTGCTTGTACTATTACTACTGCCAAAACTACTACATCTACTACACTAGTACTTGCACTATACGCCTAATCTAGTACTACGCTAGTACTTGCACTACTTGCTTAATCAAAAAAATAGGAAAATGAGGAATTATCCCGTTAGCCTTTAGGTGCTGAAGCTCCTCTCTCTTTCTCTAGCTTGGTCAAGTGTCTTACAGCACTTTCGAGCAATGTAGCTACTGGATCTCCAGCAGGCAAGTTCTGCTCTTCTAGTGCTCTTGCCAGAGCCTCATCGTAAGTGTACCCTTTATCCCTTACTAGCTTCATTATGTGCATTAACAAAACTTTAGCTAAACCTCCATACATGTGTGGTATATCTGGATGATCCTCGAATGCTCTAGCAATTGCTAGATCTCTAAAAGTCTTGTAGCTGAAGTATCCACCACTCCATGCATCTCCCATTGCGTCTACTGCTTCCATCGCCAGTTGCATCGGTATTCTGCCTCCTTTTGATATGTAGTCAAACATCTTTACTCTATATCTTGGCAGAGAACTACTACCGTATATTTTCCTCCTCCCTGCCATGTAGATATGTAGTATTGAGATATATATAAACTTTACCCGTATTGTACTATTACGT
>Ga0190363_1002274_pt1 | contig 11026 bp, 33 predicted proteins | sample 48721867_MG_FD_161272 | JGI IMG/M metagenome (GOLD analysis project Ga0190363, IMG submission 161272) | Hydrothermal vent microbial mat bacterial communities from Southern Trench, Guaymas Basin, Mexico - 4872-18-6-7_MG | ecosystem: Environmental > Aquatic > Marine > Hydrothermal vents >...
CGAGGTACTTCTCCCAGGCTTCACGTGCCACGTACAGTTTGTAGCGTCCACGTATGAACACGACGAGGCGACCTGAAGCTTCGCCGATGCGCAGGTACCGTCTGCAGGTGTTCACATGCATGTTCAGTTTCCGAGCGATCTCCTTCGCTGTCCATGCCTGATCGCCAAGAATCTGATACCAATCGAAATGTTTCTTGAGCTTCACGTTTCATCACCAACTTCAGTAAGCGTTACAGGATGAATAATTTCGGCTTTTCTTCCTTTAATACGTAAGGTACATTGAGCATATTCAGCAAGTTCGTACCGAGGAACTTCCGTTGATGGTTCGAGACAAGGCAACTGAACAGGCTTCTTCCATATCTCAACATTGTATTGTGACTTGAGTGATTCGACGAATCGTTCGAAGGCTTCTCGATTCTTGAACCGAACTATCGCAACAACATCATACTCGAGTTTGTCACGAATGAGCTCTGGAGGAATCATGTTTCCTTCCAACCTTCTTACTCACGATAATGTAGTCGTTCAGAATTTTGAGTACATCGTCAAATGTCACGACTTCACTATATCCGCACGATGGAAACGCTGAATAGTCTTTGACGAGTTTCACCTTTGCCTTAAGTCTCTTTTCGAATTCACGTCGTGCGTTTCGCATGTTTCCACCTCCGTTTCCTCTCGTCAAGGTACCACGGAATCTCGACAGAGGCTCCCACGATCAGAAGCCAGAGAAGTACGAAAAAGCCGAGTCCTTCAGGAGTCACGATCACCAACTCTTACGGTACTCTTAACGCTCGGAATCGTTCGCCTGTCCACTCGGCAACATGGAAGTGCTTCAGCTGCTTCGCGAGCTTCGCAGCTACAATCACCGGCAGTGCCGAGGGTTTGTTTCCAACCAGAACAAACACGGTCTTGTAATAGGCGAGCAACTTTTCCATCTTGCGCGCTTCCTCATAGTACTGATCAGGCTGCTCGGATGACAGCGGCAAATAGACGTAGTCTTCGAAGAATTCGCGGAGCTTCAACTCGAGTTCCCTATCCAGATCGATCCCAACAAGCAACATACTCATAGGGCATCCTCCTACATCCGTGAGCATTCCCGTCAACTTCTCCTAGGTACCGTCGGTTCATCAGTTGACGGGATGACACCTATTGTCATACGGTACGAACCGTCACCATGACAAGAAAGAGGGGAGGTGGAGAAGCCCATCCGGGCAGGCGAATTCACAGCTAGCGCAGTTGTCGCTTACTCCTCGAGGACGTCTGCAGCTACCCAGATGGCTCTGGGTCCGTCGTATCTGACGGCTACGAGGCCTTGCTCGAGCAACCTCTTGAGTCTGCTATAAGCTGTGCCGGTTCTGACGCCCAAGAAAGTTGCGACTTCCTTCGTGGTCATGCCTTGCTGTCTTAGTTGCTCGAGAAGCTCTTCAGTCGGAACGCCTGCCCTAGCTTGCTTCTCCTTTGGAAGTTTCTTTACCTCCTCAATCGGTATAGGCAATCCTAACTCACCTCCTTCTCAGCGTTAACATGAATGGTTGAACCCTTATTTAAAGCTTGTGTCGAAGGGACGTGATGATGGAGCAAATGAGCAATGTGCTGTTTGAACACAGGATTAAGGCAATAGACATTGTCGCGACTCGACGTACGGATAAACGTCAAGACGTGCTTGTCACCGAGCGTATGCATGACTCGTGTGATACTGTAGCTCTTTCCGAGCACATACCGTATGAGCGTCGTGGAGAATTGCGTCAACCCGGCATTGTGGCACGCGATGCAAGCACGCACAACATCGATGGTTTCGTTGCGTATGTGCCGTAGTCGCATCTTACGTAACGCAAAGTACACCTGGTAGGGTTCGATGTCGTGCGTCAACTTGCGTATGTATTCGATCGCCTCGAGCACGTTTAGACCTCCGAGATGCTGATAACGCCAAGGTCTGTTTTTGCGATCATGTACGTTCGACCTTTGTATTTGACGATGTAGTCTTTACCGAACTGCATTAGGTCTGGATAGATGACAAGGTATCCATGGATAACCTCGACTGGGTGTTCTGGAATTGTGTCAGATTTTCGTTCCTCACGGTCATGCATTTAGCGTTCACCGTTACGCAATGTACGTACTTGCATTGATCTTACCTTGCATCAACAATACCAACTTGACGAGTTCAAGTACGCCAAGTACCGTCGAGGTCTTGTCGAATGTCTGGACGAGAGAGTTTGCGATGACGTACGCCATCGCGGTCTCCTTGTCCTTGCGTTTCTTCATCTTGCCGACGATCAACCCGACGAGTTCATTCAGTTCGTGTTCGTTCAGCTGCGATCACCTCACGGACAAATTCCTCAAGATGCTGCAACTCGTCGAGCGATTTTATGCCGAGAACGATGACTTTGCCACTGCTGAACACCTGCAAGGTCTTGCCTTTCGCTCGTACAGTTGCGCCTGGAAACTGCTCGGGTACATACTCGGCGTGCTGAAGCTCATCGAGGTTGATCGGTTCATTTAGGTTGACTTCTGCGACACAGTTGCGTAACTGCCAGGTTGGCTCGGAGACTTCATAGCCGGCACGCGACAGATGATACATGAGCCAGCTGATTGCGTATTCGACGTCTTGCAGCGTATGCGCCCCTACGATGTTGAATTTGCCGTTTTCGAACAGTATTATGGTCGGTGGCAACCTGATGAATGCACCACTGAAGCTCCACGGATCATAGCGCACACGGGGCACTTTCTGTGCGACTTCCTCGAGGTTGAACGTTCGGTTGAATCGTCCGGTAACGATCATGTTTCGAAGCGTAACCGTCATGGATGTTTCCTCTCCAGTGGAATCTGCACGCCCTCTTTCGAAAAGACGAAGCTTTTGCGTATGTGCCAGACTGTGCCACATCGCGGACAACGTAAGCGCATGCGTCTGTCCGGTGCCAGTATCTCGTAGTTACACTCGCTACATCTGAATATCCTCGGATGCTTCTTTGGCAATTGTTTCACCTTCTCGATCGGAAGCGGCATCCTCATACACCTCACAAACTATTTCACCGAGAGTAACATGACTCTTCCAGAGGTTGTAAGTCGAACGTAGAACCGGACGAGAATACACGAATCGCGGAACTCGTCCGTTATGCACATTGTCGAATACAAAATGATAGTAATCGATCGGGTCGAACGTCTGATGTAGCGGGAAGACCTCACAGAGCTGTTCGCGTTCACAGACAACCAAGACAAGCGGTAGCTCCTCATGTTTCATTACGGTCATCGTTCGTTTGCCGCACCACGGACACTCATACGGCGGGTTCAAGCCAGCTTTTGCCTGCATACGCTTGAAGCGTGCATAACGAACAATCTGTTCGAAGACTTTACTTCTACGACGCGGCAAAATCTCACCTCATATAAGGTCGCATTCCGGACAGGTTCGTGAATTTCGATACTGGCACCTTGGGCATTCCCAATACTCGACGAGTTCGCCTCGTACGGGAACTCGTCCGAAGTACGCCCAGTTGGACAGTATTCGACCGTCTTCAGCGATTTCAACCTCGCCGATGCGTCCACAGACCGCACAGACGACTTCAATCTTGCGTGTTTTCGGTCGTTTCGTCTTCTTCGGTGCTCGTGCTGTCCAACTCGCGCGATTTGAAGCTTTCGATGATCGGTGCGATTTGGTCTTCTGGGATTCCGTCGAGTTTCCCTTTCGCCTTTTCGAGGAATTCGTCAAGGGTGTCACACCTCGTAGCAATCTCCCAGAGCTCGATCACACGTTCTTCAACAGTTTCGGGAGGCTCGAGGAGCTCGAACTTCGGAACTACTGGTCCGTTGATGCGCTCGTAGACACGCCAAATAACCTCATCGAGCGCAGACTCGGACAGTTCCAAATGCGCGTAGTTGTGCTCGTACTCTTCCTTTGCTGCGCGGTAGTATGCGTCACGAGGACAATACTTGGCAAGCTCCTCAAGTTGCTTCTCGAAGTCCGAAAGCTTCGAGGGACGTGTGCGTGCCATTCGTCCCGGCTTCATATCCAGCAAGTCGACCAAGTACGGTCTTGTCTTCCGAAAGTACTGTTTGCACTTCGGGCAACTTACGGGATCAGGTACTCTCGGAAACCAGACGTAGCCACAATACGGGCACTGATACGCAGTTATCGCTTTAGTCACGGGTCAACCTCCCGGAACTTGATTTCGTAGCCCAACGCTTCAAGAACATCGACATCACTGTCAAGTTCGAGAACCTCGACGTCTCCAGTTCCGCCGCTTTCACAACTCAAAAGGAGGTAACACTTCCCGTCGGTTGTCGAAACCTCACCGATAACGAACTTAATGTCGAGTTGTTTCTCGTGCATCTTTCGAGCTCCTCGAGCCTAAATTCAATTTAGCTGAACTTGTATTTAAAGTTTTTGATGATGATGACGTCTTGGCGTCTAAGCGTCTACGGAGCTTACAGTACTCGCAGAACAACGGAACTTCGTAGGTGTCCGAATCGTATGACTTTGGACGTTGCAGGGCGACGATCGTGCGCCCACATCGAATGCAACGAACTTCGAGCGCACCCAACGGAACACCACCGCCGGAGTCTGGCTAGTGCTCGGACGGTTCGAACAATTCCCTCGGATCGATCTGTTCAAGGTAGCCTTCGATCCATCCGTGCAGTTTGAGCTTCTCGACGAACGCATTGAGTCTCCGCTCGATTACCTTCGAGGTTTCCTCACTCTTGCGCTTGTTCTGCTCTTGAATCCAGCATCTGAGAAGGTATTCGCGTGAATAGCCCGGGCTCTTTCGTCGCAGTCTCTCGACAAGTTCCTCGACATACTTCGTTGGTTTCTTGAGTGCATCGTCAATGGCTTTGCAGTTTTCCGCGTACGTCCAGTACTTGTACGGCGCTGAGTGGTCGAGGAATTCGAGCTGTTGCCACACAATGTGAAGTCCTCGAGCTTTCGAAGACCCGAGGTATTTGCGCTCGTAGAACCGTCCGTTCCACTTGTAGTGTATGCCGTCGACGAGGCATTCGAGCGTCAGGTAGTAACTCGATCGAATGTCGAACGTCCGTACAGTTGCGCGTGATGCGAATGCCATGAAGGTGTCGAAGTCACGAACGACAACTGGCGGAATCCACAACTTCAGGTCACGTATCATACAATTCACCTCCTCGTTACGTACTTGAATTTGTCAACTTCAATCTCGACGCCGATCGGAGTGAACCAACCGTTACCGTCGTCCCACACAACGATCGTGTACTTTCGTCCACGAATTCGCCAAGCACGTTCACCAAATTCGGGGGCACGTTCGAAGTACCCTTCGAGGAGTTCGGCTAGTGTTTTGAGGAAGTACCCTTCGACACCACCAAACGCATCTGTTGCGTCGTCAGGGATCGTAATGTTCTCACGCTTTACAAAGTCGCTCCAAGACATGAGGACGATCAAGTCATTCACCTCCGTGCAACTCTTCGATTACACGTAACGCTTCCTTCGTCGGGACGTTCGCGAGTAGTTCCGTCACACGAACGAACGACTTACAGAACTGCGCAACTTTCGGCCAACGTTCTTGACCGATAACCATCGCGAGTTCCATCGTTGCCTTCGTCCATTCTCTAATCGCGTAGAGTTCAGCGTGTACCAAACCGTCGAGATGCTTCTTTGTTTCCTTGAGCGCTTCCTTCAGTTCTTCAGTGTTTACGCTTTCCATTTACGGTCACCTCCTTCTCGATTTTCCACCGTACACGTTCAGGGGACTCCAACAGGCGTTTCATTCGTTCCTGTTTGCGCAGCTCTTCACGGATTCTCGAACGCAACCACCTGACGGTTTCCTTCGACGACCGTAACCTCAACTTCAGTATTCGTTTGGCTTTCTCGTAGAGTATCCTACGGAGTTCTTTCTTGCGTGTCCTGAAGCACTTCTTGCAAACGATGCGGTCACGCCACCAGACTACTCCTTCGACGTCCAAGACAACGTACGATGCGATGTCCATCGTCTTCCAAGACGCTCCACGATGGTAGTCATCGTAGTAGTCATAGTCGAACGAGACGGCTTTTCCGCACACGATACACCGATGGACTGTCGAGATACGGTGCGGCTCGATTCCTTTCGTGTCGAAGTCAACTACGGGCAAACTTACACCTCCGTTACGGATACTTACCTGTTCGTTTCACTCGGACTTCTATCCGTTCCCAAAGCTCTTTATAACGGTCAGGAACCATTCCGTGTATGTATGCTAGAGACATTGCAGTTTCAGTCGTCGACAACCAAATATCGAGGTCTTCGCCTTCAAGAACGACTTTCTTGCCGTCTTTGTACTCAAATGTGACACGAACCAAGTCGCTTTCATTCGGCATGTTAATTCACCTCCTCGATAGTGATTCGATACTTACCCTTGATAAAGTTCGACGACCAATCGAAGTACAGCTGAACTACGTCGGTGATGTAGTCGATCAAGCGTGAAATAGCTTCAGATGGTCCTTCGAGCTCGATTGTCACCTTCCTTTTCGAGTTGTTCATTTGCACGTTCATTCGCCTCCTCACATGGTACGAATTCCGAACAGAACGTAACCACGCAGTCTTCTTTCGTTTCAGCTCCGCCGTCTTCACAGTCAATCCAGTCACATTCCTTATTGCAGCACTTTGTACATAGGCACTCCGTCCATCCGTGTGGACACTTAACCGGAGGAGTTTGCTTGCTCATTCGAATTCACCTCCTCTACGAACGCACACGGTTGAAGATCGAGACAAGAACGTCGAATTTCGCCATTTCGAGAGCAAGCACAATATCGGCGGTTAGCATGTGCTGTACGAGTCCGTTAATGACAATGTAGAGTGCAGTCGACGGATCTGACGTACGACGAATCTCTTCGCGGAGTTCCTCGAGCACTTTCTCGCATTTCTTTGTCAACGCGATTTCACGTTCGGACTCTACGAAGAACTTCATGATGTTCACCTCCGATTACTCGACAAGATCTTCAACTGAAGGAACATCAGCACCACAGTAAGGACAGACGCATCGAAGTAACTTGAAGTCGAGGTCTTCGAGGTGTTTCATGTACACCAACTCGTATCGTCCTTCATTGAATTCGTACAAGTAACTGTACCGCGCTGTCTGTTCGAAGATCATCAGCACTTCATTGAGTGGCTTATTACACTTCGGGCACTTAGGCACTTCCATGATCACTTTCTCCGAGGAAACGTTCGGCTTCAACTCGTGTCTTCGCGATAGTCTTACCGCAAATCGGACATTTGTAGTCATAGACGTTTGATTCCAACACATCTGTCTGGATGAATTCCTTACCGTTAAATTCGTACTCGATGACTTCTTCGGCAATAGCTACCAGATAGTCGATGTCCATTTCACAATACGGGCACTTCGGCAACTACTTCACCTCCTTCAAGTGTCGCAGAAATGAGCGTCCGTTGAAATGTAGAGCGTTCCCGTTCCAGAAACTAACATCGATGCCGTCGATGCAGAACGTAATTGGTTTAACGTTCTTCAACTTTTCTTGTAATTCGTTAAAGATACGTTCCGAAGTCGTGCGGATGACAATTGCTTGTTTACGAGAAGATTCACGAAAAGCGATTACGTACCAGAAAGTCAATCAGCTCACCTCCCGACACGTCTGTTCCACTCCTCGCGGAATTTCTTCTGGCAGTCACGACAAAGCCATGCGACTGCAACGTGTCCGACGTCGAACACGACCATCTTGGCATCGTGGCCTTGCTTCCTGCAGTTCGCTTCGAATTGCCTAAGGAGCTTCTCGAATTCAACCACATAGTCGTCGTCCATACACGTTCACCTCCAACTCGATTCCATCACGAAGCCACTTCTCGAATCTCTCGCTTACCATCCACGGATGAGGTTCGAACAAGTCGCAACGTCCAACGAGCTTGCGCTCCGAGCGGAGCTTGTTGTACGCGTAGCGTGCAACGTACACTTTCGGATATCCTGGACGTTTCAAACACCGCCAGATGACTTCCTTGTACTGTGCGCTGTTTCCGTAACGTCTCGACGTCTTCCAGCAAAAGAAGCACTTTGCGCAAGGAAATTCGCTATGTTGCGTCATAGTTGCACCTCGATCCACTCTTCGATTCGTTCGATGATTTCGTTTGCTTTGTCGTTGTCAACGTCACGTTCGGCTGCCCAGTCGATCAACGGATGCAGCAGTTCGTGCATGTCCGTGCGGACGAAAAGCTCGATGAATGCGTCCTCATCACGTTTCGCTTCCTCGAAGAGTTTCCCAAGGTCGATGCGAATCGTAACATCATCGAGTTCCTTGGGTATGTAGCGTGACGTGGCTAGAAATTCCTCGGGAAGTTCCTCGAATACGATCCTGACGTTCACGATTCGGCCTCCTCGACTGTGATTCGTGCTCCACAAAATGGGCAGTAGCGTATCGGGCCGATCTTTTCCCATTCGTCGCCAACGAGATGATTCCACAAGATGACAGACGGTGGTTCGTTCCGATCACTCTCGAGTTCGATAACGCCTTCGTCACCGTATGCACGTTTCATGTCGTCGCAGCAGAACTCGACACGAACGGTTTCGTATGTGTGCTTCCCTTTCCGGAAGTAGACCTTGCATGTTCGGTTATTCGTCTTTATCGCCTCCTCTTGGTTTGAGTTCGTCGAAGAATTCGCTCGGGATTGGAAGGCAGACTAGACAGATGCTTTGCTTCTTCAGTCCTTCGACGAGCTTCCATACGTTCTCATCACTCGGTTCGAGATCTGCATACAGTATCACACATGTTACTTTGACCGCTACACCCTCATTGAACTTCTCAGCCTTAAGGTTGGTGATGAATCCGATGCTGGGCGCGTAGGCAAACAGTGCCTTCGAAGTCCTACGATAGATCAGCAGCGCACGTTCAGCCTTCGTTGGCTTTATCTGCTTTGGGATTTGCATCCCGAACACTTCGATTGACATGAATTCACCTCCTCAAATGGTGCACATAGCTTAACTACGATACGCCACTCAGGAGTACCGATATGAGGTATGAGGTCACCTAGAATTTGAACGACAGGTACATTTACGTCAATGTAGGTTTCTGTTCCGTAAAAGCCGAGTTTCTTTGCGCAGTCAAGCAATTCCCGAAGCTTCTTACGGAGTTCGTCACGTTTCAGTTCGGTCACCTCCTGAACAGCTTGTCGAAGTTAGGTGCACAGATAAGGAGACAACGTCCACCTTTGAAGTCGAGCAGGTTCTTCAAGTCGCTTCCTTCGACGAATTCGTACTTCGACGTGATAATTACTGTGTTGTTTTGTTCATCGATCTCTACCGCAATGATCGTTCCCGTGAATGCATTGTACAGCGTCTTGCGAATGAACAAGTCACGTATCTCAACGAATTCTGACTGTACTTTCCTGTCGAGCATCTTCTTGAGGATCCACTCGAGCAAAATCTTCACCTCCTAGCTTGCAACTCTTCGAAGGATTCCAATACGTGGAAAGACGGAAACTGAAGCGAGAACAACAAGTAGGACGAACAGGCCGAACAAGAACAGCCACGGACAGTGCTGAACGATCCAGTTCAGGATGTCACGTATCAGGTCGGAGCCGTAGAAAATCACGAGCAACGAGACAATAATCGCGATCGCCACACATACGTCGTCGAAGAGTCCATCGTCCGTCATGTCTGCCACTTCCGTTTTCGTTTCCGCACGAGGGCACGAACGTGACCTTTCCGAGGGAACTGTATTTCAGGCGGAAGACGAACAACTTCTTTACGCTTTCTTTTGCGTTTTCTCAGTACGACGACCTCCGAAGTGGCCGAGTGCGTACTCGCCGGCTTTCGCACGGAACTTGCACTTTGGACACTCGTATGTCTTCGAATGGGACCGTACAACGAGTCGCATCATAACGAGCTTACCGTCTGCGCGACACTTCGGGCAGAGTGGATTCATCAGTCTCACCTCGTCCGAACTTCCTCAGGAATTCCGCGATCGTGTTGAACGTCAGCTTCTCGAGTTCCGGCAACTTCGATGGTTCGACACGTAGCGTCGGGACGTTCACATACGGTGGACTTACCGTCGGTGTTTCGAGCGAAATGTACACGTAGCCATCCCTCCCGTAGGTGATCTTTCCGATACGCAACACTATGAACGAGTCGACTTTCACAGGCAACGTACTCACCTCACAATTCGATTTCGAGCTGGAATTCCACCGGACGAAGCTTAAACCGACCGTTCTTGAGTGCCTCGACAATTCTCTTGTGGTTCTCTTCGGCTTCCTGCTGAGTTGCATAACGCCACATAGGCTCGATGTCAAGTCGAAGTCCATCTTCGCCGAAAATCATCGTTTCATACCACATACCGTTAGGATGTTCGAGTTCCAAGAATACGGTGCTAACGCGAAATGTTCCACGTGGTGTCTTGACGATGTCGACGAGGTGCCACTTGTCGCGTCCGAATACGTACCCGCACGTACATACTGGTACGAATCCACCTTCTTTACGCGGATCTTTCGCTTTCGGATTCAGAGGTACGTGTTTAAGTTCCATTAGTTCTTCCGTCGTATACACTCTTCCACACTTGCCACATTTCCAAAGTCCCATGCCTTCCACCTCACTCGGACTGGATCAATTCGATTACTTCGAGGATTTCCTCGGAGGTAACTTCGCCGACATGGTAAACATCACCAACAGTAGCATTCGCCGCTTTCACCGCGTTCACGATCCCGTCTGGATCTCGTTTGATGACTTCGAGCGGTTCATCGGCACCGTTTAAGACGAGGAAGTCACTGGCAAAACCTATGAAGTAGGCTATCTTAGCCGCTCGTTTCTTGTCCATACTGCTCACCTCGCTCAGCAAGTTCAGCACAGATCGTAACGTGGTTCTCTAGCATGACGTGAATAAAGGACAGTATCAGACGATGATGCAGCGACTCTGGGTCTTGCGGAAAGCCTATCTCTTCGGCGCGTTTACAGACGTCCTTGCCGAGTATCGCAATTCGTTTGAGGGTGTCCATTGCCAAGTTGTGAAGCCTTGCGTATGTATCCGCGGCTAGTACACGTCGTGCTTGCTCGCTCATCAGTCTTCACCTCGCTCTTTGCGCAGTTGACGTGCTAGCTT